>ENA-OPVY01000321-OPVY01000321.1-human-gut-metagenome-genome-assembly--contig:-NODE-321-length-42443-cov-11.659220_pt1 | contig 42443 bp, 41 predicted proteins | sample MGYA00241503_ERZ501998 | MGnify/ENA primary metagenome ERZ501998 (study PRJEB25962, sample SAMEA2042107) | human gut metagenome | biome: human gut; feature: human-associated habitat; material: faeces... | reverse complement strand
TTTAAATTAGTTGTTGCCATACAGAACACCTCCATTCAAGTATAGTATACTCAAAAATGCACCTAATGTCAATGCATTGTCATTATAGAAGATGCATGAATTCTGCTAAAATGCATCAAAATCCTTCTGCGTAGCGATCTGCGCATAGTCCTTGTACTCATCATTGCTGCTTTCTGCGTACATATCGTTCACCATACCGATTGTGAGTAAGTCAAGGTCTCGGATGGAGATGATGAGCTGTACGCAGCAAAGCAGAAACAAGGGGTGGTCAGTTGTGTGAAGCATCTTTGTCATACCCATACGATCACTCCTTTACCCAAAAAAGATGGTGAGAATGCTCCCACCACCTCCTTGGATTCTTTTTCAGTAGATTAGTTTGTCTTCTCGTAAACCTTCATGCGAGCTTCGTGATATTCAAGATCACGCTTAGCACTTTCCTGTTCGCGGATCTCACGCTTGTGGTCATTGATGAGGTTCTGGATCGCAGTGATAAGGAATACCACACTGAACAACAGCCAGATTGCAAGAAGAACAACAACGAGAATAGTCTGTAACATTTCCATAGTTGCCACCTCCATTAATTAAGGAAATCGTCATCTTCATCAGATGCGAAATCAGACTCAGCACTTGCCTTACCACCAAGAGGCTCACCGTCACGAATCTTCTGCAGATTGTTAAGTCCACAGGCGATCCCCTTGTTACCGGAGCTGTTGAATGCATAGAAGCTGATGCTGGCGCGACCATACACACCGGAGTAAACCTCGGAGCGAGTAAGAATCGGATTGCGATCTGCATCCACGATGCCAGGAGCAGAGGTTGCATTGGCATTTACGAAATAAGCATTGGCGTAGGCCGGATCGTCCGGACGCTCCATGTCGCCATCATGAAGCGGAGTCTTGATGACAGAGAGGGCAGGTACAGACTTGCCATTGCCTTTGAACTTGGCCTCGCCCTCCTTGTAAGCGGCCTCAATGGCAGCTTCAATCTTGGCGATGGTCTTGGTATCAGACTTCGGAATAATCAGAGATACGCTGTACTTCGGTGTACCTCCATTGATGGATTTCGGCTCCCAGACGTTGGCATAAGACCAACGAGTGTCAGGACCAGTGATTACCTTCATAGGATTGTTGATTTTTACATTCTTGTTCATTTAATTTTCCTCCATAAAATCAGTTTTTGCATTGTTCATTGCCGGACGTTTATCGCTCTCCGGCACGAGCGTCGGTTTACCTTGCGGCTTTTCAATATAGGCTGTAAGCAACTCATCGAATCTGGATTTGCCAAGACGCTTCTGCATGGCAGTGATACCAAGAAGCTTCTTTTCATATGGATCAAACCCGGCATCTGTAACTGCCTGGATAACTACCTCCTCATTGGAATACTTGCGGTTGGCTCTTCCTTCGACCAGCTTCCAGCCAGCCCATTCCTTACCGCTGATGGCCTGCTGCAGAGCATATCTTCCTTGGCAGCAGGCTCTTTGGCAGGTGCTTTATCAGCAGTGCCACCAAACTGTTCTGCTAACCAGTTGGCTGCTTCATTAATAGCAGCGGCTGCACTGCGCAGCTCTTCGATGGTCATAGCCATATCGCTCATTTTGCTCATAGCGACGATCTCCTTTCTCTGATTGTCTTTGCTGTGCGAGGATTGTCATATTTCTCGCCATTCTTGCGGATACGTGGGAGATTGCATTCAGTACTGCAATCAGCTCCGTGTCGTTACCGCCTGAATCGAAGTTGGACTTCTTCATGTGCTTCACCTCCGTTTCTGTGATGGTTAAGGCTTGTTGTTTCGTGCCTTACACCTTCCACTGGAGATGAGTGGCGGATTTGAGCGGAGAAATTTTGAAAAAATATAAAAGCCCTCTGGACATCGGTTGATGGATGCCAGAGGGATGAATTGCTACATACGATATGTAGGATTAATGGCCACGGACCTTACGGAGCTCCGTACGGATCTTCTTCATCTGATCAGCGAAGGTACGCTGCTTGCGGCCAAGCTGTTCTGCAATCTTACGATCAGAAAGCTCGTCCCCCAGCAGTTCAATGATGCGGTCTGCATCTGGATCAAGCTCGCGGAATCTTGCAATGAGCTGTTCCAGGAGCATTGCATCAGAAAGAACATCCTCCATAGTTGGAGCGGAATCGGGAATTGTGGAGATTATGATATACCCAACCTAAAACTTTCTGAACAGCCGGAAACTTCTATCGGCAAGTACGGCAGAATGCGAAAATCCTACCTAAAGGAACATCGCCCCATTCTCTACAACCATCTGCTGATGAGCGAGAAGCTGCATCCACACCTGTTAGAGATTGAGCGGACAGCACAGGAGCGTGTGGAAACCATGTTGCCTCACATGATGGAAGTTGCGGGTGTCACGGAGGAACTGAAAGCCTGTGACCCTATGCGCTGGGTGGGGCTAATGAACACGCTGAAAGCGCAGGCGGAGGAAATAATTTTTCAAAAGTTGATTTTCACATGAGATTTTAGGCACAAGAAAGGCCGGGCCTTTTCTATCAAGTGGAAAATCCCGGCTTTACTCTTATATATTTCCCAAATTCTTTGATCGCCGGTATTCCAGCGGAGAAAGACAAAACTGCTTTTTGAACACGGCTGCAAATTTTCCTTGATTAGAGTAGCCGACCTGTTCGGATATTTCGGCAATCGGACGCTTTGTGTCCGAAAGAAGCCTTGCGGCTTCGTTCATACGGATTTCCCGCAGCCAGGTGGATATATTCTGTCCATATACGCCTCTAAAATAATTTTTCAGGCTGGTTTCACTGACCGAAAATCGTTCTGCAATCTGTCTTACAGGGATGTGCTGGCGAAGGTCATCAGAAAGGATTTGTGCCGCCCTTTTTGCAATTTCAACCTGTGTTTCCGTGTAGAAGCCGCAAGTTTTCGGAGGCCGGATTTCCATGTTAAGAAGCCGGTGGAGAAGTTCAAGAGTATAGATTTGCAAATGGAAGGCAGAGGGTCTTTCGGATAGTCGCCAGAGTTTTTGAAATATATTTTCCAGCTCGCTGTCCGCTTCGTTGATATATGTCTTATGGTTGCCACAATAACTTTTTTCCAGCGTAGGGAGGTCAAGTGAAAAAGATTTCAAAAGTTCACCGCAGGACTGTAAAAGAAGTGACAGGTCAAAATATATTTTTATCCCCTGATACTGCTTCGCAGGAAAGATATATTCTTTCTGTGCGGTCTGTTCACTGACACAAAAATCATTTTCCTTCAGGTAAATGTAGGAGCCGTCATCCAGAAGCAATTCACTTCTGCCTGAAACGCAATAGTTAATCAGCAAAGGCTTTAGATTTGAATTTTCATCCGACTCCGGCCATACGGGAGCATTTACAAAAATAAAAGCTAAGGTCATACCCGGAAAGAGTGTATAGAATGTCATGCGTCCCTTGCCATCTGCCCGATTCAAAAGTAATGTGCTGCTATTTGGGCTGTTTTTCAAAGTCACACCGGAAACAGCATCGCTGTTTTTTAAAATGCTGTATATCATATCACGCAACTGCTTCGCCCCTTTCATCACGCAAAATCGTTGATATTATTATACCGGCGAGGAAATTCCCGGTCAATGGATATTCTGGCAAAGCGAAAAAACTCCTTGCTATACGGGCCTAAAATGCTGATATGTGCATAGAAGCATAATCGGATATGTTCTACCATTAGATTTGTTAGCGAGGTCTAACTAAGAAAGCAATCATGTTAGGAGGTTTCTCAATGAACAACAAATTGCAAGGGAAGGATCTCATCAACATCGGTATTTTCACGGCGATTTATTTTATCGTCATTTTCGCTGCGGCGTCCATCGGTTTTATCCCGATTTTCATTCCGCTTATCAGCGTGATCGTGCCGCTTGTGGGCGGTATTCCGATGATGTTGTTCTTCTCCAAAATCAAAAAATTCGGTATGCTTACCATCTGCGGGGTGCTGCTCGGTATCATTATGCTGCTGACCGGCATGGGCTGGTGGTGCATCCCTACCGGGCTGATTTTCGGGCTGATTTCCGATTTTATGATGAAAGCCTGTGACTACAAGAACGCCAAGCGTGAAGTGCTGATCCACGGCGTTTTTTCCATGTGGGTAATCGGGGCGTTTATTCCCATCGTTGTGACGCGTGACGCTTACTACCAGAGCCTGCTCCCCGGCTACGGCCAGGAATATGCCGACACGCTCATGGCTTATATGCCCGACTGGATTTTGCCGGTACTGCTTATCGCTGCTTTCGTCAGTGGTCTTGTCGGCGGCCTGATCGGACGGAAGATTTTCAAAAAGCACTTTGAGCGGGCGGGAATTGTGTAATGAGTCGCGAACTTCTTGCAAGTCAAAAAAACAACAGCGGAATTTTATTAGACCCCCGGACAAAACTGGCGGTACTGATTACCATAGCTGTCTTTATTTTAGGCGGTTCGTATGAAGGTATCATGCAGTATTACATCATCGTGTTGGCGGCGATCCCGCTGTTACTTTTGTCAGCGGCCAGAAAATGGAAAGGCGCTGTTCTCTATATCCTGATTTTTGGAGGCAGTCTGTGCCTGGAAATGTTCGGCCTGTCCCGACTGACCGGCGTAACAAACTACATCGCAGTAGCCGTCGTTGGTATTCTTCTGCGGTTCACCCCCAGCGTGGTCATGGGATATTTCGTGGTAACGACAACCACGGTCAGCGAATTTGTTGCAGCGATGGAACGGCTCCACCTGCCGCAGCAGATTACCATTCCCATGTCCGTGATGTTCCGTTTCTTTCCCACGGTTGCGGAAGAATGGAGCGCCATTGGGGACGCCATGCGGATGCGTGGCGTCCGCTTTGGCGGTGGTAAAGCTGGTACGATTTTAGAGTATCGGATTGTTCCCATGATGATCTGCTCCGTCAAAATCGGAGAGGAACTGTCCCAGGCAGCCCTTACGCGGGGATTGGGAGGCCCGGTAAAACGGACGAATATCTGTAAGCTGGGTTTTCATGTGCAGGATGTTATTTTCCTGCTGATCTGTCTGGGAGCATTTGCAGCGCAAATCTATGTGCTTGCCGCAAGGGGGTGAAGGAAATGATTGAATGTCAAGATGTGTCCTTTTCTTATCCTGCCAGTACCCTTCCCGACAGCGAGAGGCAGGCCGGTGGCGCTTTGAAACATATTTCCTGCACTATTGAGGACGGTTCTTTTGTCCTGCTCTGTGGGACTTCCGGCTGTGGGAAAACAACCATGACCCGGTTGTTTAACGGCTTGATCCCCCATTATCATGAGGGGACTTATACCGGCTCCGTCTATCTGGATGGAAAGGATACCCGTGACCTGTCACTGTTTGATATTTCTCTGAAAGTCGGTTCTGTATTTCAAAATCCGCGTTCTCAGTTTTTCAATGTGGACACGACCAGCGAACTGGCTTTCGGCCCGGAGAATCACGGCATAGCGGAAGATCTTGTGCGTGACCGTGTAAAGCGTGTAGCTGCACAGCTAAAGTTGGAGCCGCTGCTTGATAGAAGTATTTTTTCTTTGTCCGGCGGTGAAAAGCAAAAAATCGCCTGTGGATCGGCAGCGGCGATTGACCCGGATGTTTATGTGCTTGATGAACCATCATCCAACCTTGACGCATACGCTATCGCTGATTTCCGGCAGCTTCTCTTTACTTTGAAATCGCAGGGAAAGACCATCATCATCTCTGAACACCGGCTGTATTATCTGTCCGGCCTCTTTGACCGTGTCCTGTACCTGAAAGATGGAGAAATTGACGGTGATTATACAGCAGAGGAATTTTGCGGCCTGTCGGCAAAACAGCGCGACGATATGGGATTGCGTCCTCTTGACCTTGCGGGGCTTTCAGAAGTTGAAGGCCCGCCGCAGAGAACGAATGAGGCGGTTTGAACGATAAAGAATGTGTCCTTCGCCTATAAGCATGAGCCGGAAACCTTGCATATAACGGAAACCTCTTTCCCATCCGGCAGCGCCACGGCCATCATCGGACATAATGGTGCTGGAAAATCCACATTTGCCCGGTGTCTATGCGGATTGGAAAAGCACTTCAAGGGAACAGTGCAGGATCAGAGCAAGACTTATTCCAGAAAAGAACGATTGAAACTCTGCTATATGGTCATGCAGGATGTGAACCACCAACTCTTTACCGAAAGTGTTCTGGATGAAATTCTGCTCAGTATGAGAACCGAGGATAAACAGAAGGCAAGAGAAATCTTGCAGGAGATGGACTTGCTTTCCTTTGAGGACTGCCACCCGATGGGGCTGTCCGGCGGCCAAAAGCAGCGTGTGGCGGTTGCCTCTGCGATTGCTTCGGGGCGGCCTCTGATTTTATTCGATGAACCGACCAGCGGCCTTGACCTGTTTCACATGAGGCAGGTCGCTAATGTTGTCAATCAGGTGGCAAATGCCGGAAGAACCGCGCTTGTGGTAACGCATGACCCGGAATTTATTCTACGCTGTTGCAATTATGTCCTTCACTTAGAAAATGGGCAAATTCAGGAAAGTTATTCCATAGAGGACAGCGATGGCCGAAAACGCCTGCTAAAGTTTTTCCTGAGTGATATGAAGAAGGAGGTGTCCACAGAATGAAGGAGGAAAAGAAAGAGTCGCCCATAGGCGTCTTATGGGGATGGGGCAAGCCCTATCATGGAAAATTCATCGGCAGTGTTATCCTTGCGGTATTAGGTGTGGCCTGCCAGATGGTGCCCTATTTCTGCGTGGCGCATATTGTCACAATGATGTTGTCTGGGGAACAGAATTTTTCCCGCTATGTGACCGCTGGTATTATTGCACTGTGCGGCTACTTTGGGAAGGTGCTGTTTTCCTGTCTTTCTACAACGATTTCCCACACAGCGACCTATTACACGCTGCGTGATCTGCGGGAGAATATCACCGCAAAGCTGGCCCGCGTCCCGATGGGGACGATTTTAGATACTCCGTCCGGCCAGTATAAAACGACGATTGTTGACCGGGTTGAAGGCATGGAATCGACCTTCGCGCACTTGATCCCGGAAATGACCGCAAATGTGCTGGTTCCCATTGTGATTGTCGTGTACCTGCTTATTCTGGACTGGCGTATGGCGCTTTTGTCCCTTGTCACTCTCGTGGTGGGCCTTGTGGTTATGTCCGCCGGTATGAAAAACTATCCCGTCAAATGGGAGGGTGCTGTCAAGGCAGGCAAGCAGATGGCAAATGCCATTGTAGAGTACATCGGCGGGATTGAGGTGGTAAAGGCGTTCAGCCAATCCGCCGGTTCCTACAAAAAATATTCTGACGCGGTGAATTATAACGCCAACTACTATGTGGACTGGATGCGGGAAAACCAGAAAACCATGAGCGCCTACAACGCCATCCTGCCCTCAGTGCTGATTTGCGTGCTGCCCTGCGGTTTTGCATTCTGGCTCTCCGGCAGTCTGGAGCTTTCCACCTTCCTATCCATTGTGATTTTCTCGCTGGGGCTGATTGGGCCGATTATTGCGGCCTTTACCTTTACGGACGATTTGGCTGTACTGGGGACAAATGTGGAAGAAATCAGCCAGCTTCTGAACGCCGAAGAACTGAACCATAAAGAAACGCCGATCAAGCTGGAAGATACCGGCATTTCTCTTAGGTCTGTGTCGTTTTCCTATGACGGGACAACAGAGGTTTTGCATGATGTGAATCTCGCCATCCACCCCGGAACCATGACCGCCCTTGTAGGGCCGTCCGGCTCCGGCAAGTCTACGGTGGCGAAGCTGATTGCCGGGTATTGGGATGTTACATCCGGCAGCATTACCCTCGGCGGCCATGAGCTGAAGGATATGCCGCTGTCTGAAGTTGCAGACCAGATTTCCTATGTATCTCAGGACAACTACCTGTTTAACCGCAGTATCCGGGAGAATATCCGCATGGGAAGACCCAGTGCCACGGACGCAGAGGTGGAGCAGGCAGCCAAACAAAGCGGCTGCGACGCCTTTATCCGCAAGCTGGATAATGGCTATGATACGGTTGTCGGCAGCGCCGGTTCCCATCTTTCCGGCGGTGAACGCCAGCGGATTGCCATCGCCCGCGCCATGCTGAAAAATGCGCCGGTTGTCATTTTGGACGAGGCAACTGCCTATATCGACCCAGAGAATGAGGCGCTGGTGCAGAAAGCCATTTCCACTTTAACTGTCGGCAAGACCCTGATTGTGATCGCACACCGGCTGTCTACCATTGTTGGCGCAGATAACATCGTTGTGGTGAAGGATGGAACCATCCACGCACAGGGTACGCATGAGAAGCTGCTGGAAACCTGCCCCCTCTACCGGGATATGTGGCAGGCGCACATCGGCGCGAAAGACCAGATGTAAGGGGGTGTTGTCAGATGTATGGAACATTGAAAAAAATCTTTGCTTTTGCAGGCAGCAAAAAGGGGCTTCTAAAAAAATCCCTGTTATTCTCATTCCTGTCCGGGCTGTTTTCAGCCATGCAGTTTGCCGCTCTCTTTGTAGTGATCGGCGCGTTAGTATCTGACAACCGGGACGGAAAGTTTATCTGCATTTCGCTGGGAATTATGGCCGTTTCCCTCATTGGACGTATCATCACGACCTATTTTTCCACGATGGAGCAGACGGAAACCGGCTATTGCATGGTGGCGGAAAAGCGTATCCACATCGGAGATCGGCTGCGCTACATCCCGATGGGCTACTTCAACAAGAATAGTATCGGGAATATTACCGCCATTGTCACAACAACTTTGGGTGATGTAGAGAACTCAGCAGCCCGTGTCCTGGTGTCAGTGCTGGGCGTTTTTTTCAACTCGGTTGCCCTCATCATCGTCCTGTTGGTATTTGACTGGCGGATCGGTCTTGTGGCCGCTGCCGGTGTCCTGATTTACCTTGCGGCGGCGGAACTGGCGCTTCGCAAATCTGCCGCGCTCAGCGGTGTACGCCAGCACACACAGGAGTCCCTTGTGGAGTCTGTGTTGGAGTACATTCAGGGGATGGGGATTGTCAAAGCATTTGGACTGGAACGGGACAGCACGCAGTCTATCGGCAGTGCAATTAAGGCGAGCTGCCGGGATAACCTGAAATTGACAAAGGCCAGTGTTCCCTATGACGCCATCAAACAGGTCGTTGTCCGGGTGTTCAGCGTCCTGCTGCTTTTGACCTCGGTTTGGTTCTGGCTGGACGGCTCTCTGCCGCTGGCCTATGGCCTGATTTTGGTAATTGCTTCTTTCATGGTGTTCAACGATTTGGAGAACGCCGGGAATATGGCCTCTCTGCTGCAAATGTTGGCGGCCTCGATGGATACGGCAAACTCCATTGATGACACGCCGGTAATGGACGAGAAAGGCGCTGATATTACGCCGAAGTCCAGCGAGATCGTGTTTGACAAGGTGGATTTTTCCTACGCAGACCGTAAGATATTAGATCAGGTCAGCTTTACCATTACCGAAAAAACGACTACGGCCATTGTCGGCCCTTCCGGGGCAGGAAAGACAACGATGTGCAACCTGATTGCCCGTTTTTGGGATGTGAATGCCGGAAAGATTACCATAGGCGGTACGGATGTACGAGATTTCAAGCTGGACAGCCTGATGAAGAATATCTCGATGGTGTTCCAGAGCGTGTACCTATTTGCAGATACGATTGAGAACAATATCAAGTTTGGCTGCCCGGATGCTACCCATGAACAAGTGGTTGAAGCGGCGAAAAAGGCTTGCTGCCATAACTTTATTTCTGCCCTGCCGGATGGCTATGACACCGTGATTAGCGAGGGAGGCGGTACTTTGTCCGGTGGCGAGAAACAGCGGATTTCCATCGCCCGCGCCATGCTGAAGGACGCACCTATCATCATTTTGGACGAGGCAACAAGCAGCGTTGACCCGGAGAATGAGGATGAATTGCAGCGGGCTATCGAGGCATTGACCCATGACAAGACCATCATCATGATTGCCCACCGTCTGAAAACCGTCCGCAACGCCGATCAGATCCTTGTACTGGACAATGCTCATATCGTCCAGCGCGGCACTCATGCGGAGCTGATCCAGCAAAAGGGCCTGTATGCCGATTTTGTATCGGCCAGACAGGAGGCCATCGGCTGGAAGCTGGCTCAGTAAAGGAGGTTCAGATGAAACTTCATGCGTCCGGGGAGGACTACCTGGAAACTATCCTTGTTCTCCAAAAGAAACTCGGTATGGTGCGCTCCGTAGATGTAGCCCGGCACATGGAGGTGTCAAAACCCAGCGTGTGCAATGCAGTGGCTACCTTGCGGGACGGCGGCTTTCTCACTATGGACGAAGATCATTTTCTCCATCTGACCGATGTAGGCCGCGAGGTTGCCGAAAAAATCTACGAGCGACACTGCTTCTTTACCGAGCAGCTTATCGCCGCAGGCGTTGACCCCAGGACTGCGGAGGCTGACGCCTGCCGGATTGAACACATCATTAGCGATGAGAGTTTTGACCGGCTGAAAGAGGCAGCCGAACAAGAGTAAAACTAAAACCGAATAAGCCAAGCGATCCTGCCCCGCAAGACGGGGAAAGAAAAAAACCGTTGCAGGGCAGGCAGCTTTGTACGCCCAAAATGGATTTTCCGGGTACTGCGGCGGTTTTGAGTAACATCAAGGCGGCCGTCCCTTATGCCCTCGATAAAGGAGTGACGACTACACGCTGACACGGCGGCTTTAGAAGGGGACAGCACAGGAAGCAGCCGCAGCGATTGGATTTTCCATTTATAGAACGGAAGAGATGGCAGAACTTATCTCCTATATGCGCCAGTACAATGAAAGTGCATTGGAAGGCGAAGACCTTCGCTTTTACGGTTTTGATATGCAGAGGATTTCTTACAGCATGTCGGAGCATTGATAACGATGCTAGGTACTTTTTATAGCGGAGATAAAGGTTCAAAATCAAGCCATAAATATTTTGCGTCAAGTTCTTTGCTTTGTATGATTATGGCTATTTATACAGGTCATAAGATGATATCTAAAAACAAGAAAACAAAGAAAGAACCAATATCATTAGGAAATGAAGAATAATACAATCAACCTTGTGCCCAGTGGGCACGAAGTTGGCATAGTCACTATGGTGTCAGGAGAAATCCTGGCATCTTTTTTTTATATCTTTTTACACTTCAAAAAATAATTTCAAAAAATTTCTAAAATCATGTCCGATTTTGTCGCTCCCAATACAGAGTATATGGAAGGCAAATTGAAAATCCTCTGATTTCCAAAAATCACAAACGTAAAAGAGGTTCAGACAGTTCTTCCGATTGCACCTTGACAATTGAAGGAGCTGATACATCTTGAGGAACATGCTTACCGGAGATAATCCGGCTCGTGTAGGCAAAGACTCCTATGGGAAGAGCGAAGCAATAATGATACCACCGAAAGGTATAGGACCTCTGCTGAAACAGAGACTGTGGCTGTATTTTTGCAGTCGGGTTATCTGGAATGATAACGATCAGATGTATATGTACAGACAAAGCCCAAATGCGAATACTTAGATTTTCTTATTTATATTACAGGAGAAATCCTGTAGCAAGTGGGGAATGGTTCGACTCCATTCCTCATTTTTTCGTGCAGAAAATGCACAGATTATTATCCTGTTTGAAATACCAGGGAAAGGTGTTGCAGGAAGAAAGGGAGGACAAGAAGCATGAATACGATTGTTTTAATGGGTAGACTTGCCAGAGATCCAGAAACTAAGCTGGCATCTACGCAAAAGGGACAAACCAAAGTATCCAGGTTTCCACTGGTAGTAAAAAGAAATCGCACGAGCAAAGCATTTGTAGTGATGATCACAGCTTATGGAAATAATGCAGAATTTGTGGAGAAATATCTTGAAAAAGGAATTAAGATTGCTCTTTCCGGAGAGTTAGTAATCTCTCAGATCAAAGATGAACAGACTGGAACTGCATCCTATTATACCGAAGTCATTATGGATGATGTGGAATTTGCAGAAGCCAAAACAAAAAAAGAAGAATCTGATGGATTTCAACCAGCAGAGAAGAGAAAAATTCCATTTGATATACCAGAAGAACTTGAACAAGAAATGCCATTTCGATAGGAGGACAAAATTTATGAGAAAATACTTTTTAGAATTATTTGCAATAGGATTGGTTGATTCAGAAGGAAGAATCAATACAGAACATATGACAAGCGATGCACTTATGACTTCCATGAAAACAATGGAAGAGCTGACAAAAATGAAAATGGATCGTTTAGTTTTGGAAACAACAATGGAGATGATCTTATGTATGTTTGAGTCATGTGACACAGAGGAATTTACAGAAATATTAGGCAAGCTCCTTGGTGGCAAGCAGACTTCTAAAGTGACAGCTCATTTGGAAGCACTGGAGGAATTACTGACAGAAGAGGAATATAGAGGTTTCCTTGCAGAATATCTTGGTTATTTAACCGTGAATGTAGCAGAGTTTATTAGGAGCACAATCATTGAAAATGGTTTGATGTTACTTGCCGGTACAGGAGGAGAAGAGGATGGAGAAGACGGATTATAAAATCACAGAGTTTCACAATTCGGAGTTTGGTTCCATCCGTATGATTGAAGATGGAGGCAGACTTTTATTTTCTGGAATTGATGTAGCATTTGCTTTGGGATATGCAAAACCAAGAAATGCGATAAATGTTCATTGCAAGGGGGCCCTGAAACGGGGCGTCCTTACATCTGGTGGTGTGCAGTCAATGATTTTTATTCCAGAGGGAGATGTATATCGGCTGATTACAAAAAGTCGTTTGAAGTCAGCACAGGATTTTGAGAAGTGGGTTTTTGATGAGGTACTTCCGGCTATTAGGAAAACAGGCGGATATTTAGAGACCGATCTTTTAGAAAGGGTAAAAGATAACCCGGAACTTCTTTTGGAATTTGCCGAGAGACTTCTAGCAGAAAATAATCGAAATCGAGAATTGCAAAATCATGTAAATGATATGCAGCCAAAAGCAGATTATTATGATCATTTCATGATTACAGGAGAATGTACCAATATTCGAACGACAGCAAAAGAGATTGAATTTCCAGAAAGAAAATTTGTGAAACTTCTTTTAAATAGAGGATTTCTATATAGAAGTCCATCCGGCACGCTGCTTCCCTATGCGGTGGAGAAGAACAATGAGCTTTTTATTGTAAAAGATTATTTTAACAATGGACATCTTGGTTCACAGACATTGGTTACACCAAAAGGAAAAGAATTTTTTAAAGCGTTGTGTGCGGAGGAAGAGTAAAGAATGAAGGAGGTGGTTGCCATGATTACAGATCTGGACAGCAGTTAAATCGCTGAAAGGAGGGAAAATCATGCAGGAAGAGGTAACTCAGAAAACGGTCACGTTCTGCATTCGGACTACCAAAGTAACAGCAGATCTATTCATAATTCGTCTGATGTGAATGTGGCAAGAGTTGGTGAAAGTATAACTGATGTAACAGATAAAAGTGAAATCGTTGAACTTAAAGAAAAAGAGCGTGTGGACGAAGCTGGCTGGATTGTCAGGAGAATATCAGAGCTTGGTGGTTATGAGAATGTCAGTGATTCTGTTAAGGCTGATATATTCGGATTTGATATTGCTGATGTGAGTGGAAGCATAAGACTGTTCTCAGATGTAATGAAAAGGCTGGAGATAAAGTTGGATGGAGATGAACTTTATGAGGAGTTTCAGAGAATTTATGATGAGAGTGTTGGTAGAGATGCTGATAAAGATAAGATGTGGAATAGGGGCAGAGGAAGGTAATTCCTCTGCTTTTAGCTGTTAAAGATAAATAGATAACAAAAAAATGATATTTATAACATCACAAAAATGTGATATAATTTACAAGTAGATTATGATTTGCAATGTAGGGAGAAAACATGGGTATCAAATTATTTCTGAATGATTATTATGATCTTTTAAAGTTTATGCATGATAATGAAGTTGTGATTTTGGATGAAAAGGTGATTCCATTAACACAGCAGGAGATAGCGACAACTTTAAAATGTAGCAAGATGAAGATTAACAGTATGTTTAGTATTCTGCAAAAGCAAGATTATGTAGAGCAAAAAACAAGAGGCAAATATGTTTTGACGGATAAAGCAGAGAACATAATTGAAACAATAGAAACATTACAGTAGTTACAGATAAGGAGCAATATATGCCTACATTAGATTGGATAGGAAAAGACAAAGTAATTAATCATCATAAAGATGTTCTGTATAAAGTATTTGAAAGAAAGTATAGTTTTGATGAAAGTGGTATGCACAAAGAGGATATTCACAGCAATAACATGATAATTCATGGTGACAATCTTGAAGCCTTGAAGTCGCTACTTCCGCAGTATGAAGGAAAAATCAAATGTATATACATAGATCCACCTTACAATACCGGAAATGAAGGATGGATATATAATGATAATGTAAATGATCCAAAGATAAAGAAGTGGCTTGGAGAAGTCGTTGGTAAAGAGGGGGAGGATTTATCAAGGCATGATAAATGGTTATGTATGATGTATCCAAGACTTGTGCTGCTACAAAAATTATTGGCAGATGATGGGGCTATTTTCATCAGTATTGATGATAATGAAAAAGATTACTTAAAACTTATATGTAACGAAATTTTTGGAGCAAATTATTATATGGGTACTATTGTTAGGGCTACGGGACAAACTACAGGTCAAGATAGCTCAGGATTGGGAAGTTCTTTTGACTATGTTTTGGTGTATTCAAAGTCGTGTGATTATATATTTGGTGGGTTACCATTAACAGAACACGATCTGAAACGATTCCAAAATGAAGATGATAGGGGAAATTATGCTTATGATCAATTAAGGAAAACAGGCAGTAATGATCGTCGTGAGGATTGTCCCAATATGTATTATGCAATAATAAATCCAGATGGAGAAGAATTATATCCTACTGCTACGGCGGGGTATGACTCACGATGGAGAGTAGAGAAGAAAACTTATAATAAATTAGTAGAAGATGATTTGATTTTTTGGAAAAAAACAAAAAGAAATAATGAGGAAGCTTGGTGGCCATATGTTAAGTATTATGCGGAGGGGAGGACTAAACGACCATCTTCGTTGTGGACTGAAATAGAAGGTAATAAAAAAGTTAATTCTCTTTTGAATGAATATGCAAAGAAAATGTTTTATGAGTGGGTTGAACAAGACAAAATCTCTTGTCTGCCATCATATAAATTACCGAGAGAGATATCACCAACAAATACTATTGCATCGATTCCAAAATCTTTGTATAGCGAAGAAGAAAACTTTGATACAGAATATGAACGCAAGGTTGTTATGGAATTATCTTCTTTGAACAATGTAAGATGGTGGCATAGAAATATAGCAAGAAAAGGATTTTCAATCAATGGTGCAATAAACGCATATCCAGATTTAATGGTAAAAACAGAAAGTGGCAAGCTGCTTCTGATAGAAACAAAAGGAGACCAACTTGAAAATTCAGAGTCTAAAGAAAAAGCAGAAACTGGGGCAAAATGGGCTGAAATGGCTGGAAGAATGTATAAGTACTATATGGTATTTGAAACAAAAAATCCGGGATATAATGGTGCATACTCATATGAAGAGTTTATGAGGATTGTTAAAGAGTTGTAGTAAATAGAAAGGAAAGTACGTATTGATGCGTAGAGAAAATCCAAGATGGGAGTATAGAAGAGAAACATCAGCATACGATAAGTCTGATTATAGGAGTAAATTTTATAAGGGTAAATGGGAAAAAGCTTGGATAAAAGATAGAATCCAATATGCTTCAGATAAAAAAATAGAATTATATGAATCAATGTGGGAAGGTTATATAGATAAAACAGAACATATGCCCAAAAGTTTGTTTAAATTTTTTCCATTTAATCATAATAGTTTAAAATGTATAGAAAACAATTCTGTTTTCATGAATAACCCTAGTAATTTTAATGATCCATTTGATTGCTTACTTTGTGCAAATGAAAATGAATTTCTCAAATGCTGTTTATTGGATTATCTGAAAGAAACGGACGCTGTTGGACGAGAGATATTATCACAAGATGAATTGAATAAATTGGAATATAGTTTTTGCGGTGATTGGGAACAACATAGTGGAAGTATATATAATACTTTTGATAGTGTTGTTACTCATATCTGTTATGATCCTGAATTAAGAAAAGAACGTAAAGGAAGCGATGAAATTAGTCGGAAAATATATTATGATAGGATAAAATATGAAAATGGACTAAAAGAGCTAAGAAAAAATACGATACAAGTAACTTCGTTTGCTAATATTAATGATTTTAAGTTGACTTCTTATATGGAATTATGGGCACATTATGCACAAAATCATGAAGGTTTTTGTGTTGAGTACGATTTAACACAACCTATTGCAGATTCAAGAGAAAATGCAATGATTTTAGGGGGATTATTGCCTTGCGAATATGGAGCAAAACAGATTATTTTAAGTAAAAGAAAAATATACAAGTATATAAACAAAATCCCGCTTACAACATATGAACAGATGGAACTTGATAAAAGTTTAATGCTGTCATTTATTACAAAATCTTCATCGTGGAAATATGAAAATGAATGGCGACTTTTGCTGCCTGTTGATATATGTAAAATATATGACAATATGATACCATTCTTCCCGATAAAGGCAATTTATATTGGATGCAGAATGCATAGGGATAATAGAGAGTATTTGTATTGTTTGGCAAAACGTAAAGATATTAAAGTTTATGATATGTCTATGCATGAATATAATTTTGAACTTGAAGGTGAGTATTGCGAAGCCGATATAAATAATTATTTTCAATCAAAGGAAGAGAAGAGACAGAGAGAGTTAAGAGATAGTAAATATAAGTTTTGGAAATAAAAATCAAATAAGATACTAAGAAAATTAGAAATGATAATTATGTTTAGAATATAGCTGTGTAGGAATGGAGATGACGCCATGGAACTTGAAATGGATGTAGAGGATTTATTAAACAAAAGAAAATTAGAATCAGAGCGAATAGAGTTTAAGACTGGGTGGAATCCTGACGATATCTACCATAGTGTCTGTGCATTCGCAAATGATTATAATAATGATGGCGGCGGTTATATTGTTGTAGGTGTTGAGGAAGAAAATGGTGTTGCCAAGCGTCCGGTAAAAGGCTTACCTGAATATATATTGGATTCAATACAGAAAGATATGTTGGGGTACAATAATTTGATTTCGCCTCCTTACTTTCCTCAGGGTATACCTGCGGAAGTAGATGGAAAATGGATTTTTGTAATTGTTGTCAGAACAGGACAGCAGAGACCTTATAAATCACCAGAGCATGTAACAAGTAAGAAAGAGAAAAAGTACAATTATTATATTCGTTATCAGACAAGTTCTGTTAAGGCAAATAGTGAACAGGAGCGAGAACTGATTAATATGTCAGATCAAACCCCGTTTGATTGTAGAGCAAACCATAAGGCAACATTTGAGGATATTTCACCAGTGCTGTTAGAAGATCATTTGAGAAAAACCGGTAGTAAACTTGCTAAACAGGTAAGGGAACGTGGTGTTGAGGAAATACTTAATGATATGCAGCTATTGGTTGGTCCGCCAGAACTCAGATATATTCAGAATGTGGCAATTATGATGTTCTGTGAGCATCCAGAAAAATTCTTTGGATATACTTATGTGCAGATGACCTCTTTTCCTAAAGGAAGCATTGAGAATCCCAGTATTAGTGAAGATTTTCCTAATATTACAGGTTCGGTGCCTCAGATGATTCAGGCAACAATGGAAAGATTTCGTAATTTGATTATTCGAGAAAAGGTAATTAAAGTACCAAATCAGATGGAGGCATTAAGGATATTCAATTATCCATATCAGGCAATTGAGGAGGCTGTGGTAAATGCCTTTTATCACAGAGATTATATGTCCTTTGAACCAGTAACTATAGAGATAGAGCCGGATTGCATAAATATTATGAATTTTCCGGGGATAGACAGATCTATTTCAGAAAAGACGATAGCTGAGGGAAAGAGATTTGTTTCGAGATATTATAGAAATAGACGACTTGGAGAGTTTTTAAAAGAACTGGATTTATCAGAGGGGCATTCTTCTGGCATCCCAACAATACAGGAAGAACTTGAAAAGAATGGCTCACCAAGAGCGGAGTTCTTTACGGATGAAGATAGACGAGCTATGAGAATAAGAATTCCAATGCATCCGGCGTTTTTGGAAGCGGATGATCAAGTTTCGCTATTAGATAGCTATGAAAAAGCGACGAAAAAATTATCAAAGAAAAAGATAGAACAATATGATAAAATCTTAAAATTATTGAATGATGGCGAGTGGCATAAAACAGCTGAAATAGCTGATAATCTTGGATTAAAGGATACAAGGACAAAGGAATTGTTAAAGGAATTAATTGCACTTGATAAACTCATTGATAATGGGAAAACAAAAGGCAAGTTGTATAGATTAAAATAATTCGTCGCTTTTTTCATTGGAAAAGCGACGAAAAAAGCGACGAAAAAAGTGCACTTTGTGAGGTGAGATTGATGAACAAGATTATCGAACAAATAGAAAAAATCAAGCAAATAAATTTAAATGAGAATCTTGTGATTTTTGTGGGGGCTGGAGTTTCTAAAAATTCTGGTGTGTGTTCATGGTGGGAGTTAGTTAAAGAGATTGCTGATAAAATCGGTGAAAATAAATGTACATCATGCGAGATAAAAGATTTGTTATGTGCAGAATGCGGAGCGCAAATTGAAATGTGCAGTATAAATGGTTATAATTGTAAATTAAAATATGATTTTTCAGCAGAGGATTTTCTTCGTATCCCACAACATTTTTATGAAAGCTTTGGTGATACTGAAGAAGAGAAAAAAACATATTATGATTTTTTGAAAGAAAAGTTTTGTAGTGATGAATATGAAACTAATATTATTGATGAAATTATTGTTAAGCTACAACCAGAACATATTATAACGACAAATTATGATCATTTACTGGAAAATGTAAATGATCCTAGAGTTTCCAAATATGCAGTCATAACGAAAGATAATGATATTTTGTCAAAAAAAGGACGGAATTATATTATCAAAATGCATGGCGATATTGATGATATTCAGAATATTGTTTTAAAAGAGGATGACTATTTAAATTATTCTCAAAATCATATTATTATAGAGACGTTTATAAAATCTCTTTTGATTGACAAAACATTTCTCTTTGTAGGATATTCGCTAAATGATAATAACTTGAAACTTATTATGAGCTATATTGATTTCTTTGTTAAAGAAAAAAGGATAGAAAATCGTCAGCCACATTACTTAGTAGTAGATAAAATTAAAGATTGTGCTCATGACATATCATACTGGAAAAACAAAGGCGTTGAGTTAGTAGATTTATCTCAAATATCGGATTATATGATAGATAATTCAAATTGTGCAAATATTAGCAATGATATAGGAAAAAAATTGTATGCTTTTTTATATTATTTGAACAACGAAGGACTAGCGTATACAAATGACAAAGTGCAGATGCTAAATGATAGATTACTAAAATTTAAAGAGGATATTTCGTGTTTTAAATATATTAGTTATAAGACAATTTTAGAGATGTTTAATTTTAAAAGCGTATATAGAATAAAAGCACCAGTGCTGACATTTTCGGATGAAGAAGAGTATGACAATTTTAAGATACTTCTTAGAAATGAGGAATTATGTAATTTGTTGATAAAAGCTGGTATATATGGAATTCGGTTAGAGTCAAGAGATACTAGAGATAATGTGTTTTTTGAAGAAGAAGGTAAAGAGAACGATATTTTATTTGAGCTTTCTATCAATAATAAGTATCACGAAATTATGGATAGAATAGAAAAAGAACCATCAAATTCTGTAAAGGCATATTATTATTCATTAGTTAAGTATACTGATGGATTATCGTCTATAATGAATGATTTGAAAGGGCTGTATGCGTCTTTTGATTATCAGAAACTTTCAAATCAAAAGTGTTATGAATTAGCAATATATGAATTTAATAATACATGTATGCGTTCTTTATCATACTTAATGAATGAGAAAGAAAATTACGATAAATTAAATCTTTTATTAGATCAGGCAGCGGCTCGATATAGTAGAGCATATAATACAATAAAGGATATTACAAACAAGGGTGCTGACATTCAAGAAATGAATGATATTCTTTTAAAACATGAAGAATATTATATGAAAAAGGCTAGTATGTCTAAAATGGGTGGAACCATTTATGGGGATTTATTTTTAATTAGGCAAATTGCGTATGACTATTATTTATTCTATAAGAGAAATCATTTGATGTTGGATTGGTTCAACAATGTTGAAAAAATGGTGACACCATATATTAAAGCAATATTTTGTACATATTATCCCGATGAATTCCAAGGAGATTTTCATGGGGGATTTATGAGAACAAATGTTAGTCCATATCCTATTGAACTATTGGATGTGGATATGATAGTAAAACACATTAAACAAAAAGAATTAAGAAGTATAGTATCACATTATAAAGTTGATTCAGTAGAGTTATCTGATAAGTTTGATATTTCTTTGTTATTTGAGGATTTCTGTTTATCCATGAAGGAATATTGGAATTTCAGGATGATAGAGCAGTTAGAATCATTTAGTTTCTTATTATCGCTGTGCAAGTTAAATTATGAACAAAACTCTAGAATTGTAAAAGCTTTTGTGTTATTGCTAACCCCTGATGAAAAAGAAAATGTTCGTACAATTACAAATAACATATATGCTCTGTCAATTTATGTAAAACAGCATTTTGATAAAGATATTAAAGGGTATGGCGACTTATTGAAATTGCTAATCAATAGTGACATTTTATTGGAGGCAACGGCACATAGTAATGCATATCCTGAATTGATACAGATATTATCTGAATTAGCTGATAAAAAGATATATAATAATTGTTGTAAAGAATTTGATAGAATAAAAGATAACAATCGTCAGAAGACATTATGGGTATATATTCATAGAAGGGTTTTGTTGAAGTATGACGAAAGTGAATGGAAAAATTATATAGAAGAGAATCTGAATAATAACTGGGAACAAGAGATATTTCAATTATTATATGAAAAAATTTTATCGTTTAATGACAAAATAAAGGAATATTATGTGAATAAGTTAAAAAAGTACGCTAGTAGCAGTAAAGGAGTATATTCATATCCTGATCATAAAGCGGAGGCTATTAATCAATTGGTTATATATATTCTATTAGATATTGCAAACGAAAATGACATAGAGTTTATGAAAGATTATGCGTATATGAGTGATTATTTAGAATTCATTTTCAATCCAGAATCCTTTGATTATAGAAATATTAAGATATCCGATACTATGTGGTGTAATTTTATAAATAGTGATCATTATAGGGAAAGGATACTGGAGCATAAGAGTGAATTTTGGAATAAAGAAGAGGAGAAACGAATTGAATTAGGGTTTGGTTCTTCTTTTGAAAATCGAGTAGCATATAAATATTTATTTGACTAAATAGTTTTTTATTAATCGACATGCAAGCCACCAGAACTACACACAATAATGAAAAAATGCAATGGTACTGGATTGGTACTAAAAATATGTGAAACGAAAAATAACGTGTGGAAAAGATGTAGAATATCAATACAAAACAGTATAGATAACTATATTGAAATAACCTAAATCAAACTAGACTCTGCGAGTTTGAATAATGAGCATATTTTTTTGCACTCCTCTTTGGCACTTTTTTGATAATCTCCTTTGTAAGAATCAGAAAATCCGAGCCATATGGAGCACCCGAGAAAACATCAAAAAAAGACACAAAAACATAGAGAAAAAAATTAGAAGCCTTGCATCAGAAACCATCCTGATGCAGGGCTTTTTCAGTCCTGAAAGGAGAGAAAAAAAGTAAGCGCTTAAATCTTGGGTAGCTTTACTGTCTACGTTTTTAAACTCATAATGATAGTAAATAGATTTTTACTACACTCCGCTTGATAGGAGATAGAAATTTACTACATTTGGAGGTTTCATTATGAGTAATAAACGTGCTCCAGGGCGTTCCCTGGACGAATGGATGGAACTGGTAACCGAATGCAGACAAAGCGGCCTGACAGATGCTGCATGGTGTAATGAGCATGGGATATCTCCCAGCTGTTTTTACAATGCAGTTACCCGTCTCCGCAAAAAAGCCTGTCAGATACCGGATCCAGTTGGAAAAGCCAGCACTCTTGACCTTACATCCCATAAACAGGATGTAGTCCAGATTGCTATAGAACCGGAATCTTCTCCGGCAGGACTGATCCCAGATAATGGAAACAGACCTATGCACCTTGACAATTCACATACGATTGAAATCGAAGCAGACGGATTGCTTATACGAATGAGTAATGAGATCAAACCGTTACTTCTGAAGATGCTTATGGATACGCTTAAGGAGTCGTTATGTTAGCGGACATCTCAAGTGTTGATGCGATCTATATCGTCTGTGGCAGAACAGATATGCGCAAGTCCATTGATGGATTATGTGCGATCATCCAGGAACAGTTTTCGATGGAAATCGACCATGCACTTTTTCTTTTCTGCGGCCGTAGATGCGACCGTATCAAAGCTATTTTAAAAGAACCTGACGGAATCGTTATGATCTACAAAAGACTGACCGCCCAGGGATCTTACCGGTGGCCCAGGAATAAATCTGAGGTCCGGAATCTTACATGGCGGGAGTTCGACTGGCTGATGTCTGGCATTGATATTGAGCAGCCCAAAGCGATCAAGGCAACATAAAAAAGATGCACATAAAACTCTTGTTTTTTGCTGTATTTTCGGCACTTTCAAGGTCTGGTAAATCCGCTGTTTTGCTGGGAAAAGCCACTGTTTTCTGGTATAATGGAAACATCAGAAACAGGAGGAAAAAGCAGTGGCAGACAGTTCCAAAGATATCCAGCTCCGTGAGCTGAAGGACATGATAAACGATCTCAAAAAGATGATAAAAACACTTCAGGCAACTGTCGATGCTGCCAATAAACGGGAAGAGGCTCTCACCCAGGAGCGGGATAATCTGAAAGAAGAGATAGACCTTCTCCGTAAAAAACTGTTTGGCTACTCCAGCGAAAAAAGGACCCTCGATATTCCGGGTCAGTTAAACTTTTTCAATGAGGCGGAGCTGGAACAGGATCCAGAAGCTGCAAAAGCAGAGGATTTTGAAGCACTCCTTCCGGAAAAAACAGCCAAGAAACGAAAAGCAAGAGCTACAGATGCGGAACGTTTTAAGGGAGTTCCTGTTGAAAAAAAGTATCTGGAGTTTTCTGAGGAAGAGAAACTCTGTCCTGTCTGTGGTACCCCGCTGAAAGAAATCGGGGAAGAGTTTGTCCGCCGGGAACTGGTTTTTGTACCGGCAAAACTGAAAGTATATGAATACTACAGTAAGAGCTATGAGTGCCCGCAATGCAGGCTTCAGGATATTCCGGTTATCAAAAAAGGAAAAGATGGCAGAGCCCATATGCTTTATGGAATGGCTTCTGCCGGAACGGTTGCCTGGGTAATGTACCAGAAGTTTTGTAATGGTCTTCCATACTACCGTCAGGAAAAAGACTGGAAACAGTATGGCGTGGAGATCACCAGAGCTACTATGGCAAACTGGGTGATCCGAAATTCTGAAGCATTTTTTCTTCCTATGTATGAATACTTCCACAGGAAACTTCTGGAACGGGGATTCGCAATGGCAGATGAAACGCCGCTTCAGGTTCTGCATGAACCGGAACGCCGTGCACAGACCAAGTCATATATGTGGCTGTTCCGCAGCGGCGAAGACGGAGGACCACCTATTATCCTCTATAAATACTCGGAGACCCGGGCCGGGGATAATGCAGTAGATTTTCTTCACGGCTTCAATGGTTATCTGATGTGTGATGGTTATAGTGGATACAATAAAGTTCCAGATGCCAAACGCACAGCCTGCTGGGCACATATCAGAAGATATCTGACAGATGCCATCCCCAAGGGAAAGGCTCTGGATTATACCCAGCCATCCGTACAGGGAATACTGTACATTAACCAACTCTTCCACCTGGAAGATGTGATCAGATCAAAGTATTCTTCCTTCGATGCTATCAAAAAGGCTCGTCTTGAAAAAGAAAAGCCGGTAGTAGAAGGCTTTTTGTCGTGGCTCGATCAGCAGAGCCCTATCCGTGGAAGCAGAATGGATAAAGCTGTCACCTACATTCAGAATCGCCGCTCCTATCTGTCCACCTATCTGGAAGACGGTCGCTGCAGTTTTTCTAATAATCTCAGTGAAAATGCGATTCGTCCGTTTACAGTAGGCCGTAAAAACTGGCTGTTCTGTGACACACCAAACGGAGCCCAGGCCAGTGCTATTGTGTACACAATGGTAGAAATGGCAAAAGTCAATGGAGTAAACATCTATCACTATCTTACCTATCTGCTGGAAAAACTGCCTGATGATAGGATGAGTGATGATGAATTAGAACTTCTGGCGCCATGGAACGAAACTGTCAAAGCTGAAATCGAACGTCGTGCAAACGAATCAAATCAATCATATGTGAATTGTCAAGGTGCTCCGGCTACTGAAAAGTAGTCGGGGATTTTTTCTATCATACCTAAAATTTAAGCGCTTACGATGTGTCTTGCTTGATAACCCCGATGGAAGCCGAAGAAAATGGCTGCCGTCTTAGTCCCAGTGCGTATGTTTCAGAAGAATATGACCTTGAGATAGGTGTGACAGATTTAGATTTAGAGGTCTTGATGTGTGAAAACAGCAAACTACAAGCAGAGCTTGAAGAAATTCAAGATGAGTTTGTAGAAACAATGGGAGAATTTATTCGACTTAAACAGGAATGGGAGGGCTGTTAATGGAGAAAAAATCAAACGAAATCAGAACTAAGCACAATAAACTTCACGTGGGGAACCGAGCAGAATTAAAAGGCTGTCCGGTGGCAAAAGTGACCCACAAAAAGAAAGATGATTATATGACATCGCTTGAATTTACAGAAGGAGTTTATAATCAGCCGATAAAGATGGTAACAATCTATTTTCAGGATGGAAGCATTCGGAATGAAACGCCGCTTACAGAAGCAAATATAGAATCATAGAAAGCTAGACAGTCACCTCTACAAGTATGTAGGCTGTCAGACCTGTGAGGATAACGAAAAAAGAATATATATCTTGTCGCCAACTGAGCGATGCCGCACTACCAATAAAGTAACGAGCATGAGCCGGAGCGAAATGTTTATGTGATGTATTGAGAATCAATGCAGATCATAGCATTTTGTTCCGGCTTTTTGTCGTTATATGGCAATACTTGTCGATGTGAGAATCGGCGAGTGTGTTGTTGGTGCGGTAATCCATGCTTTTGGCAAATAATTTTCCACAGCCTTTTCCTGATGCGCACAGGAAGGGACTGTGTTTTATATATAAGTACACATTTATCTTTGATCTAAAAACGGCCTTGTCTATTTTTATGCCTTAAAAGGCGGAAAGGACAGTAATATGCAGAATGTAATTGACAAGATTGAGCTGACTTTTGCAGCTCTGGATGGTTTTCTGGGATGGTTCTTCGGTGACCTTGACGGTTTCCTCTACGCACTCATCATCTTTGTGGTGATGGACTACTTTACAGGGATTTTAGCAGCAGGCGTGAAGAAGGAGCTTTCCAGTGCGGTGGGCTTTAAGGGCATCGCAAAGAAGGTGTGCATCTTCGTTCTCGTGGGTATTGCCAATATCCTGGATACGCAGGTTCTTCAGAACGGAACGGCGATTTGCACGGCAGTGATTTTCTTCTATCTGGCGAATGAGGGAATCAGCATTCTGGAAAATTCCGCAGCGATCGGAATCCCTATCCCTGCAAAACTGCGGGATATGCTCATCCAGCTTTCCGATGAAAAGAAGCTGCCGGGTAAGGATGAAAAGCCGGAAGATGACAACAAAACTGAGGAGTAAGTAAAAATGGGGCGGCGTGGAGACGGTTTTCTGCGCCGCTCCGAAATTAAGGAGGAATCGAGATGAGCCTGACAAAAGCTGTTTTAACAAGTCCGGACGAAAATCCATTCGGGAAGCCTGTGTATGTAAGGGGCGTTCTCTATCTGGATGATGTCCCGGAGGATGACAGTGCCAATGATGCCGGAGATAGCAGTGTGGACAAGCCGGGGGATGCTGACAATGAAGAACCAGAAAATGGTGGCGGAAACAATGACGCAGATCTGCCGCCGGAGCGGGAAGAAGCTCCCTCCGAATATGAAAATGACGGGAATACGGCAACGATTGGGTATGGTGAGCTGAAAACGCTTGGAGCTGAAAGCCGCTATGAAGAGATCAAGATGCTGAATGGTATGAAGGATAACGTCCTTTCTGTTGGTTTTGTGCTGTTAATTCCATAAGGAATTGCCTTGGCAGTGTGTCGTTTGGATGCACTAAGCTGATCCTTACCATCCTTTCCGCTTTGGCACAGGATGAAAGCAGATCCATCTCGGATAACATCCGCTGGTCCATCCAGAAGAAATTCCAGCGGGGTGAGGCAATGGTGGACTTAAGCCGGATGCTGGGATATGACAAGGGAGAGAACGGGGAATGGGTCATCAACCCGAAGCAGGCAGAGATTGTTCGATACATTTTTGAACGCTATGTGTGCGGTGTATCCGCAACTGCCATCGCCAAGGAACTCAATGCGATGGGGAAGAAAACAGTGCGGGGCAGCATCTGGAGGGCAGACGCAGTGCTGTTTATCCTCCGAAATGAAAAGTATGTGGGTGACTGCGAAAGCCAGAAAACTGTCACAAAAAACTTCCTGACCCATGAAGTCAGTATCAACGAAGGAGATGCACCAAAGTATTATGTGACAGACCATCATGTAGCAATCATTGACCGGCATACCTGGAATCAGGCACAGATGATGCTTTTGGGAGGAGAAGAAGCCAGGGATAAAAAAGAAAAGAAGCGCCGGGCAAACAATGCTTCCCCGTTTACAAACCTGACCTATGGGGTGGACGGCTGCAATGAGCCGATGTTCAGAATCGGCTATAACACACCGCTTTACACCTACACGGATGAGCGTTCCGCAAAGGCAGAACCGTAGCCGAGAGAATAAATGGAAAGCACTTTGTGGAAACTATGTCGGTGGAGTTCTTGGAGTTCCTCACGGACTGTTATCGGGTGGTGTATTACTGATAAAGATGTTTGATAAATTGTGAATTTACAGACAGTTCAGAATATAAACTTGCAATTCGCTTGCTATTTTTGCGTCGTTGTGGTAAATTATAAACATAATGGGTGTATTATACTCTTCGCCGAGTAAAGCACCGAACAGCTTGGCTGTTTATGCGAGACAGACGAGCTGGAAAGGAGAGTGCAAATATGGGACTCTATTTAAATCCAGGGAATGAAACATTTGCAGAACTTGTTCAAGCAGATATTTATGTCGATAAAACAGGTTTGATTGCATATATGAATGGCTGTATTGGAAAAGCAAAACATTTGATTGCGTCCAGCAGACCGAGAAGATTCGGGAAAACATTGGCTGCTCAAATGCTAACTTCATATTACAGTAAAGGTTGCGATTCCAGTGAAGTCTTTAGCAATCTTGAAATTGCAAAAGATAAATCGTTTGAACTGCATCTCAATAAGTATGATGTAATTAGTCTTGATATTCAGTGGATGCGTGGCGTTGCAATCGGAAAAATTCAAGAGGGAGAAAACACGACTGTATTAGGATATATACAGAGCGAGATATTGAAAGAACTTCGACAGGAATATCCTCAATATGTGAATGAAAAAGAAAATTCCGTTGCGGCAACACTTGCGAATATCAACCAAGAAACTAAGAAAAAGTTCATAATCATCATTGATGAGTGGGATTGTGTATTTAGAGAAGATAAGGAAAATCTTGCTTTGCAGTCTGAGTATATTAATTTTCTAAGAAGTCTTTTCAAGGGAGGCCCTGCTGATCGATTCGTAAAACTAGCATATATCACAGGTATTCTGCCAATCAAGAAATATGGTACACAGTCTGCTTTAAATAATTTTAGAGAACTTACCATGACCTCACCGGGAGGAATAGCAAAGTATATTGGATTCACGGAAGCAGAAGTTAAAGTGCTTTGCAAAGAGCATGATATGCCGTTTACAGAAATGAAGAAATGGTATGATGGCTATTATTTGAACCGGGTTGGTCATGTATACAGTCCGAATTCTGTAATGGAAGCAATCAATAACGAAGAATTTCAAAATTATTGGTCACAAACTGAAACATATGAATCACTCAAAGTTTATATCGAAATGGACTTTGACGGCCTAAAGCAGAGAATTGTGGAAATGCTGGGCGGAGCAAGAATCAAAATAGAAGTAGGTTCTTTCCAAAATGATATGACCACATTCCACTGTGCAGATGATGTTTTGACCTTACTGATTCATCTGGGATACCTTGCCTATGACAGCAAAACTGAAAAAGCATTTATTCCGAATGAAGAAGTCCGCAGTGCATTCGTTCTTGCAATCAGAAATAGAGGTTGGGATGAAGTTTACAAGGCAATCGAAAATTCAGAAAAACTTCTAAAAGCGACCCTTGCAATGAATGAAACAGCAGTAGCAAAAATGCTACAGGATGTTCATATGCAAAACAGCTCCAGCCTTGTGTATAACAATGAGGTATCGCTGGCAAGTATTATTCAGCTTGCGTATTACACAGCAGCAAAGGAGTACACAATCATAAGAGAACTGCCTGCCGGTGAAGGATTTGCTGATATGGTTTTCATTCCCAAACGAACCTCAAAGAAGCCGGCATTGGTTGTAGAACTGAAATGGGATAAGAGTGCTGAAGGTGCTATTTCCCAGATTAAAGATAAAAAATATGTTACTGCACTGGAAGAATACAAAGGAAATATCCTACTTGTAGGAATCAACTACGATAGGAAAACTAAGGAACATCAGTGCAAGATTGAAAAATACGAAATGTAAATAGTACAAAAATATCTTAGCCCACCATGTGAGCATCCAACTTCGTAATGATTTTACGGAGAAGGAAACTTACATGGTGGGCTATTTTTATACTGCCCGCTATACCACAGACAGCACCCAAGAAAAATCAAGGGTGCCACTGTGTCGCTTATGCGGGCAGTTTTCTGTTATGTAGTTTGAACTTTTGTAGTTATGCTGTGTTCAGACGGTGCGCCTGAGAATTCAAATTCCTAATCCATATAAAATCGCCTTTAACTCTTTTACAGTCCTTGTGAGAATTTCCTCTTCGGTAGCATTGCAGTCCAGCAGCAGACGGTGGAGTTCGGAGTCTGCCGTGGATACAGAGTGATGAAGGCTGTCTACCAAGAGATCATCTGTGGATACCTTGGTCTTGCCATAGGATATCACCGCCGTTTCTTTTATTGTACCATAAAACGGCAATAACAGCCAGAAATATTTGGCTAAATATCAATATGCCAGCACACTAGCAAATTGAGGAAAAGGCTGCAACTACAAACATTTTTCCGAAAATACTCTAAATCAAAACAATTTTTTTAGTACTGTATTTGTTAGTATGGAAAAACTTGGGAATATCTGGTATAATGAATAGCAGATAATTAGCAGTTATCCATTATCTCTAATTGTATTAAGGATATTCTTTTTCAGAGGAATGGTATACATGAAATCAAATCGCCTATTTATAAAAACCAAAAATAAAAAGATAGAGTATATGCAGGATAAAATTTTAGAATTACTATTTTATATTTTCAGAATATTTCCTGTTCAAAAAAGGAAAATTGTTGTTTCATGTTTCAAAAATCACGGTTATTGTGATAGCCCCAAATATATTATTCAACAACTGTTAAAATTAGATTGCACGGCAAACATAGTCTGGCTATGCGATTTTGAAAATCCACCTGAAATGCCAGCTTGCATACGTCAAGTTCCATATCATTCGATCCGGGGAATTTACGAACAGGTAACAGCTCAAATATGGATTTCTAATCGCCGCAAGTCACGATATGTTCGAAAGCGAAAAAATCAATATTATATCCAGACATGGCATGGTGGTGTTCGACTGAAAAATATGGAACGTGCAGCAATAAATAAGTTGTCCAAGAGGTATATTGATAGTGCAAAAAATGATTCTAAAATGATAAATTTATTCTTGTCTAATAGTGACTTTTCTACCTTTCTTATAAGAAGAGATATGTGGTATTCAGGAAAGATACTGCAAAAAGGACTTCCGCGAACGGATGTATTGTTAAACGGAGATCGTAATACTATAGCTAAAAAAGTAAAGTCTTGTCTATCAATTAATGAAGACAACAAAATATTATTATATGCGCCTACTTTTCGAGCGGATATGGGAGTTACTCAATACACACTACCATCCAGTCAAATATTGACAGAACTGGAAAACTGTACAGGCAATAAGTGGACGTTTGTCATTCATATGCATACAAATGTTTATAACCCCAAATGCTGGCCAGGGAATTCAGAAAAAGTAATAAATGCTTCATCTTATGAAGATGTACAGGAATTACTTATAGCAGCTGATTTTTTAATCAGTGATTATTCCAGTATTATTACAGATTTCGCATTATTAAATAAACCTATACTGATATATTGTCCAGATTTAGAGGATTATCTTTCGGACAGAGGATTTAATCAGGATTTTAATGCTTTGCCTTTTCCAAAAGCATATACAGTTTCTGAAGTTATAAATAAACTTCCAGCAGCTGTATCGCAAAAAGAAATAAATACATTGGATTGGATGAAGAAAGAGTATGGCCTGTGCGAAACCGGACGTGCTTCCAAAACAGTCGCAAATATAATAAAAAATGTACTGGAGGGAAAAGAATAATGCAAGGTCTTTCAACAATCATAACTTTTTATAATGGATTGTCTTCCTTAAAAATGTGTATCAATCTGCTGCAGGATGCATTAAAAGCAGAAGATATATATGAAATTATTGTCGTCAATGACAATCCAACCATGAATATTAACTTTTTAGAGGATGAATATTCTGTCCAGGTATTAAATATGCCGGAAAATAAAGGGTATGCAGCAGCCTGTAATTATGCTGTTGATCACGCACGGTATGATACATTGCTGTTTATGGATTGTGATATCTATCCAACAGGTAATTGGCTACAAAACATGAAAAAAACATATGCAGATATAGGGGAAAAGGGATGTGTATCCGCGACAATCTATGAAACAGATTCCGGAAACTTATTTGGATATGGTATGGGAATTTATGAAATTGATATTCTGTTGTTTCTTCGCCATGGAAAGCCTTCTGCATTCTCCCAAAAAGACCATGATGTTCCTCTTGTGTCTTCTGGCTGCATGATGATGAATCATAATTTATACCAGGAACTTGGCGGACAGGATGAAATGTGCATGAACATTCATTGCGATGTAGACCTGGCCTTTCGTGTTCGAAAAGCTGGCTATACAAACAGAATGTGCGCAAACGCCAAAGTTTTTCACCGTGGACAGATTTCAGGACCTATTCGGACAGTACCTTTTAGACAAGATGTAAAAGCATATTTATTCAAAAAATGGGGCGATGAATTATATCAATTATGCAATGCTGAAAACTATTTAAAAGAGCTCTGGATGGAAGCAAATTATAAAAAAATATCGCAAAAAAGTGTCATTGTTGTAAGTTTTAGTAATTCGTTATACCGTGATAAATACATAAAGCTGTTCACACAATTGTTTGACATTTCCATTTTGCAATTTTTAGATATAAAAAATGTTACCGGCGCCACACACATTATTTTGCAGGAAAATGTAACCTGGGATATATGCCGATTAAATATTCCTATTGTATATTTTGCAGATGATTACAGATTATTGCTGGATAACTACTATTGGTTTACAAATCGTAATGAAGAGGATATTATTTTTGATAAAAACGGGAACCTGATGTACGGATCAGATTCCCTGGAAACTAATAGTTAAAGAATACATGTTTAAACTGTAAAGGCCAATAGCCGTCTGTCAAGATGTTTTCGCTCCCAGAGATAAGCTGGTTGTAGTAAGAAGAGAGATTATCGAAATAAGCCTTTTCAAACAGCTTATCTCTTTTTGATGTATCCCCCAAAATATTATAAATGAATAGCAAATTGTAGATTAGCGGCTTGTGTGTTATCGGGGAGACCTTGAATTTTTGATAAAGAGCATATGCCTGTTCAAGTTCTTCCTTAGCTGGCACATATTTACTTTGCAGAATGTAGGCAGCGCCTAAATTTGTATGCAGCTTTACTATTCCATCTTTATTCACCCTTTGAGCGGAAATTACAAGATCCTTTTGCCATGTGGAAAATGCAGCTTCAGCTTTATTACTGAAATATTGAATAATTCCTAATAAATTTCTGCTTTTTATTTCCATTGCTGTTCCATTAATTTCAAGTGCACGGTTCAGTGCCAAATCTGCCAGATACTCTGCATCCTCCAGCTTATCTGTTAGTAAATCCACAAAAGCTTCCTGCGCAAGAATTTCAGCACTTCGATTGATGGTTGCTTTTTCAGAAATGTGTTTTTCTACCGCTTTGCTAAAATATAGAATTGTATTTTCCTTATCTTCATAGGCACGATAATAAATATAAGCTTTGTCTGAATAAGAGACACTTTCCCACTGTGGTTCTTTACATTCTTTCGCTATTTTTAATGATTCATCAATTGACAATAATGCGTTTTCTATATCATTTATCGCTAAATATACGACAGAATACCGATTGTACATAATGAAATCATAAAAGTTATTCCGTCCTTTATACTTCTTGAAATAATCTAAGACGATTAATGCATCGTCATAATCCGCTGCTGAAATACAGGCATTTGAGTACCTGTGAAAGAAACGGCAGGTATCAATGGACGTAAATTCCGAAATACTGTATTGCTGCAATATTTTATAGGCTTTCTTATAATAATATACGCTTTGAGACAAATCCTGATAAATTCTGTATGCGTCTGCCACTGCATAGTAGACATGAAATTTTGCTCCTGCATCCATAAATTCTGCAAAGGGGTTAGGCACTGATTCTTCGGAAGCATCCTGAGTTTTCGGAACATCTTTTAATAGCTCTGTGCCAATATGTATGACTGCCTGAAAATTTCTTTTGTCACATTCGCTTGAGATAGAAGATATTCCAAACCTGACAGCTTCTTCATATTCGGAAGCGCGTATATAACAGTCAAAAATTGCTGTTGTCCTAAGGTTGGATTTGTACCAGGCATTTTCATTTAGCCACTTAATAATTTTCAGAGAAAGCGAGCGGTCATTCTGATAAAATTGGTACCCTTCAAAATATCTGTAAATATTGTCATGGTAAAATACAATTTTAGGGTATTTATCCATGTACTTAAAAAATAAAGATTGACTTAATTCAAATAACATATCACCGTCTATATTTAAACTAGCCAAAAAATCAACAGGTGTTTCTCCTCCAAAATACAATATTGACTTCACAACAACTTTAAATGCATCGAAATATCCCAATGTGGTATCAAAAGAGAATTTTTTATGCATTTGCAGTTGGAAGCGTTGATCGATAATTTCCTTGCTTTTTACAGGTACTTTATTTATAAAGTTTTCAATTTCTTCTTTTTTTGAAGGAATCACCATATTATGTGTTGATATATTAATTAAATTCTGGTCATAAAACCAGTGAATCAGCATAATAATATCAAATGGTCGTTTTCCGCTTTTGTTTAATAGCAGGCGCGTAAAATAATCAAACCCTTGCAAATTGGGAATAGCATGATAATACAATGTTTTCGCATCATTGTTCTGCATTTCACCGCAAGTATACACATACGAAGCCACGTCTTCGTATTCGTTTATTTTAGCCAAAAATTCATTTACAAATCCCTGAGAGTCAAGAGGCACAATTTCTGTATTTGTGCCTAAAGAAAAAATCACTTCAGGAAAACATTCCTGTAAATGTGCAATCAGGAAATATATGATATCCAGAGTTTCTTTATCCAGACATTGTAAATTGTCTATTGTCCAAATTAAAGAAACTCCGCCTACTATATTACAAGAGAAGAAAAGAAGTGCCTCTTTCAGATAATATAAGATATCAGGATCTAATTTCTTATGAAATACAAAAGAAAAAACTGCCTCACTTACTTTTGAGTTCCCATAATATTGCTTGATTATTTTAGAAAAATCATCTAATGTGCAGCTGATATTTCCAGTGCCATAAGGTAACCCCAGACAAGCACATAAAAATTCTCTTAAAATTTCAAATCCGTTTTGTTTTTTTGCATCGCAATATAACGTCTGAAAATTATAACTTTTAGCAGAATTTATTATTTCAGACAATAGCCGTGTTTTTCCTGTTCCTGATTTCCCAGTTATATTAAGCATATAAATTGGGCTGAATCCGTTGCCCTTCAGAAGCGGAAGAATTTTACTGCTTAAGAAATTCTGTACATTCTCTCCTACCAATGGATAGTAGATGAGTTTTGTTGGATCTATAAATCCTCCGGGAACTTTTTTGGAATATGTATGACCATTGCACTTATATTTTAAAGTAAGTGCGGGTATATGCTTCACGGTGTAAGAGCTTAATACTTCAGCGCGTATTTGTATAACACGGTTACTTCCCTGCAGCATATTAAAACAATTGTGGATTTCAGGAACATGAAATATAATATCTGCCATTTTCGGTAATGTGCAGGTTACATCTGAAACAGTTGCACTATACAAATTAGTCAGATAAATATCAATGTAAAAAATATTATCTCGTTGCAATACGAGTTCCGATTCTTCTGTATATTTTTCCGTATCTTCAAATACACTAAAAAAACGAGATATTCTTAAATCATTTTTTATTATTTCATTTGATTTTTCAAAACCATATTGAAAACGTGGAAGAATTGATAATTCCTGATACAGACGGTTCCCATATATGAAAGTGACAGAAAAATTATGCTTGGCAGCAACTATGGAAACATGTTTAACCGCATTTCTGGTAATATCACTTGTAGAGAAATAAATCAGCTCATTAATTCCTTTTGAAATAACCAAAATAACATTTTTAGATATTTTCTCAAGACCAAGGGCACGATTGTGCCTCTTGCATTCAGCCCATATTTCATAGGGGACATCCTGTGCAGTTCCTACAATGTCTTTTCCACCATCTTTTTTCAAACGCGTACCGTGTATGGTAATATTTTTGTTTTTATAATGCAAGGTCAGGTATTCCGTGCAAAGCTGTTCAAACTCCTCGTCTGTAAGGCTGTGTATATATTGCTGGATGTTCATTTGTATTCATCTCCATAGGAAGTAATGGATAACTGCTAATTATCTATTATATTTGTGGATACCATGGCAAAGATAACAGTAAATTCTTTTGCTTGCTTTACATGTGTGTGGTATACTTAAGCTACAGTGAAATGAAGAAGTACATAGCAGTAATTCAGACAAGAGATTCAGTGTTTATTCAGTGCGGAAGATAAAGAGGTTATATGCTTATGAGAATCGTTACACAGGCCATCAGGGTGATTGATTATGAAAACAATAAAATTTCAGCAAGAAATATTATGCCAAAGTTTGGGGAGTATATTGAACAGTTGATTTCTTACATAAATGGGAATGTTTCTGTAAGGGAATACAAAACACAATCAACGGGTACAGAGGTCATTAGCAGTATATTAGAGATCATAAAGCACCAGGCAGAGGCTGAAATAGTTCTGCAAAGGATTGATATAATAGCAGAACGCCTGCTCCGAAAGGAAAGACAGGCACAAGAGCAGATTGCCAGTATGGATATTAGAGTGCAGAAAGGAAGCCTGATCTTGGCTCTGATCGAGGATGAGGGGAAGGTGCTGTTTCTGTTGGCGAAGGTAGAGCATACGGATTTCTTTGATGATAGTGATTACAGCATTAAATCAGGCTTTTCAAAGGACACAAAAAAGATCTGGAAAACCTGCCTGTTTGAGATTGATGATTTGAATTCTGTGAAATTTTTAGCCAGAATATATTCTAATACGGTGGCGAAATACTGGTGGCATGATTTTCTGGAGTTAAATGAACTTCAAAGTGATGAGCTTAATACCAAGAGAGCGTTTAAAGCCGTAGAAAGTACACTGAGCAGAAATCTGAAAAAAGATGCACCATATGACCATATGGTAATCCGGAATGCAATGTACTTGTATTTCAGTAGTGTCGAGCAGTTTGATTTTTCTGAAATGTTAGATAAAACGATTAAGAATTATTCCCCTAACGACATGAAGGCGGAAAAGAAAGAAGAACTTATTCAGAAACTGTGCGACCTGCCTGAAAAACAACACTTTGACCATCAGTTTAAGCCAGTTCTGTCAATGATTAAGCCTAAAATGAAGAAAACGTATGATGTATATAGCGGAATTCAGATCAAAGTATCTAGTGCGGTTGAAGATTTGGAAGACATCATTGAGGCATATGAGGACGGTGATGGCAAACGGTATCTCAAGATCCGTATGGATAATGATATAACCTTCCGGACATTTGAGCGTAGGGAGGGGAGATAGGAGGGATTTGCTTTGCTGGAGCATATAAGGGATAAGGTTTTGGGATTGAAAGAAGAAGAACGCAGGAAATTCTATTCCGCCTGTTTTTCATTCCCATCTTCTCAGGCTTTAGGATTTTCAGAATTGATGGAGGTCATACAAAAGATTCCATCAAGGGATGAAGTCAGAATTTTTTTGTCGTTGGAAAATGAAGATCCCTTCATAATAGTGAAAAATTCAACTGAAGCAGAGTACAGAGCGTTTATTGAAGAGACACTGGAAGATGAGATGATTTTTACAAAAATAGAGATAAATAAAACACTGGCAGATGGGCACTTTTCAATTTACCGATACCAAAAGTTTGTGGAGGATATTGTCGGTTTATCTATGGAAGACGTGCTGAAAACATTCTCTATGTTTCTGGATGGGGCAGGGAAAAATATAGTGTTTGAACTATTTGACAGTCCAAATATTTTTTATACGAAAACAATGTATTTTCTTCCTGTGGGGAATAGAGAGATTGATTGTAATTTTAGCAGGACACAGCGTTTGCTGGCTTGTAGGGATAATACGTACTTTTATAACCAGGATTCCTATGGATTGCTGCCGGATGATTTTAAGATAGAAGTAGGGTATGAGGGAAACCCATTCAAAGAATTGTTCATGAAGCTGGAAACAATTTTGGCAGCAGGCTTCATTGCATCCAATGCTACGATTCAGGGCGGGCAGATGAAACTGCAGATCATGGGACAGCGTTCTGTTGATTATGTATGCCGTCTAAATGAGATAACGGGAAACCAGGTGCTGTACAAAATATATGACTGGATATATTCAGGCGGAAGTTCTATTGACAAAGCCATTATTGCAAGAAATATTATCTGTCTGCATTGCAAATATGAGCCGCTGCTGAACCTGGACGAAAAAGTTCTTTCCTCTATCCAGTCTAATTACAATCTGTATTTGAAAGATAACGTAGGACAGTATCTTGAACTGAAAAACAAAGTGGCAGAATTTATAAGTGACATTGTGTCGAGAACCGGGGAATACGCCACAGAATTACTTGATAAGTTTAAAGCAAATGTTATAGCAATATTTGGCTTCCTATTTACAGTGGTCATAGCCGGTATTGTATCAGACCAGCCGTTGAACAATATTTTTACAAAAGATATCACGGTAATTCTGGAATTAGTCCTGGTGGGTTCTGTGGTATATCTGTTCATTTGTTATGGGCAGTCAAAGTATCAGATGAATAAAGTTTATGAAAGTTATGAGAAACTGAAAAAATCCTACGATAAGATATTGACCGAGGATGATATTCAGGAGTGCTTTCGGGGTGACTATCTGATCTTAGATATGAAGAAGACGATAGGAAAATCTGAAAAGATATATCTGTTCCTATGGGTTGTTTTTCTTCTGGTGCTTCTTGTGATTGTAGAATATATTAGTGAAGCTCCGGTTGTAATTCCTTTTTTAAAAAAGATTGCTGGCCGGTTCTGTAAGTAAAGAAAAAAATCCCCTTGCGCATTGATTGAAAAGGTCAATGGCACAGGAAATTTTTTGCCCGAACATATTTTTGCATTTTATATTTAATAATTGCTCCTATTGAAATTAGTGCCAAATACGGTAGTATGATGCTTATAACAGATAGGAGGAATCTAAAATGAGATTAGAAGATAAACTGGCAGCATATTTGGAGTACTGTGAATATCGAAAGGAACTCGATAGGAAAACACTGAAAGCATACCGTATTGACTTGCGTCAGTATTTCGAATATATATGTGTGGATGAACCTGATAAGGAAAAGATTGAGGAGTATGTTACGCATTTGCATAAGAGCTACAAGCAAAAGACTGTAAAGCGGAAGATAGCATCAATAAAAGCGTTTTATAACTATTTAGAAGAAACTGAAATCATTGCTGAAAGCCCTTTCCGGAAAATAAAAGTCAAATTCAAGGAAACAGTAACCCTCCCCAGAATCATTCCCAGGGAAGAAATAGAGAAGCTTTTGAACCATATGTATCAATGCCTGAATGAGAACGATAAAGCATCCCGTAAATTTATGCTGCGTGATGTAGCCGTGATTGAAGTGTTTTTCGCAACCGGGGCGAGAGTGTATGAAATCTCCAACATCCGGGACGACAGCATTAATCTGAATACGGGCTTGATCAGGCTTATGGGAAAAGGCGGGAAGGAACGATATGTACAGATCAGCAACACTTCAATTTTAGAGGTCTTGAAAAAATATTACGATGAAAATGAGCAGTCGATCAAGAAAAGTGGTTATTTTTTTGTAAACAACAGAGAAAGCAGGTATACGGAACAATCTATCCGGCTGATGCTGAAGAAGTATACAAAGCAGGCTGGGATCGAGAGAAATATTACTCCTCATATGTTTCGTCATTCATTTGCGACATATTTAATAGAGGAGGGCGTAGATGTAAGCTGTGTTCAGCAGATTTTGGGCCATAGTTCCATAAAAACAACTCAGATTTATATACATATTGCGGCTAAAAAACAGGCTGAAATATTAAAAGAGCTGCATCCCCGGAATAATATGAAAATCGTTGGTGCGGCATGATTTTCTGCCAATATGTGAACTTCCAGTGAATTTACGACTAAAATCGATTTACCCGCATAAATACTGGATTTTCTGTGGAAATATAGGTGAACCAGTAGTCGTAAGTTTACAATTATACTACATTGGGACGTTTTCCTTTGTGGTATATTAGGACATTATCATAAATGGTTCATAGAAAAGTTATAAAATGTGATAAAAAAGTTGAAAAATGAAAATGTTTTAGATATAATAAAGCAATGGAGAATTTTTTTAGTTATATCTGTATAGCTGCAAATTGAATAATAAGCATAGATGCTGTAGCGTATTAGACTACGAGGGGATTTATGTTATGACTTATCAGCATTCTTGTGAAGTATTGAACTTTGCAGGGATGTTTTGGCATATATAAGTATTGACTATGAGGGTGGGATTACCGATTGATTGCGAAAAATGAACTATTAAAGAAATATAATATTTCTGAAGATGAATTTGAGGTAGCTGATATTAAATGGGAAGAGCTTGAATATATTTATAAAGACTTTTCCGAAAAGAGAAGTTCATATGAACAGAAACTGGCTGAATTTCAGAAAGAGTTCTTGATGAACATTTCCGAAAATGGTATTCATTCTATACGAACAAGAGTGAAGGATGCAGAACATTTAATTGTAAAGATTATCAGAAAGCGACAGGAGAATTATAAGAAGTATAGAACGCTGGATAAGGATAATTATGAAAAATTTCTTACAGACTTGATTGGAATTCGTTGTTTTATACTTTTTAAAGCTGATTGGAAGAAATTTCACGCATATCTTGAAGAAAAAATTGAAGATAATCCCCAGTACTATTTGGATGATTGCTTAAAGGATTTTGACGAGGATACAGAGCATACTTATATGGCGGAAATGCCGAAGGTTCATATTCGAGATGGTGATGCACGAGAGATATATGAAACTGTGCTTCCGCCTGATGCAATAAAAAATAAAAAGATATATCGATCAGTACATTATATCGTTAAATATCATGGCGTTTATATTGAGATTCAAGTGAGGACATTGTTTGAGGAAGGATGGGGTGAAATAGATCACCACATTGTTTATCCATATTATCAGGATGACATGTTATTTCAGCAATACACCAGTCTGCTGAATCGTTTAACGGGGCTAGCGGATGAGATGAGCAGCTTTTTTTGTGAAGTAAAGCGTTTGGAAGAAGAGCATTTGCAAAGAGTGAAGACAGAACCGGATGGAAATGAGTCTCAAAAAATAGTAGATGAAGAAGACGAAATTAGTAAGGCTTGTCCTGTTGAGGAGAAAGAACCTTTGTTAGATGATAATACTGCTGCAGCATGTATACAAAATGTATTATATGAATGAGAGGAAATTTATGATGTCAGAAAAAAATTATTATTCAAAAGAGACAGAAGATTTTGCCAATGAAAGTATGAGACAGATAAAGTCAGGTGTGGTAAGAAACCATAAATTGAAGAACAGTGCAAGAATTCATACTGGTGAAATGGAAGAGGTGGAATGTGATGCATTTTGTAACTTTCTGATGTCGAAAAATTATTTTCTGGTAGATGAATTACGAGGATGTGAGAATGCGTAATATTGAGAATATTTATACTGACTATAATGGTCTTGTTGATGAGATAACGGAAGAAGCAATTAAGAATCGCATAAAGCAGTTTCAAGCAGAGATGCAAGCCTTTATTGATAGCAATAAATTGCAGGATAAGGTCTTTATTCACCAAATGGCACTGAATCACGCTGTTATGGACTATTATTCTGATATTCAAAGATTAAAAAGTTATCAGGAAATAGGTCACATTAATGAGGTGAAAATCAAGGCATACGAAACGTTCTGGCTTTTGAAAAGGCGGCCTCTGCAGTTAAAAGCCCAGCTTGAAGATGATAAATGGCTATATATAAATGAGAAATTTTTATTAGCTCGTATTGCTAGCTTCATATTAAGAGATAATATAAACATACCGCTTACAAAAGAAAAAAAGGAAGCATTCACGAATTTCTTAGACACATTGTATTATTATCTTAAATTTAGAAAAACTGATGCTCAGGCTATAGAATTGATGTTGCTTGGCTTTGATGCAGGCAGAATTATAGCTGGCAAGTAAAGGCTCCGTAAGGAGCCTTTCAGACTGTAGACAAACTTACTTTGATGACATCATCAAAGTAAGTTTGTCTACAGTTTGAGCATCCGTTCCCTGGAACGGATGCTCAAAGAGCGTGACCAGGAGATCTGCAGATGCCATCAGGAGACGATCCGTGTCCACAATTACTGGTTTGAAGTATTCGAAGATATGCAGAAAGAACATCTGCGGGAAATAAAAAAGCTGCAGGCAGAGAAAAAGGCGCTTGAGCAGCGTGCCCTGAAAGCAGAACGTGAATGTGATGAACTGTATGATAAGAAAAAAGAGCTTCTTCATAAGCTATATGACGTCCTGACCCAGCTGGAAGATGAAAAAGGGAAGCACCAGAAACTGACTGCCCAGATCAACAGGGATTATGAAAACTCTTCCATTCCCTCTTCAAAAGCAGTGCAGCGTAAAAAGATCACAAACAGCAGAGAAAAAACAGGCAGGAAACCAGGCGGACAGCCAGGACATAAAGGCCACTGCCGCAGGAAACAGGAGCCCACACAGCCAGTCATTTTTCTTCCGCCACCGGAAGAAGTCCTGGAAGACAGTACTTTTAAAAAGACCGCAAAAACCATTGTAAAGCAGATGGTAAATATCCGAATGGTACTGGATGTAACGGAATACCATGCGGATGTTTATTACAACAGTCAGACAGGTGAACGTGTACATGCTGTACATCCATTGATAAGAGCAGGGGATTTCTGTCTGACCTGACGGGTGGAAAACTGAATATTTCCAAGGGGATGATAAGCAGACTAAACCGGGAGTTTGCTTTAAAAACTGAAGCGGAACGCAGGTCTGCGCAGATATGCTGCTTTCTCCTGTCATGCATACAGACTGTACAAATGCCAGGGAAAATGGGAAAAACTGTCAGGTATATGTCTGTGACCACATTGGGGTCAGACCATATGAAGTATGAATAAAGTAAATAAACTAAGTCTTAAAGTTCTCTGAAAAATTCATAAAGGCTGTTTTAACCAACATATTGAGGCGAAAATTGTTGTTTATCGTTTTCCCGATCTGATGGGTGTTCCAGACCTAAATATAATTTTGCAGAGGTGACTTGTAAAGAAATTCCAGAAATACGATTTACATGTTTTCTATTTTCTTTCCCACAACTAATATAAGTCTGCTGCCAGCCCGAACGGATTGGGCGCTGAAACAAAAATAGGATGGAATTCTTTCTTCCTGGCTTCTCTTTTACGGAAATTGCCAGTTATATTTAGGCTGCAAGGGTCAGATACTATGAGACAACTCCAATTGTTTGAGAAGATAGAAGGGGTCAGGTATCGGTAATTTTCTATAAAGAAAATTTAAAAGTTTTATAAAATAT
>ENA-OPVY01000317-OPVY01000317.1-human-gut-metagenome-genome-assembly--contig:-NODE-317-length-42685-cov-15.590335_pt1 | contig 42685 bp, 38 predicted proteins | sample MGYA00241503_ERZ501998 | MGnify/ENA primary metagenome ERZ501998 (study PRJEB25962, sample SAMEA2042107) | human gut metagenome | biome: human gut; feature: human-associated habitat; material: faeces... | reverse complement strand
GCCGTATGGGCCACGCCGGGGAGGGCCACGGCGTAGAACACCTGCCCGGCGTAGAACAGCAGCACCGCCAGCAGGCCGATGAAAAACTTGTTGCACAGCAGCCGCCGGCATTCGCAGCGAAAAATCTTAATCAAGGGTCAAGTCCTCCTCCGTCAGCCCGCAGGCGTCCAAAAATTCCTGGTAGGTCAGATAGGGGTACATGGGGTCCAGCTCCCGGTTGAAGAGGCCGTACAGGATCTCATCCATGGCCGCCTCGCCCCCCACCAGCTCCTCCGCTTTCAAAATCTTCAGCGGCATCTCGCTGTACTGCCGCATGCCGGACAGGGAGTTGGAGATGGCCAGCCGCTCCGCCTCGGGCAGGGCCTCCAGGTACTCCGGGCGGCGGACGTAGAAGTTGAGGTAGTAGTCCTCCACCTCCCCGCGCCACTGGTCCACATAGTGCTCCCTGGCGTAGTCCCCGCCGTAGAGCTCCTTCACAATGCGGTAAGTGGTGTAGCACGTCAGGCCCTCCGCCGACCAGGGGCTGTCGGGGCCGGAGGTGTCGAACATGTTGCCCAGGCCCCACCACTGGTGGACCAGCTCGTGGATCATCACCTCGGCGGCCCCGCCGCCCTTGCCCAGGTTGTGGGCGGTGAAGTCGGCCTCGTCCAGCAGGCTGGCCCCGCCCACGGCGTAGCCGCCGCCGGCCACCCGGCTCTGGATCAGCTTGAGGCGCTCCCCATCCCCGAAGGCAAGAGAACCGTAGTGCCCGGCGCAGTAGTCCATCACCGCCCGGACGGCCTCCGCCGCGCCGGCGGCCTCCATGACGGCCTGATGCTTGCGGCCGTAGTAGAAGTCGATGGTAAGCCCCCCGGCCTGGATCTCCTCACGAACGTAGTCGCCGGCATAGAGGATGCCGCCGGCACGGTTGGTCTCATAGCGCCAGGTTTTGGTGCCGTCCCCGTGTTCGGCCACCACCTCCGCCTCGCTGGCGCAGAAGGGGATGACCGTCATGGCGGCGGGCAGGGTGATCTCAATTGTGGCGGGATAGCCGTCTTCGCCTGGCATCACGTTCATCAGGCGGGGAGAGAGGGCCGCGTTCTCCAGACAGAGGTATTCGCCGCTGAGCTCCTTGCCGCCCTGCATGGTGGGCAGATCCTCCTGGGGGAAGCCGCCGTACTCCAGGGTCAGCTCCACCTGCTCCTCGGCCGGGATGGCGACCTCCAGCTTGGCCTCGTTGTACTCCTGGTAATCGCTCACCGAGAAGGGAACCTCCACCCCGTTGGCCCGGACGTTGGAGATGGTGTAGCCGGGGGTGACGCCGAGGGCCACCGTCTGCTCCTGCCCCGTGGTATTCTGGAGCTGGTAGGAGGCCGTACCCGCCACCGTGCCCCGCCTTGTGTCCGGCGTGACCTGGGCGGAGCGGCGCAGGCAGGCCACCCCCTCCAGCGGTTCCATCGTCAGGAAGGTCATGGCGCTGAGATCCGGGTTGCTGTGGTCGATGAAGGGCTGAGCGGCACAGCTCCAGCCGCAGCAGAGCAGCAGGGCCGCGGCCAGCAGGGGGCGGTATACCCGCCGGGCCGTGCGGGCCAAAGAGCCCAGGGGGCCCCGGCCGTACCGCCGGATGCACAGGTAGGACAGGGCCCACAGCCCCGCCAGGCCCAGCAGCCAGGTCAGGCGCATGTAGGCGGCGGAGCGGAGGATGCGGAAGTTGGAGAAATCGTCGGACAGGGCCCAGACGCAGGGGTTGAGCCAGCAGAGCTGCCAGTTGTCCCGCCAGATGGTGAGGCTCAGGGCCGCCAGAGCGGCCACCAGCACCAGGGACAGGTCAAAGCGGCGGGTGAACTGCCACGCCGCCCCGGCCAGCAGGATACACAGGGGGAGGGCCAGGCCCATGAGAATGAGGTAGGCCAGCAGATAATCCCCGCCGTCAAAGACGGCGCCCACGGTATGGGCCGTCCAGGGCAGCCAGGCCAGAAGGGTGAGGGCCAGGGTCAGCGCCGCCGTCCCCAGCAGGGCCATCAGCCTTGCCAGGGCAGCGGTCAGAGGGGACACCGCCGCGTCGCAGAGCGCCTCCACCCGGCAGCGGGAGGTACGGGCGCAGTCGCAGAGGGTAAGCAGGGCAAAGAGCAGCCCGCCCAGCACGCCCCCGGCCAGGGCGGGATTGGCCACATAGAGGGACTGCATCGTGTCGGCCGAGGCGGACCGGTACACCGTCAGCCCCGCCAGGGGGGACAGGACGGTGAGGGCGGCGGCCAGGTGAGCCGGCCCCGCAGCAGCCGCGTCAGCTCCCGCACCGAGAGAATCCAGACGTTCATGCCTCGCCCTCCCCGGAGATGAGATAGAGGTAGGCGTCCTCCAAGGTGGGCTCGACGGGCCGGACATAGAGGGGCAGCGTCTCCGCCACCGCCCGGCAGGCCACGCCCCGGGCGGTGTTCACCCGGGCGGTGATGTGCAGGCCGTCCTCCCGGCCCCCCGCCCGCGCCTCAAAGGTGCCCACGTGGCCCTCTGCCGCCCGGATAAGCTCCTCCGGCGTGCCGTCAAAGCGCAGCCGCCCCTGGTGGAGCACCAGCAGGCGGGAGCACACCGACTGCACATCCTCGATGATGTGGGTGGACAGGAGCACCAGCCGGTCCTGGGCCAGCCGGGAAAACAGGTTGCGGAAGTGAATGCGCTCCTCCGGGTCCAGGCCCACCGTGGGCTCGTCAAAGATCAAAAACGCCGGATCGCCCAGCAGGGCCTGGGCAATGCCCACCCGCTGGCGCTGGCCGCCGGAGAGGGTGCGGATTCTGGCCCGCCGCTTCTCCCCCAGATGGACGGCCTCGATCACCGCCCGAATGCTCTCCCGGCCGCTCCGCAGCCCCTTCAGCGCCCCCATGTAGTCCAGAAACTGCTCCACCGTCAGCTCGTCAAACAGACCGAAGTCCTGAGGCAGATAGCCCAGGCGGGCCTTGTAGGCCCGCTCGCATTTGGTCAGAGGCTCGCCGTCCGCCCGTATGGCGCCGCCGGTGGGCAGCAGGCCCGCCACCAGCAGCTTCATCAGGGTGGATTTGCCCGCTCCGTTGGGGCCCAGCAGGCCGATCAGGCTGGGGCTGTCCAGGGAGGCGCTCACCCCCTGGAGGGCCTTCTTGCCGTTGGGATAGGTCATGTTCAGTTCTTGCAGGGTAATTTGCATGGCTCGGCATCCTTTCTTGTTTGGGTTCGTCCCAAGGATACCGGCCCCCCGTGGAGGAGAGAGGGAGAATTTATGTGTTTTCTGTGGAGAGGCGCGGAAGGAGGGCGGTGAAGCGCACCCCGTCGGCGCTGTTCTCGATGCGGCACGTCCCGCCGTGGCGCTCCACGATCATGCGCACCAGATAGAGCCCCAGGCCGCTGCCGCCGGTGGCCCGGCTGCGGGAGGGCTCGGCCCGGTAAAAGGCCTCAAACAGGTGGGGCAGGGCCTCGGCCGGGATGCGGGCCCCGGTGTTTTCCACTGTCAGCACCACCTGAGCCCCCCGGCCCGCCGCAGTCACCCGGATCTCCGCCCCCTCCGGCGAGTAGAGGGCGGCGTTGGAGAGCAGGTTTTCCACCGAGTAGCCGATGCCCTGCCGGCCATTCACATCGCCGATGCAGTTGAAGTCCTGCCGTACCTGCGAAGCGGTGGTGCCCATCTGAGCAGCCAGCTCGCGGGAAGAAATGCTGTTGATGCCGTCCACCTGCAGAGAGCGCAGATAGCGGTAATATTTGGGAAGACGCTTGATAACGGGAAGTGAAGCCTTTGCAGGGGTGTTCATAGAATACTTTCTCCTTTCGCTCTATCGCAGTACTTGCCGCAGCTGCCTGCTTTACAGATGCGGCGCAGAGAAACCCCGATCCGTTTACGGGTTCATATTGCAGATATTACAATCAATTATTTAAAGTATACTGCACCGATGGAGAATGTCAAATCATTCTCAAAAAAATTTTATGAAATGTTACCGCTTTTTTGCTGCAGCGAGTCTGCATAGCCCGGCACAGGCTGGGGAATGCTGACAGAAAACGCAGGAGGAAAGCATATGAACGATGAAACGCAGCTGACCGACGAGCGTCGGCTGGAAAAGGAAGAGATCGAAGATCTGGGCACGGTCACGCTGGCCCGCGGGGAGCATGTGATCCACTGCCTGACCGTCATCGGCCAGATCGAAGGCCATTCGGAAGCGCCGCAGGGCCAGAAGACCACGAAGTATGAGCATGTGATCCCACAACTGGTGGCCGCGCAGGAGAACCCTCGCATCGAGGGCCTGTTGGTGCTGCTGAACACGGTAGGTGGTGATGTGGAAGCAGGCCTTGCGCTGGCGGAGCTGATCGCCAGCGTGTCCAAACCCAGTGCAACGCTTGTGCTGGGCGGTGGGCACTCCATCGGCATCCCGCTTGCCGTCAGCGCCCGGCGCAGCTTCATCGTGCCCACAGCCACCATGACCGTGCACCCGGTGCGGCATTCCGGTGTCATTCTGGGGGTGCCGCAGACCATGCGCAGCTTTGAGCAGATGCAGCAGCGCATCACCGGCTTCGTAGCGGCCCACAGCGGCATGACCGAAAAACGCTACACCGACCTGATGCTCCACACCGGCGAGCTGGTGATGGACATGGGCACCGTGCTGGATGGACGCCGGGCCGTGAAGGAAAAGCTCATCGACGAGCTGGGCGGGCTTTCGGATGCGCTGGCGTGGCTGTATAAAGAGATCGAACGCAAATGAAGGCCGATTTTGTACAACAATAGGTTTGCCATTTTCTTCCCTGCGTGGTACAATAATAAAATCAAATAGTGTGTCTACTACAAACGCGGGGAACAAAGAAACATGGCAACAAAAAAACGTAAAACGACAACACGGCGCGCAGCATCGCGCAAAAAGCGGGCCGAGCAGCGGCTTCCGGCGGGGCTTGGCACCCTGTTTGCAGGCCTTTTGCTGGTGGTGCTGGCCTTTGTGGAGGGAGATTCGGCATGGAAGGCCCTGCACGATGTGCTGTTCGGACTTTTTGGCTGCGGCAGCTTTGTGCTGGGCGCGGCAGTGTGTTGCCTTGCTGTGCAGTATACCCGGGGCGAAGACCTTCTGCCCAAGATCTTCAAGCTGGTTCTTGGGCTGGTGTTTGCCTGCGGCACGGTGATCGTTTTTTCCGATATCCAGCCGCAGGGCATGTCGGCATTTCAGATGACGGCTGCCTGCTACGCAAACGGCGTGAATGCATGGATCGGCGGCGGTGCGTTGGGCGCACTGCTGGGCGGCAGCCTGCTGCTGCTGTGCGGACGGCCCGCGGCAACCCTTATCATGATCGTGCTGGCACTGTGTGTCAGCCTGTACATTTTTGATCTGACCCCGGCAGAGGTGTGGCAATGGCTGTGCGCTGCGTTTGGCGGCGTGCACGCAAAGGGTGCGGCCATGGCGCAGCAGAGCGCAGCCCGCCGCGCTGAACGTGCTGCTGCCCGCGCGGCAGAAGCCGAGGCTGAGGAAGACTACGACGAAGCAGAAGATGAATACCGGGATGAGGAAGATGCCGAAGAGGAGATGGAAACTCCGGCTTTCCGCATCGGTGTGCCGGACTGGCTGAACGGCATCCGCCACTGGGGCCACAAGGTGACCGAAGAGATGGAGGCGGAGGAGCCGGAGGCCGCCCCGCAGCCGGAGCCGCCCGCAGATACTTCCGGCCAGCCGCTTGCCCAGCCGGAGCCTGCTGCCCCGGCCATCACGCCGGTGCAGGTACGGGTATCCCGGCCCCGGGCTTCCTTTGACGTAGACCTTGGCCCCGACCACACTGAGGTGAAGGAGGGCGGCAGCGAACCCATCGAGCCGCTCATCGTGGGCCCGGGCGGCACCTTTGGGCAGAACCCGCTGCGCCCGGCCCCCAGACCTGCCCCGCAGCCCATCGTACAGGACGCAGTGGAGACCGATGCATCCGATTTCTTTGCAAAAGCTGCACAGCCGGTGCAGCCTGCCGCAGCGGAAAGCTTTGAGACTCCGGTCATGACCCCGGCAATGCCGACGGCCCAGCCGGAAAGCCCGGCAGCGGCTGTCACGCCGGAGATGCCTGCCGTGCCCATCCAGCCTGCAGTCCCGGCGGCACCCGCCCGGGTGAGCGCCGAAAACGCCGTTGCCATGCGCGGCACACCCGACGAGGACGGCTGGATCAGCATTACCAGCGAGCCGGTGGAGGAAAAGGACATCAGCACGCTGGTGGCAGCGGCAATGGAAAAGCCTGCCGCTTCTGAGCAGGCCGCGGCAGCGGCCCCTGTGGACGAGACCGAACCGGTGGATACTTATCAGTACCAGTATCCGCCCATTGAGCTGTTTGAAAAACCGCAGGACGAGACCGACCCCGGCGCGCAGGAAGAGCTGAAAGCCAACGCCCAGAAGCTGGTGGATACGCTGGAAAGCTTTGGCGTGCGCACCCGTGTGCTGGATATCTCCCGGGGCCCCTCCGTCACCCGGTACGAGGTGCAGCCCATGGCGGGTGTCAAGATCAGCCGCATCACCTCGCTGGCAGACGATATCGCTCTGAACCTTGCGGTGGCGGACGTGCGTATGGAGGCACCCATCCCCGGCAAGCCTGCCGTGGGCATTGAGGTGCCCAACCACAAAAAGACCCCGGTGTATATCCGCAGCGTGTTCGAGAGCCAGAGCTTTTTGCGCATGACCTCACCTCTGGGCATTGCGCTTGGTAAGGACATTGCCGGTGTGGCACAGGTGGCAGACCTGTGCAAGATGCCCCATCTGCTCATTGCAGGCAGCACCGGCAGCGGTAAATCCGTGTGCGTGAACAGCATCATCATGAGCCTGCTGTTCCGCTCAAGCCCGGAGGACGTGAAGCTGCTGCTGATCGACCCCAAGGTGGTGGAGCTGGCCGAGTACAACGGCATTCCCCACCTGCTGATGCCGGTGGTCACCGAGCCGAAAAAGGCCGCAGGTGCCCTTGGCAGTGCCGTGCAGGAGATGGAGCGCCGCTACCGCCTGTTTGCGGAGAACAATGTGCGCGACATCAAGTCCTTCAACAAGCTGGCCGCAGAACGGCCTGATCTGGAAAAAATGCCCTACATCGCCATTATCATCGACGAGCTGGCCGATCTGATGATGGTGGTGGGCAAGGATGTGGAGGACTCCATCTGCCGCATCGCCCAGAAGGCCCGCGCCGCCGGTATGCACCTGATCGTAGCCACCCAGCGCCCCAGTGTGGACGTGATCACCGGCCTGATCAAGGCCAACATCCCCAGCCGCATCGCATTTGCAGTGTCCAGTCAGGTGGACAGCCGCACTATTCTGGACGGCTCCGGTGCCGAAAAGCTGCTGGGCATGGGTGATATGCTGTTCATGCCCGTGGGTGCGCCCAAGCCTACCCGTATTCAGGGCACTTTCGTGCGGGATGAGGAGATCAGCCGTGTGCTGGACTTCATCAAGCAGAGCGGCACCGTGCAGTATGACGAAGCCATGATCGAAGCCATGGAAAAGCACGCCATTCAGGATGGCAAGAAGGGCAGCGGCGGCGCGGACTCCGACGAGGATCCCGATACCGACCCGATGTTCAAGCAGGCCGTGGAGGTGGTCATCGATGCCGGTCAGGCCTCCACCAGCCTGCTGCAGCGCCGCTGCAAGCTGGGCTACGCCCGCGCGGCCCGTATCATGGACGAGATGGAACAAAAAGGCATCATCGGACCCTACGAGGGCGCCAAGCCCCGCGCTGTGCTTATCAGCCGCCAGCAGTGGCTGGAAATGCAGATGAACCAACCGGATGAAACATAAAGATAAGGAGCATTATGGACAACTCTTCCCCAAAGATCTACACCGAATTTCTTCCCATCAGCCGGGCCGATATGGAGGCCCGCGGGTGGGAGCAGCTGGACTTTGTGGTGGTGGGCGGCGATGCCTATGTGGACCACCCCAGCTTTGGCACTGCCATCATCAGCCGTCTGCTGGAAGCCGAGGGCTATAAGATCGGCGTGCTGGCCCAGCCACGCTACACCGACTGCGAGGACTTCAAGCGGTTCGGCAAGCCCAAGTACGGCTTTTTCATCGGCGGCGGCAACGTGGACAGCATGGTCAGCCACTATTCCGTGGCAAAGATCCCCCGCGCCGAGGACGAATACTCCCCCGGCGGCAAGGGCGGCGCACGCCCGGACCGCAGCGCCACCGTGTACACCCGCCTTGCCAAGCAGGCCTATCCCGACCTGCCGGTGATCTTAGGTGGTCTGGAAGCTTCTCTGCGCCGCTTTGCCCACTATGACTACTGGCTGGACACCGTGCTGCCCAGCATCGCCGAGGATTCCGGCGCGGACATCATCAGCTTTGGCATGGGCGAGCACCAGACTGTGGAGATCGCCCGCCGCCTTGCCGCCGGGGAGCCGGTGGAGACCATCACGGACGTGGACGGCACCTGTTACATGACCGACTTCGACCATCTGCCCGAGCGCTACGTGGAGTGCGCAGGCTTTAAAAAGGTGGCATCGGATAAGACGGCGTATGCCAAGGCCTGCCGCATCCAGATGGACAATCAGGACGTGGTCAGCGGCCAGATCATCGTGCAGAAGCAGAGCGAAAAGTATCTGGTGCAGAACATCCCCGCAAAGCCGCTGGTGCGCGGGGAGCTGGATAAGGTCTACGCTCTGCCCTACACCCGCCGTTACCACCCCATCTACGAGAGCATGGGCGGAGTGCCCGCCATCCGGGAGGTGCAGTTCTCCATCATCCAGAACCGCGGCTGCTTCGGCGGCTGCAACTTCTGCGCCATCCAGCTGCATCAGGGGCGGCGTGTCACCAGCCGCAGCGCGGACAGCATCGTGGCGGAAGCCGAGCGCATGACCCACGAGCCGGATTTCAAGGGCTACATCCACGATGTGGGCGGCCCCACCGCAAACTTCCGCTTTCCCTCCTGCCGGGAGCAGATGCTGCGGGGCATGTGCACCGGCGGCAAGCACTGTCTTGCCCCCACCACCTGCTCCCACATGATCGTGGACCACAGCGACTATCTGAAGATCCTGCGCCGGGTGCGGGAGCTGCCGGGCGTGAAAAAGGTGTTCATCCGCAGCGGTATCCGGTTCGACTACCTGATGGCCGACCCGGACGACACCTTCTTCAAGGAACTGGTAGAGTACCATGTGTCCGGCCAGCTGAAGGTGGCTCCGGAGCACTGTGCCCCCAACACGCTGGCCTACATGGGCAAGCCGCCCATCGAGACCTTCAACAAGTTCAAGGATAAATTCTATGAGCTGAGCAAAAAGGCCGGCAAAAAGCAGTATCTGGTGCCCTATCTGATGTCCAGCCACCCGGGCAGCACTCTCAAGGATGCAGTTTATCTGGCAGAATATCTTTACAAAAACCACATGCGTCCGGAACAGGTGCAGGATTTTTACCCCACCCCCGGCACTGTGAGCACCTGCATGTTCTACACCGGCCTTGACCCCTACACCCTGAAGCCGGTGTTCGTGGAAAAGACCCCCGAGGGCAAGGCGCTGCAGCGGGCGCTGCTGCAATACTACGAGCCTCGCAACGCCGAGAAGGTAGTCAAGGCGCTGAAGATGACCCACCGGGAGGACCTGATCCCCCTGCTGGTGCCCGCCGCAGGCCGCCGCGCCGTGCAGCGCTCTGCCCGCCGGGCCGAAGCCGCCGATGTGACGATCCACAATGACGGCACCTATACGGTGCGCCCGAACCAGAAGGGCCATAACGGCAAGCCTGCCCACGGCCAGAGCCGTGCCGCTGCACCGACAGGCCGCGCGCCCAGCCCCGGCGCACGCTTTGCGCCCCATTCGGCACCCGCGCGCAAGCCAAAAAACGATCAACAGAAAGAGAACACAACGTGGAAAACTGGAAAGAAGAAAAAGTAAACGCGCCTAAGAAAGGCCTGTGGCAGCGCCTTGCTGCGCTGGCCGCTGCCGCCGCACTGGTGCTGAGCCTTGCGGGCTGCAGCGGGCTGCCGTCCGTCCCGGGCGGAAGTGCCGACGTGGTGCCGAACCCATCCTCCGCCGCTGCGGCGGTGGACACGGTGGACGCACCGCTGGAGGTGCATTTCATCGATGTGGGTCAGGCGCTGAGTGTGCTGGTGGAATGCGACGGACAGTTCATGCTCTACGACGGCGGCAATGTGGACGACGGCAGTCTCATCGTCTCTTACCTGCAGAGTCAGGGGGTGGAACAGCTGGAATATGTGTTCTGCTCCCACGCGCATGAGGATCATGTAGGCGGCTTGGCTGCCGCACTGGCCTACTTCCCGGCGTACCATGTGTACAGCCCGGTGGCCGATGCCTCCACCAAGTGCTTTCAGGATTTTGTCAAGTACACCCAACAGCAGGGCCTGCAGGTAGAGGTGCCCGCCGTGGGCACGATGTGGCCGCTGGGCGGCGCTACCGTGACCATGCTTGGCCCGGTGGCACAGTACAGCGACACCAACGATACTTCCATTGTGCTGCGCATCGACTACGGCTCCACCAGCTTCCTGCTGACCGGCGACATGGAAAAGACTGCGGAGACCGACCTTGTGAACAGCGGCGCGAACCTCAGGGCCGATGTGCTGCAGGTGGGCCACCACGGTTCCAGCACCTCCACCAGCTACCTCTTCCTGAACGCGGTGCTGCCGAAAATGGGCATCATCTCCTGCGGCGTGAACAACAAGTACGGCCACCCGCACGAGGAAACGCTGAGCATCCTGCGGGATGCCGGGGTGGATGTGTACCGCACCGACCTGCAGGGCACCATCACCATTGGCAGTGACGGCCAGAACTACACCGTGGGCACCGAGCACTTTGCGGCAGATCCCGCGCTGAACCCCACCGACCCGGCGGCATCCAGCACAGCCCAGCAGGCGTACATCGGCAATGTGAACAGCAAAAAGTTCCATCTGCCTACCTGTCCGAACCTGCCGGCAGAGAAGAATCAGATCCTCTTCTCCAGCTATCAGGAAGCCGTGGAAGCAGGCTATACGCCCTGTTCCAGCTGCATCAAATAAAGAACGAACTCCCCCAGTCTGCTTCACAGACAGCCCCCTCTGGGATGGGGCCTTTGGCAAAACCGAAAAGCTTACCTTTTCGACAGAGGCTCCCTCCTTGCGGGAGTTGGCACGGCGTGAGCTGTGACTGAGGGAGTTTTCTTTTATCCGCCGCTCTGCGGGATTGATAAAATCCCACAGGTGCGGTATACTTAAGACCACTTTATTTCAAAAAAGCAAGGAGGTGCGGCGGATGATCGGTGCACCGCAGCCGCTGGTGCTGGCAAAACCGGCGGCGATCGATACAGCACAGGCAGCGCGGTATTTCGGGGCCAGAGGGGAACCGGACGACCGCACCATGACCCTGTTGGAAACATGCGCCATGCCGCTGCTGGCGGCGGCAACGCCCCGGGCGGTCTGGCTGGAAGCGGACACGGCTGCCCTTGCCGAAGCAGGCATCCTGCGGGGTGGGGATGTGATGAAGCATCTGGAAAACTGCCCGCAGGCGGTGCTGCTGGCTGTGACCCTTGGCCCCGGCGTGGATGCACAGATCCGCCGTGCCGGTGTGGGAGATATCGCGGCGGGCGTTGCGTCCGACGCACTGGGCAGCGCGCTGGCCGAGCAGGCCGCAGACGCAGCCGAAGCAGAGCTGCGCCAGTGGGCCGCAAAAGAGGGAAAGTATTTGACCGGGCGGTTTTCGCCCGGCTACGGTGACTGGGATATCGCGGTGCAGCCGCTGGTGGCAAACGCGCTGGATACGGTGCGCCGGGCGGGCCTGTGTGTGACCGATACCAACCTGATGACCCCGCGCAAGAGCGTGACGGCCGTTCTGGGTCTGAGCAGCCACCCGGTAAAGGGAAAACTGGCCGGGTGCGGCCACTGCGTGCTGCGCACCCGGTGTGAGTATAGAAAGAGGGGAAAGACCTGTGCAAGCGAGTGAACTTTTCAAACAGAGCAATACCGTCCTGCTGGACGGCGGCATGGGCACCATGCTGCAGGCTTCGGGCCTGAAGCTGGGTGCAAAGCCGGAGGAGCTGAACATCACGAACCCGGAGCTGATCGAGAGCATCCATGCCAAGTATGCCGCTGCGGGCAGCCGCATCGTCAACGCCAATACCTTTGGCGCATCGGCCCACAAGCTGGCGGGCAGCGCCTACAGTCTGGAAGAGATCATTGCGGCGGGCATCGCCAACTGCAAGCGCGCCTGTGCGCCCTACGGTGCCCTGACCGCGCTGGATGTCGGCCCGCTGGGAGAACTGCTGGAACCCAGCGGAACGCTGGCCTTTGAGGATGCGGTGAGCGAGTATGCGCGCATCGTCCGGGCAGGCGCTGCCGCCGGGGCCGACCTCATTTTCTTTGAGACCTTTACCGATCTGTACGAGCTGAAAGCCGCTCTGCTGGCAGCAAAAGAAAACAGCGGCCTGCCTATCTTAGCCAGCATGAGCTTTGAAGCCGGCGGGCGCACCTTTACCGGCTGCACGGTGGAAAGCTTCGGCGTGACCGCCCGTGGCCTGGGTGCCAACGCGGTGGGCATCAACTGCTCACTGGGCCCCAAGGAGATCTTCCCCATGGCAAAGCGTCTGGCAGAGGCTGTGCCCGGCGACTTTCCGGTGTTCGTCAAGCCCAATGCGGGCCTGCCCCGGGCCGACGGCAGCGGCTACGATATCACCCCGCAGCTCTTCGCCATGGAAATGAAGCCCTACCGGGAACTGCACCTGTTTGCGGCGGGCGGCTGCTGCGGCACCACGCCGGAGTTCATCAAGCTGCTGAACAGCGTTTTTGCAGGCTGCGTACCCGGCCGTCCGGCCCACAAAATGCCCTCGGTGCTCTGCACGCCGGTGGACTTTGTCAATGTGGACGGCATCACGGTGGTGGGTGAGCGCATCAACCCCACGGGCAAAAAGCGCTTCCAGCAGGCACTGCGGGAAGAGGATATGAACTACGTTCTGGAGCAGGCGGTCAGTCAGGTGGAAGCCGGTGCTCAGGTGCTGGACGTGAACGTGGGTGCGCCCGGCGTGGACGAGCCTGCCCTGATGCCCAAGGTGGTCAAGGCCCTGCAGAGCGTCACCAGCCTGCCGCTGCAGCTGGATTCCTCCAATGTGGAGGCGCTGGAAAACGGCCTGCGCGTTTATAACGGCAAGCCCATCATCAACTCCACCAACGGCGAGCAGGAAAAGCTGGACGCGATCCTGCCCCTGTGCAAAAAGTACGGTGCGGCCATCGTGGGCCTTGCCATCGATGAGCGGGGCATCCTGCCTGCCGCCGAGGACCGCGCAGCCATTGCCCGCCGCATCACCGAGGCGGCTCTTGCCGTCGGCATCCCGCGGGAGGACATCTACATCGACTGCCTGACCCTGACCGCCAGCGCCCAGCAGAAGGACGTTCTGGCCACCGTGCAGGCGCTGGAAGCCTGCAAGAAGGAGCTGGGGGTGCGCACCATTCTGGGCGTGTCCAACATCAGCTTTGGCCTGCCCTGCCGCTCATACCTGAACACCACCTTCCTCACCATGGCCATGTATGCGGGCCTTGACCTCGCCATTATAAACCCTTCCAGCGAGGAGATGATGGCGGCAGTGTACGCTTACAATGTGCTGACCAACCGCGACCCGCAGAGCACCAAATACATTGAGCGCTATGCCGACCGCGTGCCCGCCTCGGTGGCCCTCAAGCAGGCCGCGCAGACGGTGCCTGCGGCTTCGGCATCCGCATCCGGTGAGAGCGCAGAGCTTACCGGCCCTTATGCTCTGCTGATGAAGGCGGTGGAAAAGGGCCTGAAGGGCGATGCCGCCGCCCAGACCAAGGCACTGCTGGCCGAAAAGCAGCCGCTGGAAGTGGTGGACGAAGCGCTGATCCCGGCGCTGGACATCGTGGGTGCCAAGTACGAGAAGGGCACGCTGTTCCTGCCGCAGCTGCTGCAGGCCGCAAGTGCTGCCCAGAGCGCCTTTGAGGAGATCAAGAACGTCATTGCCCAGAAGGGCGAGGGCAGCGCCAGCAAGGGCCGCATCGTGCTGGCCACCGTCAAGGGCGACGTGCACGACATCGGCAAGAACATCGTCAAGGTCATTCTGGAAAACTACGGCTTTGAGGTGATCGACCTGGGCCGTGATGTTCCGGTGGAGACGGTGGTGAACGCTGTGCGGGAAAAGAATGTGCATCTGGTGGGCCTTTCGGCCCTGATGACCACAACCCTCAAGAGCATGGAGGAAACCATTGCCGCCCTGCACGAAGCGGGCTTGGACTGCAAGATCATGGTGGGCGGTGCGGTGCTCACGCCGGAATATGCCGAGAAGATCGGCGCGGACTGGTACGCCAAGGATGCCAAGCGCAGCGCGGACATCGCCAAGGAATTTTTCGGGGCGCAGTAAAAGCATGAATGCAGGCCAGCAGGAAGCTTTCTCCGCGAACAGCCCGGGACTCCAGTCCCGCCCCAACGCTTATGCGCGGGGCCTCCTTTGAAAACACCTGAAAATCTATTTGCAAATTGTTCAAAAACTCCACAAAGAAATGCCACGATTGTCTGGTAGTATAAGGGTGCAGTCAGGGAGATGCAAAGACATCTCCCCAAAGCCGACAAGGGCTTTCATCTGCGGGGGCCGGTGCATCTGGCACAGCCCAGCAGGTACTTATTAAAACACTGTCCCCCGCCTATGCCAGGCAATCGCCAACGACGGCGGACAGACTACCAAATCCCTCCTGATCCGCCGCAAAGTTCGGGAGTTCTCATACCGCAGCCAGCACCGCTTTATCCTCCTTTCCACGGTGCTGGCTGCTTTTGTTTTTGCCTGAATGCAAGAGAACGATTGGGAATAGCCGCCGCGTGCGCTTTGGCTGTTTTAGCGGAAATTCTATTATAATTCGTTGAGCCTCGGAAAAATCTGCGGATTTTTCCGAGGCTCTTTTTCACGAATAGGATCGAAGCGATATACTTCATCTGAATGTAAAAAGCAAAGCAAGAACGAGTGCGAGACGAAATTGGTTTATACAGTTCGTTTTACTTCACTGCGTTTCGCCCATTTGTTGCTGATCTTATCTGCCAGCAGGGAGCCGCAGGCCCCCAATGCAAGGCCCAGTGCCACGCCGCCCAGAATGTCGGTGGGGAAATGCACATACAGGTACATCCGCGTGAAGCCGATGAACCCGGCCAGCACAAGAGCCGGGACGCCGAGCCTGCGGTTCTGCAGCCAGAGCGCAAAGGCAGCGGCAAAGGCGGAGGACGTGTGTCCGGAAGGGAAGGACCAACCATGGGGCCGGGCCACCAGCGTGAGCATCTCCGGCCGGAGGTCGCAGGGGCGCGGGCGTGCGAACAGCGGCTTTAAGGCGCAGTGGCCCGCCAGCATATAAAGGCCCAGCGCCAGCGCCATGGCCAGCCCGGCCCGGCGGGTGCGCCGGAACGCCAGCAGCACCGCAGTGAAGGCGATCCAGATCTCGCCGCGGGCACCGGCCTGATCGAAAAACACCGCCAGTGCATCCAGCACCGGACAGCGCAGAGCCTGCAAGGCATCCAGAAGGGTAAATTCAAAGGACATGGATAAAGCCTCCCTGCTTGTTGTTCTTGCCCTTATGGTATCATGGAACCGGGCAGAGAATAAGAACAAGGCTTGTACAAAGGATAAACAAATCTTAAACCGGCAGAAAAGATGTCGGAAACGGGACAAAGTTGGAATATGATGGCGTAATAATACATATGGTAAATATAAAAGAAGCCCTGCGGTTCTGTGACGTAGGGCATATTGTATGTTTTACTGCATCTGGCTGAGTGTGGGATAGCTGTCGATGGCACCATTCGTCTGCACGCTGATGCCGCAGAATTGGTTGGAAAAGGCAAGGTACTCGCAAAGACGGGCCCGGCTCAGTTTTTCCAGCTTGTTCCGCGTTACGCCGTCACGTTCCAGCTGCCACAAAAACGAGCCGATGAAGCCGTCTCCTGCGCCGGTGGTGTCCACAGCCCGGACTTTCCGGCAGGGGGCAAAGCCGTGGGCGGTGCGGGTATAGGCGTGGGCACCGCTGCTGCCGCAGGTGTAGACCACCAGCTGCACATCACCCACGAACAGCTGCGGCAGGGCGGATTCAATGTCCGCTGTGCCGGTGAGAAATTCCAGCTCTTCGTCCGAAATTTTGAGGATATTGGAAAGCGGCAGGAACTGCAGCACGGTCCCGCGCAGCATGTCGCGGTCCGGCCAGAGGGGGAAGCGCAGGTTCGGGTCAAAGCTGACGATAGCACCAGCTTCGCGTGCGGCGGAGATGGCCGCAAGGTGAGCGTAGCGCATGGGGCTGTCCACCAGCGAGACACTGCAGAAATGCAGGGCAAAGGCATCGGCGAACCATGCCGGGTCGATCTGCTCCGGAGAATAAAGCAGGTCGGCCGAGGGTTTGCGGTAGAAGCTGAAGGTGCGGCTGCCGTCCTCTTCCAGACTGACGAAGGCAAGGGCCGTGTTGGCCTTATCGGTAAAGGCCAGATGGGAGAGGTCGATGCCGCAGGCTTCCAATTCCCGGGCGATCTTGTGGCCGAAGGGGTCGTCGCCCAGCTGGCTCAGAAAAGCACTTTTGCCGCCCAGCCGGGCAAAGGCCGCGCACACGTTGGCCGGTGCGCCGCCAGTGCGCGGGCTGAACGAGGGAACCTCGTCAAAAGAACAGCCCACCTTGGACGGGATCATATCGATGAGTGCTTCGCCAATGGAAAACAGTGTGCTGCCGGACATAGAGAACCTCCCAAATTAAGATGCTGGTAATAAAAGACTTCCCCCGGCGAGGGGGATGATTTTGTGACCGCTCCCAGTGTAAGGGCCAGAGCCCGGGCTGTCAATGCTTTTTTGCACGGTACAGGGCGCTTTTGTGTTGACTTGCATTTTGGGGTGTGCTAAAATATGCCGGTATGCGTAAAAAATGCCATGAAAGGGAACTTGGATGAACCTGACAAAACAGTTCTTTAAATATGTATCACAGAATATCTTCGGCCTGCTGGGCACCTCGTGCTACATTCTGGCCGATACCTATTTCATCTCGCAGGCGGCGGGCACCGACGGCGTTACCCTGCTCAACCTCTGCCTGCCGGTCTACAACTTCATCTTTGCCGTCGGCTCCATGGTCGGCCTTGGCGCGGCCACCCGCTACGCCATCCTCAAGGCGCAGGGAGACGAGCGCTGCCAGCGCTATTTTTCCAATGCCATCTTCTGCGCCTGTGTGCTCAGCGTGCCGTTCCTGCTGGTGGGCATTTTTGCGCCCGGCGGCCTTCTGCGGCTGATGGGCGGTGACGCGGGGATCATGGCGCTGGGCATCCCGTATGCCCGTATCTTCCTTATGTTCACGCCCTTCTTCATGTGCAACTATATCGTGTCGGCCTTTGTGCGCAACGACGGCGACCCCTCCCTTGCCATGGTGGCTACCCTGAGCAGCAGCCTGTTCAATGTGGTGTTCGACTATATTTTCATGTTTCCCATGGGTCTGGGGCTGGCCGGTGCGGCGCTGGCCACCGCCGTGTCTCCCATCATCAGCATTTCCATCTGTAGCCGCCACTTCTTTAAGAAGGAGAACAGCGTGCAGTTCGTGCGCCAGCGCCCCTCGGCAAGGCTGCTGGGCCAGAGCTGCCAGCTTGGCATCTCCGGCTTTGTGGGTGAGATGTCCTCCGGCGTTACCACCACCGTATTCAACTTCCTGCTGCTGGGTCTGGCGGGCAATGTGGCGGTGGCGGCCTATGGCGTGGTGGCGAACTTTGCGCTGGTGGCAACGGCCATCTTCAATGGTGTAGCACAGGGCGCACAGCCGCTGGTGAGCGAGTGCTACGGAAAAAGCGACAAGGCCGGTGCCAGAAAGCTGCTCATCCTGGGCAGCTGCACCGCACTGGTGCTGGCAGCGGTGCTGTACGGCATCATCTTTGGTGCTACCGATGCACTGGTTGACGTGTTCAACAGCGAGAACTCCACCCAGATGGCGCAGTTTGCCCACATGGGCATGAGGCTGTACTTTGTGGGCTACTTCTTTGCCGGGTTCAACATCGTGGCGGCGGGCTATCTGAGCGCGACCAACCGCCCGGTGGAAGCCTCCGTCACCTCCATCTGCCGCGGCATGGCGGCCATCGTGGTCTGCTCGCTGGTGCTGAGCCGCCTGTTCGGCATGAACGGCGTATGGGCGGCGTTTCCGGCATCGGAACTGCTCACCGCAGTGCTGACCCTGTTTTTGCTGCTGCGCGGTAAAAAGCAGACCGCATAGCCCTTAAATATAAAGCTCCTGTTCGCGCAGAGATTCCTCGGGCGAAAGCCCACTCTGCGCGGCGTGACCGGCCATTGCCCGCCACTGTGCGGGGGATTGGCCGGTTTCTTTTTTGAATACCCGGCACAGGTAGTTGGCACCGGAAAAGCCGCACAGGCTGGCTACCACGTCCAGTGTGTACTCCCGGTGGAGCAGCAGCCGCTGGGCTGCTTCAACGCGCACCGTGGTGAGGTATTTGCCCGGCGGCACGCCAATGGCTGCGGTAAAGGTGCGCACCAGATGGCTCTTGGACACGCCCAGCCGTTCGCTCAGCTCCTCCACGCCGTAAAGGCCCGCGTAGTTTGCGCGGATGTCCTCAATGGCGGCCTGTACCAGCGGCGGCAGGGCGGACGCGGCACTGTCGGCATCGGCCAGCTCACACAGCAGTGCGTAGGCCAACTGGCTGCGGGCACGACTGTGGGTGGTCTTTTCCTCAGCAAGGCGGTCCATCAGTTCGGCAGCGGCCGGGCAGGAACCGCCCTTGGCAAGGAAGGGCAGTTCGTGCAGCCCGGCCAGAAACTGGGAAGCCGCCTGCCCGGTAAGCTGGACGCAGAGCAGATGGCAGCTGCTTTCCGGCACAAGGGCCAGCGGGGCACGGCTCAGGATCAGGTGCCCGGCAGGCACGGACTGCGGCGGCAAAATGAGCGCTGCACCCAGCGGCAGCGGCCCGGCAGCAGGTACGGATGCAGAGCACCGGCCGCTGGACACAAGGCACACCCACAGTCCTTCGCCGGAGAGAGTGAGGGGGGAAGACAGCTGCAGATCCTGCACTGAAGCGGGAAAAGCGATGGTGTTCCAGTCAAAAAGCAATATCTGACACCTCTGATCAATAAAATGCTATTTTATATCACAAAATTATCTGCTATTATAGTACCAACGAATGAACACGCCGTCAAGAGCGTGGGAACCTTAAAAATTATGGAGGCAAACGACTATGGCTTCGATCAGCTGCCAGCACATCTATAAGATCTATCCGGGTGCTACCGCTCCCGCTGTTACCGACTTTAACCTGGAGATTCAGGATAAGGAATTCATCATCTTCGTCGGCCCCTCTGGCTGCGGCAAGTCCACCACCCTGCGCATGATCGCCGGTCTGGAGGAGATCTCCAAGGGCGAAATGTACATCGGCGGCCGTCTGATCAACGACGTTCCCCCGAAGGATCGTGATATCGCAATGGTGTTCCAGAGCTACGCTCTGTACCCCCACATGACCGTTTACAAGAACATCGCTTTCGGTCTGGAACTGCGCAAGACCCCGAAGGACGAGATCGACAAGCGCGTGCACGAGGCTGCTAAGATCCTGGAGATCGAGCACCTGCTGGACCGCAAGCCCAAGGCTCTGTCCGGTGGTCAGCGTCAGCGTGTTGCTCTGGGCCGTGCAATGGTTCGTAACCCGGCAGTCTTCCTGCTGGACGAGCCTCTGTCCAACCTGGATGCTAAGCTGCGTACCAGCATGCGCACCGAGATCATCAAGCTGCACAAGAAGCTGGCTACCACCTTCATCTACGTTACCCACGACCAGACCGAGGCTATGACCATGGGCGACCGTATCGTTGTTATGAAGGACGGCATCATCCAGCAGGTCGATACCCCGCAGAACCTGTACGATATGCCTTGCAACATGTTCGTTGCTGGCTTCATCGGCAGCCCCCAGATGAACTTCCTGGACGGCACCCTGATCAAGAAGGGCGAGCTGTACGGTGTTGATCTGGGCGGCGATGTGATCCCCCTGCCCAAAGAGAAGACCGCAGACGGCAAGCTGGATGCTTACGTCGGCAAGAAGATCAAGATGGGCATCCGTCCCGAGGATATCGACGACGAGCCTGAGTTTATGGCAAAGCACGCTGACTGCCAGCTGGATGCTCAGGTGGATGTCTCCGAAATGATGGGCGCTGAGATCTACCTGTATCTGGAGTACAAGGGCAACAAGATGACCGCTCGTGTGGCTCCCACCTCCAAGGCACGCAACGGAGACACCGTCCGCGTTGCATTCGATCCCCACAAGGTCCACCTGTTCGACATCGAGACCGAGCTGACCATCCTGAACTAAAATTTAGCGACGATCATTTTTGATCCTCCTATCATAAGAAAAACCGCCGAAGGGAAGCCTTCGGCGGTTTTTCGTTTGTGTGTTCAGCTTTGCGCTTCAATGGACCCGTGCTCTTTTCATTTGCTGGCAGTGCTGGGCGCGGGCTGGCGCACCAGCTCGATAAAGGCTTTCATCTGAGGGGTCAGCCATTTGTCACGGTGGTAAAACAGCTGACGGTGCATCTCCACGGTGCAGTCCGGCACATTCAGCCGGGCAAGACGACCTGCTGCCAGCGCCGGACGCACGATGTACTCCGGCAGGAAGGAAAGACCCATGCCCTGCTCCACCATCTGGCACAGCAGCGCAGCGCTGCCCAGCTCCAGATAAGGGTGGATGGCAAGGCCGCGGGCGGCAAGGCACTGATCCAAAGCGTCGCGGTAGCTCATGCCGCGCTCAGTGAGCAGAAATTCCTGCCGGGGCAGCTCTTCCAGCGTAACGGCTTCCTGCCCGGCAAGCGGGTGAGCGGACGGTGCAATAAAACACACCGGCTCCGGCACATCCGCCGCAAGCACCAGATTGGGCTGCAGCAGGGGCTGGTCCAGCGTATAGGCCAGATCGATCTGATTTGTGCCCAGCATCTGCAGCATCCCGTCGGCAGTGGCGGTGCACAGCACCAGCTCCACCTGCGGGCACAGGGCGTGGTAGCGTTTGAGCAGACCGGGCAGGAAGGTGGAGCACACCGAATCCGCCAGCGCGATGCGCAGACTGCCGCTGATCTGCCGGGCGGGCTGCAGGGCAGCCTGCGCCTGCTGGGCCGTGGCCAGCAGGGTGCGTGCATAGCCTAAAAAGGTCTGGCCCGCATCGGTGAGCCGCACGGTCTTGCCCACGCGGTCGAACAGCGGTGCGCCCAGCTCTGCTTCCAGCTGTGCGATCTGGGAGGACACCGCCGACTGGGAATAGCCCAGCTGCCGAGCAGTGCGGGAAAAGCTGTGCAGCTCGGCGATGTGCAAAAAGGTATTGATGTTCCGCAGTTCCATAAACGCTTCCTCTCAGCGGCGGGCGATGCCGGTCACGGTGAGCACCTCGCCATCCACGGTAAAATGCACCTCTACCGGGCCGAACTCCATGCCGTACACCCGCTGCGGGTCGTGCTGGTAGGAGGGGCGCGGGTCACCTGCCAGTACGCCGGTCAGGGCGGCGCGGTCGGCCTGCGGCACCTGTGCCAGCAGTTCGGGCGGGAACTGTACCTGCAGACGGTGGAACTGGGTCTGGCCGGTAAAGCCCTCGGCGGCATCCGGGTGGCAGTCGGCATAGGGGATGTAAGGCTTGATGTCGTAAATGGGGGTGCCATCCATCAGGTCGGCACCGCGCACGATGAGCACCGGGCCAATGTCCGGCCGGTGCTCGATGCCTTCCAGACGCACGCTGGAAAGGCCCAGAGGATTGGGGCGGAACGGCGACCGGGTGGCGAACACGCCCATGCGGGTGTTGCCGCCCAAGCGCGGCGGGCGCACAGTGGGGGACCAGCTGTCCCGCACCGCGCCGGAGAACTGCCACACCAGCCAGATGTGACTGAAAGCTTCCAGACCGCGCACGGCATCGGCATTGCGGTATTCGGGCGTAAAGATCACCTCGCCGCGCAGCTCGTCCACAAGGCCGCTCTGGCGCGGGATGCCGAACTTGGTGGGAAAGGCAGTATGGATATGGGCAATGACCTTCAGGGTCATCTCTTCAGGTGCAGTGGGCATGGCGAACTCCTTTTAATAGATCTTTTTCAGGGGGCATTCCGGCGGGATGCTGTACCGTGCCCGGAATGCGTCCAGTTCCTGAGGCGTGCGAATGAGCTGAACGTCCTCAAAATGGCCATCCGGGGAGATGAAACCGGCCACCTGCTCCCCGGTGCAGATGCTGCACCGCAGTGCAGGCTGCTGGGTGGCGGGGTCGTAAGAACGGGCAGGCTTTTTGCGGGAGAAAAACATGAGAAGCCTCCTTCTTTTATGAAACGTGCCTGAAAGACTGCAGGCGGCTCACAGCCCCCGGCACAGGCCGACGGCCCGGCCCTCGATGTGCAGCTCTTCCAGCTGCAGGCCGGTAAAGATCATGGGTGGGCAGACGGCGGCATTGTCCGCAAGCAGCATCACAGCATCACCCTGCCGGTGGAAGTGCTTGAGGGTGGCCTCGCCGCCAATGCGCACTGCGGCGATCTCGCCCTGCTCCACCTCCGGCTGGCAGCGAATGCATACGATGTCGCCGTCGCAGATGGTGGGGGACATGCTGTCACCGTGGCAGGTCAGGGCAAAGTCGGCGCGCCACGCGGCGGGAACGCCGATATAGCGTTCAATGTTCTGCTCTGCCGTGATAGGAGTGCCGCAGGCAATAGAACCGATCAGCGGGACCTGCGTCATGGCAGGCAGCGGCTCAAAGCCCGGCGGCGGACAGGGTGTGTCCAGCCCCAGCAGATAGGCAGGGGTGGTCTCTAGCGCGGCTGCCAGCTCTTCCACCTTGGACTGCGGCAGGTCGTTGATGCCTTTTTCCAGCTTGGTAATGGAGGATTTGGACCGATAGCCCATGCGCTGGGCAAGCTCTTCCTGCGAAAGGCCCAGTTCTTTGCGGCGCAGATGCAGACGGGTAGAAAGCTCAGACATGCGAAACCTCTCTGAAAAACGTATGGTTGTTCTGTAAAAAGAATGCTGTTACTAGAAGTATACCAAAAAAATTGCATTAAAATCAACTTTTTTCTGCGAATTTGCAAAAATGGGTTGACACTGAATCAATGCAGGAATATACTACAACCAAAGATTGTGAAACGGCATTGCCGATACGAAAAAAGGAGAGCGGAATATGGCAAACACTGAAATGATCCGGGATTATATCCGCGCCAGTGGGTACAAGATGCAGTATGTGGCACGAGCCTTGAAGATCAGCCCCAATGCACTGAACCTGAAACTGCAGGGGCGCACACAGTTCAAGCTGAGCGAAGCAGAACGGCTGAGCGCGGTGCTTGGTCTGAGCATGTACGAGCGGGATCTTTGCTTTTTTGAAGAGCAGAACCGCCGCGAAGTGCTGGCACGCCGCGCGGATGAAAAGAGGAGGGCAGAACATGACAAGCGAGCAGAGAAATCAGACGCGGCTGGCACTGTACCGGTATGGGATGCGGCAGCGTGCACGAAGCCCGGTGGAACGCAGCTGGTGCGCCGCCATTGAGGAGGGCCTTGCCTATTATCGGCAAAACGACCCGCTGCGTGCGGATCTGTTCGAGCTGCGCTATGTACAGCACCGCACGGAGGACGATGTGATCGATCAGCTGCACATCGGCCGCACTACTTACCAGAAAGCCCATCAGGACCTGCTGAGCACCATTGCCGTGTACGCGGCAGAGCGCGGGGTGTTTTACCGCGAGACGGAAAGCTGAAAGCAGAATGCCCCCGGACGCTGCCAGCAGGCAATGTCCGGGGGCATTTTTGAACTCAGGCTTTTTTGTTCGGGTCCTGTTTTTCGCAGTGGCTGTGGCAGGATGCACAGTTGCCGCCGCAGCCCTCGCCCTTCCAGCCGCCCTGCTTGGAGATCCACACAACGGCCAGTGCAAACAGAACGATCAGAACGATCAGCGTAATGATTCCACGAAGTGTCAGCATTTTTTGTACCTCTTTTCCCGGTGGGAAAGTTTCTGTGTTCAGTATACACGATTTGGCATCAAAGGGCAACCGGAAAGCGGATACAAAAAGTGTGATTTTTTTAAAATTAGGGCTTGCATTTTGGCAAAGGCCGTGCTATAATAATCACGTTCCAGTTCGGAATGCACAAAACAAAATATGGAGGATTAGCTCAGCTGGTTAGAGCACCTGCATCACACGCAGGGGGTCTGGGGTTCGAGTCCCTAATTCTCCACCATACAGTTCGTACTCGAACCCGATTCTTTATGAGAAAGGGTTCGGGTACATTTTTTGTTTATCGGAGGTTTGCGTTTGCGACAGCAATAAACACCCCAGTGGGATGTTTGAGCAACAGAATAGGCTGCCAGAAAATCCCAAGTCGTATGACGTGGAATTTTTTGTTTCGATCAAGGACTCGAACGGCATCCACGTAAAAAATCCATAGCAAATGAGCCGGGAGTCTTCTGTAGATCAGAGGCTTCCGGCTCACTGCATATTCATGATAAAAGCAAAATTCCTGCCACCAGTACCATGTTGCAGGCAAAAAACAGCGCGGGCAGTGCATCCACAAGGGCCGGCGAAAGAGTGAAATCGTCCGGGACAGGATCGTTTTGATTCATGTGATCGACCTTTGCATTTCTCCACGCAGCGCCGGAGAGACCTTTCTTGCTGAATTTCTGAAAAAAGAGCAGCGCTTTTGCGCAAGATCGTCAATGCATTCTGCAGCAGGTCACGGGTCAATATCCAGCTCACGCAGAAGCAGTTGGAGGGCGGGCGAGATGTTCTCGCGGTTCCACACGGCCCAAGCGGGAACGGTATCGTTTTCCAGCGGGATAAAGGTGAGGTTTTTGTTGGCGGGCAGTTGAGCCAGCACCGGCTCGGCAAGGATAGTATAGCCGCCGTAGAAAGCCAGCTGCAGCATCAACTCCTCCATGGAATACGCAAATTTGATGTTCTGCGGGTCGCTGCCGTGGCGGGTGAGGACCTGCGCAAACTGGTTCCACAGCTCCCGGTCCATGGCGGGTACATACCTGCTGAGCCACGGTGTGCCCAAGGTGGACGAAGTGGAGTTTGTGAACAACTGGATGATGCAGACCCACGGCAAGGCAAACACCGCACTGGTGATGAAGTTTGCCAAGAACAGCGGCAGCACTGTGGACTGGTGGCTGGACAAGATCAACCCGGACACGCTGGCCAAGACCCGCATCCAGTTCTGGCCGGACAACGAGTACACCGTGCACCAGCTGAACAACGGCATGCACTACTACACCGGCACGCTGGAATGGTGGGAGAACTACTGGGAGAACCCCACCAGCGGCGAGAAGAACAACAACACCGCCGGTCAGCTGGAGCTGAAGGACCTGAGCTGGGATAACTACAATTATGTGGAGGAGAATTTCTCTGACAATGCCACCGCTCTGTTTGGCACCAAGGGTGTGCAGCTGGTAATGGACGGTGCAAAGGTCACCGGCGTGATCGCACAGGACAGCGACGGCAATTACCTTAAGATCAACGCTAAGAATGGCATTGTGCTGGCAGGCGGCGGCTTTGGCGGCAACAAGGAAATGATGGACGATCTGCTGCCGGACATCAAGCGTCTGTTCACCAAGGATGAGGACTTCTTTGCTCCCTTTGGCCGCGACGGCTCCACCATCCAGATGGGTGTGTGGGCAGGCGGCCGTCTGGAGGGCGACATCTCCACCATGAACTTCGACTCCATGGCCGTGCCCGACTATCTGCCCGGCCCCCTGTGGGTGGACGAGAATGGCCAGCGCTTCCAGAACGAAGCCTTTGCCGGCCCGGAGATCAACGGCTTCTTCATGGCACGTGCAAAGCGCGGCAATATCACCTCCATCTACGACAGCACCTATGAGACCCAGATCCTGCGCGGCTTCCCCGGCCATCAGGCATTCGAGTACGACATGCCCGCTGTGGTGGAAGCCATGAAGGGCAACTTTGAGGCCGCAAAGGCTGCTGGTGCCGAGGGCGCCAACGGCTGGTACTGCGCCGACACCATCGAGCAGCTGGCCGAGTACATCGGTGTGGAGCCTGCAGCCCTTTCCGCTACTGTGGAGCAGTACAATAAGGTTTGCGCCGAGGGCTACGACAGCGACTTTGCCAAGGACCCGCACTTCCTGAATGCAGTTGCAAAGGCTCCCTTCTACGCCCATGTCACCACCCCGAGTCTGGGCTTTGCACTGGTGACCACCGGCGGCTTTGTGACCACCAATGACCAGCAGGTGCTGAACGAGGATTATCAGCCCATCGAGGGCCTGTACGCTTCCGGCAACACCTGCGGTATGCGCTTCGGTCCCGAGTATATCACCCCGATCCCCGGCGTGAGCATTGGCATGTGCCTGACGCTGGGCCGCGAACTGGGCAAATACCTGGCTGCAAAGTAAGCAGCTGCCTTCGTCAAAGCCTGATCGGCTGCAGTAAAGCCTCATAAGCAATAAAAGATCCCGTCCACTTCTGGGTGAACGGGATCTTTTTTGCGTATCAGACAGGAAAAAGCGGCTCAGAGGTCGTTTTTCTCCTGCCCCAGATTATCGGATTCCAGATCGTACAGGCCGTGCTGCAGGTGCTCTTCCATCATGACCCGGGCACGCTTGCCATCGTGTTTGCGGAAAGCGTCCAGCAAAATGCCGTGGTAGTAGATGCCGCCGTAGTAACCGTTGGAAAGAATGAGCATCTTACCCAGACTAGCACGGCGCTGGAAGGTCTCGTTCATAATGGCAATGGTGTAATCGTTGCCGCAGGCGTTAATGATCTCCATATGGAACGCCACGTCCGCGTTGATGAACTCTTCGCACTTGCCCACAGAGGCCTTCATGGCCTTGAGGTAGCCCTCCAGTTTGGCGATCAGCTCCGGCGAGGCGGTCTGGGCCACCTGTGCGCAGACTGCCGGTTCTACGATGCTGCGGAACTCCAGGATCTGCTTCATGGTCTCGGTAGCATCGATGGTGGGAGCCGGTTCCTCCACATTGGAATAGAAGGCCGAAAGATCGTCCGAGATCAGGAAGGTGCCCTTGCCGTGCACGCTTTCCAGAATGCCCAGCGCAATGAACTGCTGCAGGGCGCTGCGCACGGATACACGGCTGACCCCCAGCTCTTCGCACAGCTGGTTCTCACTGGGGATCTTTTCGCCCACGGTCCAGTTGCCGTTGCGGATATTTTTGCGGATATAGTGGGCGATCTTTCCGGTGACGCTGCCCTTATCGGCCATAGTGGAACACCTCTTTGTATTACAACTTTTTTTAACTATATCATAGGATGTTGCAAAAGTAAATCAAAATCAGCGAAAACTGGCAGAAAAAACATGTATGCAGACAACTGCTCATGGAATCAGGATGGCTTTGGTCAGGCTTTCGTCCCGGTGTACAAGGCGGTTGAACACCTGCGCACCCTCGGCCAGCGGAAAGCTCTGCCACAGGCCGGTCAGGTCGGCGCGGCCCTCGGCAATGGCCTGCAGGCAGACCGGGTACTCCCCGGCGGAGGAATAGCTGAACTGCACATCGATCTGCTCGGTGATGCAGCGCTGCAGCGGGAAGTCGATGGTCCGGGTGTGGTTGCCGATGACCATGATGCGTCCGCCCTTGCGCACCAGCTCCATGGCCTGTGTAAAGGAGCTTTGGGAACCGACGGCATCGTACACCACATCGGCACCGCGCTCTGCGGTGAGCTGCGGCAGCTGAGCGCAGTCCAGTGCACCCAGCTGTGCGGCCAGCTGCATGGGCCGGGTGTGGTGGCCGCTTATGCAGACCTGTGCGCCCTGACTTTTTGCGGCGATCAGGGTCATCAGGCCAATGGTGCCGTCACCGATCACGGCAGCGGTTTGCCCGGCGGCAAGGCCGCTGCGCAGCACTGCGTGCATTCCCACGGCAAACGGCTCCACAAGGCAGCCCTGCTCAAAGCTGACGGCGGGCGGCAGGGCATACAGAGTGCGGGCCTTTACGGCGATGTACTGGGCCATGGCACCATTTTTGCGGTACTCGGTGCAGGCAACGCCTACGATGCGGCGCTGTGCGCAGAGGTTGTGCATCCCGTGGGTGCAGAACCAGCAGTGGCCGCAGTATTCGGTGGAATCAAAGGTGACGCGGTCGCCCACGGCCCAGCTTTGCACGGCTTCGCCCAGCTGCGCAATGGTGCCGCTGGCTTCGTGGCCCATGACCAGCGGCGGGATGCGCCGCCCGTTCTCACCGCTGCTGCCGTGCACATCGCTGCCGCAGATGGCGCAGGCCTTTACCTCCACCAGCACCTCGTCCGGTGCCGGTTCAGGGCGGGGAACATCCCGGTATTCAAAGGTATGCGGTGCGGTGAACACCAGTGCTTTCATCATGTTTACCATTCTGCCACGCTCCCGTCCTCATGCCTCCAAACCGGGTTCTTCCAGCTGTGCGGGGTTTGGCCCTCTTCCTCCACCAGAGCCTTGTTCACCTCTACGCCAAGGCCGGGCTTCTGGGGCAGGCTGACAAAGCCGTTCACGAACTTGAAATCCTCGGGGTTCAGCGCGTAGTCCAGCACGCTGCGGCCCTCGTTGTAGTGGATGCCGATGCTTTGCTCCTGAATGGCCGCGTTGTAGCAGGTGGCATCCAGATTCAGGCAGCTGGCAAGGGCCACCGGGCCAAGCGGGCAGTGGGGAGCAAGGGCCACATCGTGGGCTTCGGCCATGGCGGCGATCTTCTTGCACTCGGTCAGGCCGCCGGCGTGGGAAAGGTCCGGCTGCACGATGTCCACGCCGCCAATGGCCAGCAGACGCTTGAAATCGTACTTGGTGAACAGGCGTTCACCGGTAGCAATGGGAATGTTGCAGGCCGCCGCAATCTCGGGGAAATACTCCATGTTATCGCAGAGAACGGGTTCCTCAATGAACATGGGGTCGAACTCTTCCAGCTTTTTGGCCACGATCTTTGCCATGGGCTTGTGCACCCGGCCGTGAAAATCAATGGCAATGCCAAAGTCCTTGCCGCAGCTCTCGCGCACGCTGGCTACGCGCTCCAGCAGGGCATCAATCTTGGCGTAGCTGTCCAGAAACTGCAGCTCGTCGGTGCCGTTCATCTTGATGGCGGTGAAGCCTTGCTTTTTCTTTTCCAGTGCAGCGCGGCCCACATCGGCGGGGCGGTCGCCGCCTACCCAGCTATACACCCGCATCTTATCGCGGCAGCTGCCGCCCATCAGCTGCCAGACCGGCACATTGAAGTATTTGCCCTTGATATCCCACAGGGCCTGATCGATGCCGGAGATGGCGCTCATCAGGATGCCGCCGCCGCGGTAGAAGCCACCGCGGAACAGCACAGTCCACAGGTCTTCGATCTTCATGGGGTCGGCACCAATGAGGTACGGCTCCATCTCATGGATGCACTCGCATACGGTGGCGGCGCGGCCTTCCAGCACCGGCTCGCCCCAGCCGGAAATGCCTGCATCAGTGCTGATCTCAATAAAAGCCCAGCGAGGACGCACCAGCCATGTCTGAATTTTTGTGATCTTCATAGCAATGCTCCTTTGAGAACAAAAAACACTGTACGATTCCAGCCGTGTTTCTCCGTCAGGGATCGTACAGTGTCAAAGATTATTGCAAATTACGGAGTCTGCAGGCTGCCGTCGCGGTTGCGGGTCTGAGTCCAGGTGGTCACAGTATTCTCACAGGGATACTTTGCGGCCTCCTTCTCATTCAGGTCTACGCCGAGACCGGGCTTGTCGTTGGCGTAAACAAAGCCGTCGTTGCCGTACTCGGGCATACCGGGGAACACTTCCAGCAGAGCGCCGTGGTTGTCCTTCAGCTTCTGGATGACGAAGTTGGGCGGTTCGATGCCGCTCCACTCCTGCAGGCCCAGATTCTGAGCGGCCAGATCGATGTGGATGTTGGCTGCATGGGCCAGCGGGCTCATATCGCCGGGGCCGTGCCAGCAGATGCGCACACCATACTGCTCGCAGAACATCTGCAGCTTGCGGGCCGGGGTGATGCCGCCCACCTGGCTCAGATGCACGCGCATGTAGTCGATGCTGCGATTCTGCACCAGCTTCTTGTACTCGGCAGGGTTGTTGAACAGCTCGCCCTGGCTCAGCGGGGTCACGCTGGTCTGCTTGATCTTATCCAGCCATTCCACCTGCTCCAGAGGCACAACGTCCTCCATGAAGAACAGCTTGTAAGGCTCCATCTCCTTGACAAAGGTGACAGCCTCGGTGGGGTGGATGCGCTCGTGCACATCGTGCACCAGATCAATGTCGAAGCCTTCCTTGGCACGGATGCCGTCGAACAGCTTCAGGGTGTCGCGCATATACTTCTTGCTGTCCAGATACACGCCCGGCTCTGCGCCCTTGGCTGCCCACTCCGGAGCAGGGCCAAAGCCGCCGCCGCCGTAGCCGCCGCACTGGCAGCGGATGTGCTTGACACCGATGGAACGATACTTCTCGATGTTCTCGCAGATCTCGTCCACATTGGCACCGTCCACATGGCGGTACACCGGCACACCGGCGCGCATTTTGCCGCCGAACAGGTCGTACACAGGCATGTTGGCCATTTTGCCCTTGATGTCCCACAGGGCCATATCCACACCGGAGATGGCATTGTTGACGATGGGGCCGCAGCGCCAGTAGGCGTTCTGGTGCATCAGCTGCCACAGGTCGGAGATGTTGCGCACATCCTTGCCGATCAGCAGCGGACGCAGATAGGTCTCAATGAGATGCTGCACGGTCAGGTGGCGGTAAGCGAAGGTGGCACAGCCCAGACCGTACAGGCCCGGCTCGCTGGTCTCCACCTTCACCACCACCAGATTGATGCCCTCGGGGGCGGTGCAGATCACTTTAATATCGCGTATGGTAGGGGCCATGACAGGGTTCCTCCCTTTTTATGTGTTGATTACTTGACCAGATAGCCGCCGTCAACGGGGATCAGGGCGCCGTTCAGGTAGTCGGATGCAGCGGAAGCCAGGAAGACGACGGGACCCTTCATATCCTCGGGCAGGCCCCAGCGGCCAGCGGGGATGCGCTTGGTGCACTCGTCCTTGCGCTCCTGCGTCATGTTGGCGCACATCTCGGTGTCCATGTAGCCCGGGCAGATGCAGTTGATGTTGATGCCGCGGCCGGCGCAGTCAACAGCAACGCTCTTGGTCAGCTGAGCAACAGCGCCCTTGGTTGCGGTGTAGGCAGGCACGGTGGTGCAGCCGAAGTAGGAAGCCATGGAGCCGATGGTGATGATCTTGCCGCCGGTGGGCTGCTTGAGCATGACCTGCAGAGAACGCTGGATCATGAACCAGACGTGGTCCAGATTGATCTTCATGACCAGATCCCACTGCTCTGCGGGGAACTCCTCGGGCAGATAGCGGCGCTGGATGCCTGCAGCGGGGATCAGAACGTCCAGACGGCCGTCCAAAATCTGCAGTGCTTCGTCGAAGGCACGGTTCAGGTCAGCACGGTCGGCCAGATTGCCGATGACGGGGTAGGCTTCCAGACCCTTGGCGCGGTACTCCTCGCACACCTTCTCGACCTTTTCCTTCTGTACGTCGATGATGACGACCTTGCAGCCTGCCTCCAGCAGACCTTCGGCCATGCCGCGGGACAGACCCTGTGCGCCGCCGGTAACGATCGCATGCTTGCCGGCAATATCAAACTTAGTAAGAGCAGCCATAATAATGATCTCCTTCTATTTTATAATGTACGTGTTTATATCAGGGCCAGAGGGTCAGTCCTCTGCGCCGTCGAACAGGATAACGGTCTTCTTGACAGCCGGATCGGGATGAACGATGTTGTCAAAGACCTTTTCAATCTCGCTGAACTTGACGAAGGTGGTTGCAAGACCTTCCATGTGGTATTTGCCCTCGGCCATCTTCTGTGCAGTGGGAACCCACTGGTTCAGGCTCATGCGGGTGCCGCAGATGGTCAGCTCGCGGCCATTGATCATCTGCTGGGTGATCTTTTCGGGCACGGTGCAGAAACCCATGGGGACCACGCGGCCTGCGTTGCACACGATGCCGGGCTGCATGATCATGGTCAGACTGCCGGGGAAGCAGGCGGAGTCGAATGCGACGGTGCAGCCGTGGCCGTTGGTAATCTTCTGCACTTCGGCAACGATGTCCTGCGTTTTGCTGTTCACGGTGTAATCGGCACCGAACTGCTTGCTGCGCTCCAGACTGCTGTCGCTGATGTCGCAGCAGATGACGGTTTTAGCGCCCTTGAGCTTGCAGGCCTGTGCAATGATGGTGCCGATGGTGCCGGTGCCCAGAATGAACACCACATCGTCCTCGCACACGCCTGCACGGCTGGTGCTGTGCTCGCCGATGGTCAGCGGCTCGATCAGAGCGGCATCTTTCCAGGGGATGCTGTCGTCGATCTTGTAGACGTAGGGCTCTTCGACGCACCAGTATTCACGCCAGCCGCCGTTGGTGCCGCTGCCGCGCACCAGAACGTGCTCGCAGACATTGCCGCGGCCATGCTTGCACTGGTAGCACTCGCCGCAGCGGATCACGTAGTCAATCACGACGTGGTCGCCCACCTTGATGTTTTTGCAGTCTGCGCCAACCTTGGTGACCAGACCAACATTCTCGTGGCCGGGGATCAGCGGGTAGCGGGAGTTGGGGTTCTCGCCCTTATAAATATGGATGTCGCTGCCGCAGACACCAGCAGCCATCATCTTGATCTGGACTTCGTTGTCCTTCGGTTCAGGGATCTCAGTCTCGCGCATCTCAAAGTGGAGCGGCTCGGTGACCCAACACCCTTTCATAACAGTAGACCTCCTTGTTGGTAATCAGTGATCTTCTTGTAAATGTTCCGTCGTCGTATCTTGTTGTAATACAAGATTCATTGGCTTTAGTATACACAACAATACAAGAAAAGCAAGAGGAAATTTGAAAAAACAGGGTTTTAAGGATGATTTTCGACTAACTGCACAATTCTGGGCCTGCCGCTTTGTGATACAAGACGGAAACTGATGTCAAGACAAGTGCCCGGCAGAACATAAGAGCGGAATAGAAGGAGCATTAAAAATAAAGATACGGCAAAGAATAGCAGCTGCAGGCAGGAATTCTGACGAAACTGGACATGTATCACAGAAAAAACGGCAGGACGGATCATTTTATGGATACTTCCTATTATAAATGCCTCTTGCGGAAGATGAACTTGTTTCGGCCCAAAAACAAGTTGGGGTGTGCCAGCGGTGCCGGATCGGGTCGGAAGAGGGGAGAAAGAGGCGGTGGACGGTGGAAGCCGGCAGAAGAAAATGAAGCCAAAAAAGTGAAAAACGTCAACTTGAACGGACAAAAAGCACAGGAATATGAAGAGATGTGACAACGATAAAACGTCAAAAAAGTCAAAAGTGTAACAAAAGTGGCTGAAAATCTTAAGTTTTACCTTTGAATTGTACAGATTTGCATTTTGAAACAAGTGCACTCTGCACAAAAAACATGTAACTTGTAAAAAGAATGTTGACAAGGCTTGTATTACATGCTATTATGTTGGCAACAGAAAGTCCCACGCAGGTGGGCGCCAGAAAAGTACGTGCAGACCGGCTGACACAAGCCCGGTCATGATGTTTAAGAAAATTGGAGGACAATAAGATGAAACAGTACATCAACCGCCGCGATTTCCTGAAGGCTGCTGGCGTGACCGCAGCTGCCGCTGCTCTGGCTGGCTGCGGTGTCACTTCCGGCTCCACCGCCACTGCATCCAGCACGGCTGCATCCAGCACCGCCGCTGCCGGCAAGTACGATGATGTCAAGGCCGATGTCACCCTGACCATGAGCCACCAGATGGCTGCAAGCCACTCCATCAACAAGACTGCTGAGGAGTTCGCTCGTCTGGTCGCTGAGAAGTCCGAGGGCAAGATGAAGGTGGATGTTTACTCCGCTGCAACTCTGGGCACCGAGACCGAGAACCTGCAGGCCCTGACTAACGGCACTCTGGATCTGGCCGTGATCGCTGCCGAGTTCTATGCAAACTACGTGGACGAGGCTGGCTGCCTGTGCCTGCCCTTCGTATACAGCAGCTACGACGACTGCGCTGAGAAGCTGGCCGGTGAGGCTGGCACCACTGTTGCACAGATGATCCTGGACAAGACCAATGTCCGCATTCTGGACTACTACGTGCTGGCATTCCGTCAGATCTTTACCACCGATAAGCCTCTGAACACCGTGAACGATATGTCCGGCCTGATTATCCGCATCCCGGACTCCTCTACTTATAAAGAGACCTTCACCCAGCTGGGCGCTGCTCCCACTCCTGTGGCATGGGGCGAGACCTACACCGCACTGGATACCGGTCTGGTGTCCGCTGTGGAGAACATCCCCGAGTCCATCATGTCTGCCTCCATGCAGGAAGTGTGCAAGTACGTCAACGTTTCCAACCACATCATTGGACCCACCACCATCTCCGTTTCCGAGCAGGTATTCCAGAAGCTGACCGAAGAGCAGCAGAACATCCTGACCGAGGCCGCTAAGGAAGCCTGCGAGTTTGGCCTGAATGCTACCAAGGACGGCAGCGATGCAAACTTCGCCGCTCTGGAAGGTGCCGGTCTGGAAGTGGTGGACACCGATGTTGACAGCCTGAAGGCAAAGATCAACTACAACGCATATGCTTGCGCAAAGACCGATGTCGGCAAGCAGATCCTGACTTCCATGGGTGTTGCTCTCTGATAGACCGTCCGTCTTTCCCTGAAAAATGCGCGGGCAGGCCGCAAAGGGCTTGCCCGCACTTAATTGAATAAAAGGAGATGAACCCCCGCATGAAAAATGTGCGTAAAACGGTGGATAAGATCCTGAATGTGTGCATTCTGGTTCTCTTCATCGCAATGTTCGGTGTTACCACCCTGAACGTTATCATGCGTTATGTCTTTAACTCGCCGCTGAGCTTTGCAGTCGAGTTTGGCCGCTACACCTTTGCAGGCATGGTCTATCTCGGCTCCATCTACGTCATGCGCGACGACGGTCACATCGGTCTGGACATCGTGGTGGATGCTCTTCCACAGCCGCTGCGCACCATCGTGAAAAAGTTCTCCCGCGTGCTGGTTCTTGCCTATCTGGCCATATTCTTCTGCATGAGCACCCGCATGGTTATGGAGAACTGGACCAACCGTTCCAGCACCATGCATCTGCCCATGTCTGTTGTGTATCTGGCCATGGTCATTGGCAGTGCCGGTATGTTCATTGAAGAGCTGCTTCTCCTGCTGGGCAAGGGCGGCAGCGAAAAATTAGATGCAGGCGATATGGGAGGTGGCATGTAATATGTGGATGATCATTGGTATCTTCTTTCTGATGCTGCTCATCGGCGTGCCTGTTGCGTTCGGTGTTGGCATCTCCTCCATGCTGTATCTGGCCCTGAATGGTAAGGATCTCGTCATCCTCACCCAGCGCATCTTCGCTGGTGGTGACTCCTTCACCCTGATGGCAATTCCGCTGTTCATCTTTGCAGGCGAGATCATGAATGCCTGCGGCGTTACCAAGCGTATCGTCGGCTTTGCAAACGAGCTGGTCGGCTTTATCCCCGGCGGTCTGGCACACGTCAACATTCTGGCATCCATGCTGTTTGCAGGCGTTTCCGGTTCCACCTCTGCCGACGTTGCTTCCATCGGCGGCATGCTGATCGGCTCCATGGACGAAGCCGGTTTTGACCGCGACTACGCCACTGCCGTAACTGCGGCATCCGCAACCATCGGTTCCATCATTCCGCCTTCCATCCTGATGGTGTTGTACAGCTCCATCACCGGTATCTCCGTTGGTAAGCTGTTCATGGCAGGCGTGATCCCCGGCATTCTGGTGGGTGTCAGTCAGATGATCTACGCTTTCATCAAGGCAAAGAAGAACCCTGCCAAGTACGACGGCGATGTGAAGGTCAAGTTCGACTTCAAGCGCATGGTCAAGTCCTTCATCAATGCTCTGCCTGCGCTGGTCATGCCTCTGATCATCATTGGCGGCATCCTGTCCGGTGTGTTCACCGCAACCGAGGCCGGTGCGATCGCCGGTGCGTACGGTCTGATCATCGGCATCTTCGTCTACAAGGAGTTCACCTTTGAGGGTGCCATCAAGACGGTCCTCAGCGCAGCCCGCACCTCTGGCATGACCATGCTCATCGTGGCAAGCACCACCGCATTTGGTTACTGCCTGGCCATTGAGAAGTTCCCCGAGCAGGTGTCCGCTCTGCTGACCGGCATCTCCACCAACCCCAACGTCCTGATGCTCCTGATGATCCTTGCCATGTGCGTCATCGGCATGTTCATGGATACCACCTCTGCCGCCATCATCATGGTGCCCATCTTCTACCCCATCGCCGCAGCTGCCGGCATCGACGGCATCCACTTCGGCATGGTCATGGTGCTCACCTTCATTCTGGGCGGCATCACTCCTCCCGTTGGCGTTACCCTGTACATCGCAACCGCTGTTGCAAAGATCAAGTTCACTAATCTGCTCAAGGAAATGTGGCCATTCATCGCACTGTTCATCGCAGTGCTGTTCGCAGTTGCTTACTGCCCGGCTATCTGCCTGACCATCCCCAACATGCTGGCCTGATCTGCAGCCGGACAGCAGATGCTCATGAAAAGCTTTTTCTAAATTTTCTCCTAAATCTCCTATCCCTTGCTTTGCATTCTCCATTACTTCCCAGCGATCTCCCAAAACAGAAACCATTCGTGCAGAGGTCAGGCTGCTTTCATCCCTCCCGGGTGGAAGCGGCCTGATTCTCTTTTTTGCCAAAGACCCGGAAAGGAGCATTGTTTAACGCCGGAGAACATCCCGGAGTTCCGCAAGGCGGGCTGCCTTGGCGTGGGCCTTGCCAACAGCCTGATGCCGAAGGACAAGGCCGCCGCCCGCGATTGGGATGCCTGCGCGGAATACGTGCACATGCTGCTTACAAAAGCCAAAGGCGAATAAACCGCAGAAACAGCAAGACCGCTCACCCGAAAAGATGAGCGGTCTTTTGTTGTGTGATGGCATCGCCGCCGCCTGCTCCGTCCTGCTTCCGCTCGCCAGACCATCCAGCATGAGAAGCCCTCGCACTTCCCGTAAAGGCAGATCATCGATTTTAATTGCGGCCTACTCTTTAGACCATGGCTTCGCGTCATCCTGCCGGAGCAGTCGGTGCCGATGCCGTTCTGCTTTGTCTGCTGCATGAACCACTTTCACTCCTGAAATGAACTGCATGAAAAATCAGAAGGCCCCATTCTATTGACTTTGCCTTTGCAGGGGAGTATACTCCATGTCACCAAGAATATTACGGCTATGACGAGAAAGAGTACCCGGAAGGAATGCTGCAGAGAGCTGCTGGTTGGTGCAAGGCAGTGCAGGGCATCCGTGGGAAGATCTTCTCCGAGCTTTCCGGCTGAATGGGCGGTGTGCGCCCCAGTAAGCAGGAACGGCAGGCCCCCGTTATCACGGGCCGCGCGTTGTTGGACGTGCACTGAGTGGTCAGCGTTGTGCTGGCAATAAGAGTGGTACCGCAGAGGATTTTACACGCCTTTGTCTCTTACAGACCGTAGGGGACAAGGGCGTTTTGTTTTGCGTATGCTTTTGTCCCAAAGCATGTCGGAAGGAAAAGGAGAAACAATTATGAAAACACTTGAAAAAGTAAGCGACTTTGTGGGCAAGTACATGGCCGCCATCGTTATTGTGGTGGCCGCGGGTGCCCTGTTCTTCCCCGGCCCGTTCAGCGTGGTAAAGACGGCGTGGGTCAATAACCTGCTGGGCATCGTGATGTTCGGCATGGGCCTTACCCTGAAGCCGGAGGACTTCAAGGTGGTGTTCAGCCGCCCGAAGGATGTGATCGTGGGCTGCGTTGCACAGTTCACCCTCATGCCGTTTCTGGCATGGGCGCTCACGCAGGTGTTCCACCTGCCCACCGAGCTGGCCATTGGCGTGATCCTGGTTGGCACCTGCCCCGGCGGCACCTCTTCCAACGTGATGACCTACCTTTCCAAGGGCGACGTTGCACTGTCCGTTGGCATGACCGCTGTTTCCACCGTGCTGGCTCCTCTCCTCACCCCGCTGCTCACCCTGCTGTACGCTGGCCAGCGTGTTGACGTGAACCCCATGAGCATGTTCATGTCCATCGTCAAGGTGGTGCTGGTGCCCATCGCACTGGGCTTTGTGGTCAATCACTTCTTCCATAAGTTCACCGAGGAAGCCGTCCGCGTGCTGCCTCTGGTCTCCACTACCGCCATCGTGCTGATCATCTGCGCCGTGGTCTCCGCCAACAGCGCCAAGATCATGACCAGCGGTCTGCTGATCCTTGTGGTGGTCATCCTGCACAATGTACTGGGCTACCTCACCGGCTTTGGCGTGGGCAAGCTGCTCAAGCTGGACTCCACCAAGTGCCGCGCGATCTCCATCGAGGTGGGCATGCAGAACTCCGGCCTTGCAACCAGTCTGGCCGCCGCACACTTTGCACAGTATCCGCTGGCTACCATCCCCGGCGCTGTGTTCTCCGTGTGGCATAACATTTCCGGTGCGATCCTCGCCAACTTCTTTGCCCGCACAGCAGAGAAGAAGGATTGATCTTTCATAACATAGCAAAGCCCTCGGCAGGCGCAGACCTGCCGGGGGCTTTGCTGTGCCTGTGGGCCGGACATCTGCAACAAAACCGGCACAAATTGTGCTTTTCACGCTGTTTTCGGGGCGATTCACGCAGGTTTGCTTCCAAAATGCGGTAAAGTGTGGGATAATCAAGGTACAGTAATACATACCCCCCCCCCGTAAAAATGCGAGGGGGGAAAAAAGGAGGTTATACCATGAAACAAGGCAAACTTATCCGGCGTGCAGTATCGGCGGCGCTGGCCGGATGCATGATGTTCACCCTTTCCGTTCCGGCGCTGGCTGAGAGCACCGATGCGCTGATGCAGTTGAGCACCGCTGCCAAAAGCGCGGTGAGCGTGCTGGGCGAAAAGAACGGTACATTGAAGATTGGCAACAACTCGTTTGACACGGAAACAAACATTCCTGAGCAAGAACTCGGCGGAGGAACCATAAGCTACGATGCCGAGACCCATACGCTGACCCTGAATGGTGTGAATTTTGAGGACTCCAGCCGGAACGACTGGGTAATTGATTTTTATGACACGGATACGCCGCAGAACCTTGTTCTGATGGGGAAAAATCTCCTTAATGGTAGGGGCGGCATTAGAGCACATGATCTCAAGATTTCCGGCACCGGTTCGCTGCAGATCACAGCGACAAACTATGAGGGCATTGCCGGTATCGGCCAGAGCGGAGATAACCTCACGATTGGATCTGATGTTGACATCACTGCCATGAACGGCTGCGCGATCGCTTTCAACGGAAGCGTCCGCATTGAAAATGGCGCTACCGTGAAGGCCAAGTGTCTGTACGGCGGCATCGATTGCTATGACCTGACCATTGACTCCGCCACCGAGGTGAATCTGGAGTCGACCGGAGAGCAGTGCAACGCGATTTACGTGCGCGGAGATAACGATGGTACGGTCGCGGGAACAGCCAACATCAAAAACTCTAAACTTGTGCTGAAGTCGGATTATCCTGCATTCTATGCAGAAGATGGAATCGAGATCAGCGGCGGCAGCGTCGAAGCAGTGTCTACATCTGACGCTGGTATTTTTACAAGGGGAGAGCTAAGCATTACCGATGCTGACATTGATGCAAGAGGCTGCTTCTATGGCATCGGCTCGAACGGTGCAATGGAAATGACCGGCGGCAAGCTGAAGGCAGTCGGTCAAAATAACGGTGTATATATCCGGAACAGCCTGACGCTCAACAATGTTGAAGTTGATGCAGAGTGTGAAAATTGGGTCACCATCTCCTCTATGGGACCGATGGTTCTGAACGGCGGAAAAATCAAAGCGGTCAGCAAAAATGCAAGCGGCGACGAAGCGAATGCAATCTATGCGGGCAACCGTTATGATGGCGATGAAGAAATCCTTGCAGAAGGCAGCCTGACCATCAAGGGCAATGCCAAGGTTTATGCGTCCGGTTATCAGGGAATCGGTTCTGACGGCCAGACCACGATCGGAGAAGCAGATATCGAGATCGATTCGACGGATTCTTCGATCGTGTACCCGGTTCAGATCGAAAACGGAAATAAGATCCTCAGCCTGATGGGCGGCAAAAACAAGGAAAGCGCCACGGTGCTGAACCCGGATGACTTTGTGTGGGATCGCCCCGACCCGGACTGCATCGGTAAAAACGCGTATCTGCATATTATTACCGGGTCGGTGGCCGGACCGGACGAAACCCCTGACCCCGGCTCTGGCTACGATGCCAGCTCTGCTGCAGGCGGTGCAATTGCCGCCGTGGCCGTGGGCGGTGCAGCCATCTGGGGCGGCTACGAGATCGCCACCCGCGTGATCCTGAACGGCCTCCTGCCCGAGGGCGCAGCCATTCCGGCAAACCGCGGCCAGCTGGCCCTGCTCATCTGGACTGAGAAGGGCAAGCCCGAACCCGCCGCACAGCCCGCGTTTGCGGATGTGGCCGACGCTGACATGGCAAAGGCCGCACAGTGGTGCACCGAGCAGGGCACCATGGATGCCAAGGGCGACTGCTTTGAACCCGAAGGCTGGACCCCGAAGTTCAAGGTGATCGAAGTGTGGAATAAGGCATTCCCCAAGCAGTAAAACAGCAAACAGCCCCCGGCAGGCGCAAACCTGCCGGGGGCTTTGCTGTGCTTAAATTGGAGCTTGTCGGGGCAAGGCCCCTCCATCTTGCTGGCGCAAGACCGCTCGGCCGCTTGAAAGCCCCACTGGGGACTTCATTGCTTCGCAAACGCAAACTTCTTTCACTTGCACCTCCATATCCTTGTAACCGGGTGCCGGGGCAGAAGGTGCCAGCTTTCTGCCCCAAACGCTCCCGATGAGGTTCAGATTTCCGAGTGCCCCTCCTGTGTGCGGGGTTGTGCCGCTGGTTTGTTTTGTGCCTGTTCTGCCTGCAAGCGGTTCAGCAGTTGCAGAACGGAATCCCGTGCTTTCTCCTTGACCTGCTCCTTGCCTTTCTGCCGGACTTCCGGCTTCAGCAACTTCTCTTGCAAGCGGGTGGCAGTGGTCTGCATGGTCTTGAGGAACTTGTCCAACACGGTGTCCAACCGATGAGCGGCGTACTCTCTCGTGGGTTGCGAAGCCTTGCGCTCCGGGGACAGCACCCACTTCTTCGTATCCTCGATCATCCGCATATCTTCCTTGCGAGTTTCGGTGCGCACCACATCGGTCACGACCTCCACCGCCTTGTCGTAGGCCGCAGCCGAAACATCTTCCAGCAAGGTCTCCATAGACATCCCTCCGTTTCAACAGCTTGGCGGGGAGAACGCAGCAGCGGAGCTGCTGGATCTGCCGCCGTTTTGCGCCAGATAATACCCAGTAGGATATGACGCACAGCATCATATCACTGGGCAAGGCGTTCCCCCTTGACTCCCTTCAAAGGGCTGCGGTCTCGCCTGTCGGCTCGGTCGGTGCTTCAAAATACCTGCGGCCTTTTGAGGTCGCCACTGGCGACCCGCACCTCTGCACTCTTGCTCCGGGCAAGCTGACAGGCAAAGATTGGCGAATCCCTGCCCGCAGCTTGTCCGGCTTTTCAGAGGGCCATTTTGACCCTCTGATTTTGGCAAACTGTCAAGATGACACTTTGCCAACGCCCCCTATAAAGGAGAACTTGAGCGTTTTTCTGCGTACGTGCGTACACAGCAGGCGGCGTTCTCTGTACGCACGTACGCAGCGAAAGACCGAAAACGTGCCATATAGGGGGATCAAAAGCGGGTCATGCCCGCCAGCCGTTTGGGGTAAGGTCAGGCTGCACAAGGGTCTCGATGCCCACAAATCCCCGGACCCGCCGCCCGGAAGAATTGATGATGTTGTTGGTGGATTCCAGATTGTACCTGCGCTGGTTGGCGATCAGGGCATCGCTGAACCCACGGGACTTGATGGCGTTCAGGCTGTTCTCCTCACACCACATCTTGTAAACCTCATACAGCTCTTTCGAGCTGGTGCAGGCATCCGCCTTCAGGCGAATGTAGCCCTCGGATTCGAGGAAATCGAACACATTGTTGTTATCCCGCTTCACCAGTTCCCGGTTGCGCTTGGCACGGTCGCTCTCGGTGAACTGAAAGCCGTTCTTCACCAGCCGCTGCAAGCCCTCAAATGCTCACAGCAGGATGCCCTCGGCTTCTGCCGCCATCTTCTCGGCAATGTCCGGGTCGTCTACACGGGACAGGGGTTTGTCCTTGGTAGTCAGGACAAGCTGGCGGCGGTAGAATCCGTCCGAGCGGTCATACAGAGCCTGCAAGTCCCCGTTGCTGAACGCCAGCAGACGGGCGTACATCCAGCCCTGATAGCTCTGTTTGCCCTTGCGCTCCAAGTCCATCTGTCCCTGTGCGGTCACGATGGATTTGACGTAGTTGGTCTGACGCAGGACTTCCATCCGCATATCATCGTCCACGCAGAGCAGGATGTGCTCCAGATCGGCACGGGCAAAGCGGTTCTCCGAAATCTTGCCGATGCTGCCATCCTTCATGTTGCAGCCGAACAGCCGGGACAGCATCACGCCGATCTGCGATTTTCCCTCGCCGCCGCTGCCCTTGATGACCATCATGCGCTGCCCCTTGTTGCTGGGGATCAGGCAGTAGCCGATGAACTCCTGCACTGTGGGAATGTCCTCCGGGTAGAGCAAATCGGACAGGAACTGCAGCCAGTGGACAGGCTGGACGGCTTTCAGGTCATACTTGACGGGCAGGCGGTTGCGGACGATCTCCGACTTGCCTTCTTGAAAGGTTCCGTCCAGATACAGGGTGCCGTTTGCCAGCGCAATGCGGTCGGTGACGGGCGGGAAGTCCTTCACCTGCGCCGCCAGTTTCAGAACATCCACGACATTGCTGACCCGTTTTGCGATATTTGCGCCGATATGGTCTCGCAGCATATCGA
>ENA-OPVY01000316-OPVY01000316.1-human-gut-metagenome-genome-assembly--contig:-NODE-316-length-42840-cov-44.189623_pt1 | contig 42840 bp, 50 predicted proteins | sample MGYA00241503_ERZ501998 | MGnify/ENA primary metagenome ERZ501998 (study PRJEB25962, sample SAMEA2042107) | human gut metagenome | biome: human gut; feature: human-associated habitat; material: faeces... | reverse complement strand
GGTGTACGGCAATGCGCGGGTGTACGGCAATGCGCGGGTGTCCGGCGATGCGCGGGTGTTTAGAATGTCTCACTATCTTACTGTTGGCCCGCTCGGTAGCAGAAATGATTTCACCACTTTCTTCCGCACAAAGCATCTTACAATCGGCGTAAACTGTGGATGCTTTGAAGGAGACATAGATCAATTCTTCGAAGCCGTAGAGAAAACGCATGGAAACAATAAACATGCACGGGCGTATAAAGCTGCTATTGCACTGGCAAAGTTACAGATTGATTTAAACGAGGAGGATTCCAATGAAGAAGAGACTGAAAAAGAAAGTTGAGAAGATGCGCCGGAAGAAGGTGCATGAGATTCTGGAAATGGTGCTGGAAATCAACACCACATATGCAAGAAGACAGGATGTTACAGGAAACAAGCCTACGGCGTTTTTCTGGTTTAATGGACATACCGCCAGTTTAGATATTAGCGTATATCAGAATGGGTGGTATCCAAATTGCTGTGAATGTCAGAATTTCAATACTATTTTTGAGTATAGCATGGATGAATTGTTAGAAGAACTTTCAAATAGGAAAAAGGAGTTGCAGGATGCCGGAAAGATGTGACTGTTGCGGTGCATATCTGGAAGCTGGCGGACTCCTCTGCGAGAGATGCCGGGAAGATATGAAACGCCGAATCAAACATAGAAAAGAAAGGGAGAGCGAAAGAAATGCTGAAAAAAGCGGACGATCTTAAGATCGGAGATGAAATTATCGTCAAGGGATATGGCGGGCTTGAGTGGAACACGCTCAAGGGGAAAATCGTCAAAATCGTGGATAGCGGGAAGTGGCTTACTGCATTTGTGGATGATGGGAATGCGTTCCGGTTGCCGAGCGGAACCGTGATCTACAAAGATGTTGCGCTGAGCAAGGAAGATTCAATCGAGGTGGCGTGATGGAAGAGAAGAAGAAAAACATTCATGAGTCGATCGCGGCTGTCATGGCTGAGATCGGGGCGATCGGCAAGAACAGCCAAAACAAACAGCAGGGATTCATGTACAGGGGTGTTGACGCAGTCATTAACGCGATCAACCCGGCGCTGATCAAGTACAAGATGTATATTGTCCCGGAAGTGTTGGAGTATACATGCAACGAGCGGACAACAGCGAAGGGCGGGAACCTGATCTATGCAATCTGCAAAATGCGGTACACATTTTACGCCGAAGACGGATCTTGCATTCCTGCAACTGTAATGGGAATGGGTATGGATAGCGGAGACAAGGCAATGAATAAAGCGATGTCTGTAGCATTCAAATATGCTTGCTTCCAGACATTTTGCATCCCGACTGAGGAAATGAAAGATCCGGATGCAGAGACACCACCGCCAAGTAAACCGGCAAAGCCAACACTGGAAGCCAAATATGTAAACACGCTTTTCGCTGAGCTTCAGCGGACCGGCATCGGATTAAAAGGCATCTTACAGACGTACAAAGTCGCAGACGTGCATGATATGACATTTGAGGATTGGAAAAAGGCTATGGATATCCTCAAGGGAAAGCCAGACAAGCCTGCACCGGATGTCCCGGACAAGGCTGATGAGGGTCTGCCGTGGAATTGAGGTGGTAACACATGGAATGTACCGGAAAGCTTAAGGGAGTCGCGAAGGACTGGGTGAGCGGAAAATGGAACCTCACATTCGAGGTTGACGGCGATATCATCGCAGGGATCGACCAGATCAAGGACAAGCTCCTGACGGTGATCGTGAAACAGTACCGGAAGAAGCGGAGCCTGGATGCGAACGGAATGTACTGGAAGCTCCTTAGTGAGCTTGCAGAAGCGCTGAAAGTCAGCAAGCCGTGTATGCATAACGAGATGTTAAGGCGATACGGACAGCTCGAGATGATTGAAGGGCAGTGCGTGCCGCTCCGGATCCCGGACACCGATGAAGCCTATCAGAAAGCGCTGGAGGCGGAAGAGTATCACATCCGCCCCACATCGCAGACGATCGAGCGGAACGGAAAGCGTGACAGAGTATACTATCTCCTTCGCGGATCGCATGATTATGATACGAAAGAGTTCTCTGAGCTCCTGAGCGGACTTATAAGCGAGTGCAAGGAACAGGGCATACCAACAATCGCACCGGACGAGTTCAAGCGGCTCATGGGCGCGTATGAAGCGCAGAACGGCGGCAAACATGGCTAAGAAATTATGGAGCATCTTTACCGACGATATGGATCACTGCTACTTTACGGGATCACCGGAAGTGGAAAGGCACCACGTCTTCGGTGCTGCGAATCGCAGCAGATCGGAAGTGTACGGATATGTGATCCCGTTGCACCCGACACTGCACCCAAATGGGGCGATGTTCAAGCGCACGAAAGAGAACTTGAAGATTGATAAGTATCTGAAACAGCGCTGCCAGAGAGATTACGAAAAGAATCATGGCAGCAGAGCGGACTTCATAAAGGAGTTCGGGGAATCATACTTGTAAGGAAATCTTACAAGTTGGAATCAACCTCCAAATGGCACCTTTACATGTCACAGCATCTTATCGAGTGCCATTTTAATACATACCTCAAGCCCCGGATCATGCCGGGGCGGAAAGGAGGAGCAATGAAAGAGAAGGTAGACATGAATCTTGCAATGCTCATCGTGTACAATACGCTGGGCATAGGAAAAGAGAATGCGGTCAGCCGCAGGCAGATCGTGGAATCGACAGGATACCCAGACCGGCTGATAAGAGAATGCATCGAGCGGCTCAGAGAAGAAGAGCCGATACTTTCCGCCACTGATGGAAGTGGCTACTACATTGCCACAGAGGACGCACAGGGAGTCACAGAAGCCGTTGAATGGGTAACGGGGCAGAACCGCAGGGCGAAGTCTATACGGAAGTCATGCAGCGGCGCACAGAAGCTTATAAGCAGAGTACAGCAGATGGAGATGGGACATGAAATATAGTTTTACGATCCACGGGCGGCTCAAGGGGCTTAATGACTACATAGATGCCTGCCGGAGAAATCCGAAAGGCGGCGGCAGATTCAAGCATAAGGAACAGGCGTGGGTTTCCCTCTGTGTGAGAAATAAGCTCAGAGGGGTCAAGATCAGACGCCCGGTCATTATCCATTATCACTGGTACGAGCCGAACCGGAGACGGGACCTTGATAACATCGCAGGGTTTGGCCACAAAGTGATTCAGGATGCACTTGTTGAATGCGGAGTCCTCGCCAATGATGGATGGAAAGAGGTTTGTGGGTTTACTGATACCTTCTCTGTTACAAAGAAAGAACCGTGTGTAGCGGTCGAACTGGAGGAGGTGGAAGAATGAGAGAGAGCATGGTATTCTACCAGTCCTTCGCAAAGGCGATCAAGCTCATGCCGAAGGACAAACAGTTAGACGCCTTGTGGGCGATCATTGATTATGGACTGGATGGCACAGAGCCGGATCCAGAGACAGACGTTTACACGATGATGGTTTTCGAGATGGCAAAGCCGCAGATTGACTCGAATGTCAAACGGAAGGTGAATGGATCATCCGGCGGCAGACCGAAAACCTATGGTTATGAAGATGAAAAACCAGTGGTTACTGAAAGTGAAAACCATAGGTTATCGGATGAAAAACCTAATGTAAATGTAAATGAGAATGTAAATGTAAAGGAAAATGATAAAAAGAAAGACACTAACGTGTCTAAAGAAAAGCGCTTTGCGCCACCCACCCCGGAGAATGTGAGTGAATATTGCCGGGAAATGGGATACACGCATGTTGACGCTAATAAGTTCGTCGATACATTTTCTGCAAAGGGATGGAGAGTCGGGAAGACCAATACCCCCATGAAGGACTGGAAAGCGTCCGTAAGGAACTGGGAACGGCAAGAGAAAGAGTGGAGGGAGGAAAAGACCGCCAAAACTCAGGACAAGTCATCGAACCGGTTCAAGAATTTCACAGAGCGGCAGTATAACCAGTCTGACTATGACAAGATCATTTTCGGCGAGCTTGCGAAACCAAGAGGGGAGGAACACACATGAAATACCTGTATGACGTTCTCGACACAGATACCGGAGAGCGCGTGGTTGAGAGCGGCACCGCGAAAGATGTCGAGAGCGCAATTGGAATTGAAAAACGCCGGATCGCCATGTATGTAAAGACTGGGAATAAGTTTCACCGGCGCTATCTGATCGAGAGTGTAGGTGTCATTGATACTACCGAAGGGGCGCAGTTATGGTGTAACCGCTTTGCACGCGAATGGGACAAGGCGAGGGAAAAGGTCATGGGAGGTCTGAGAGATGCTGTTAAGTAAAGACGAGGCAAAGCTCCAGCGGTACACGCAGGCGCAGATTTTTATGGACAGGATCGCGCTTGCCGCGCATAAGGTTAAGCCAGGAGATAAGCTGACGGTATGGGCGCTCAAATGCAGTACAACAGAAGCTTGCAATAACAGGACGGAAGTCCACAGAAAAGCGAAGGTGATTGCGGTTTATCCACATTTTGTCCACGCGAGACTGGTGAACCCGCATCCTGGGCGGACTGGATGCGAAGAGAGCTTCCGTTGGGATGATATCGTGAAGTGGAATAAGTATTTATGGGAGGGCGCACAGAATGAAAGTGTTAGTCGCATGTGAAGAGTCACAGACCGTTTGTAAGGCGTTTCGCGACTTAGGGCATGAAGCGTATAGCTGCGACATCAAAAAGCCGTCTGGCGGTCATCCAGAGTGGCACATCCTCAATGACGCACTCAAAGTTCTGGCGGGGGGTCAAATCGTGACTATGGACGGCGCAACGCATGACGTTGGCAAGTGGGATTTGCTCATTGCGCATCCACCCTGCACTTATCTGTCAAACGCTGGTGCACGCCACCTCTGGAAAGGGCATGAGTTGCAGGCCGACCGTGTGATGCATGGGATTCTTGGCAGAGATTTGTTTATGCATTTTTGGTGGGCTGACATTCCCAAAATATGTGTAGAAAATCCAGTGCCCAGCAAAGTGTTTTGCCTGCCTAAGCATACACAGACTGTGCAACCGTATGAATATGGACATCCGTACAGCAAGAAAACCCGCCTTTGGCTGAAAGGACTTGAACCGCTACATCCAACAGATATCGTTGAACCTGTAGCAACGTGGTGCCCGTCTGGCTCGTACTCTCACAAACATGGAGAGTGCCATAAAGGGATGTTTACAACCGACAGAGCAAGAAACCGGGCAAAAACGTTTCCGGGGATCGCTAAGGCAATGGCAGAACAGTGGGGAGGTAAGGCATGAATGATGAGATGGCAACCACAGCAGATTTGCGGGATCTAAGAAGACTCATTCACGAGGTCACAGGATACCGGCTTTTGACAAGGAGTGAAGTCCATCAGATCACCATAATTTTGGAGCACGCAGTAGATCGTGAGCTTGCAAAAGCGGTGATGGAACAGGATGGTGGTAAGGAATGATTAGATTTTTAATTGGGGTTTGGCTCATCGTGATGGCGATAGGCGCAGCTATGTCAGTCATGATTGCTTGTGACGATGAGGACGTAAAAGGCGCAGTTTTATTTCTGACAACTCTGGGTTTAACATCTGCGATAGCTGAATTTGGCTTATGGATGATTATGGCAGCAGGAGGATGAGATAGATGAGAGTAATGTTTGGCTACTGGACCGTATGTATAACAGTGATTTCCTTCATCCTTTGCATTGCGGAAGACGATATAAAAGAGAAACTGCTTATAGTGGGAGCCACTGGGATATTTCTGGCCATGCTATTATTTGGCCTGTGGTTGATAGGAGGGTGAGATAGATGAGAGATCTTAATGAAATCTTAAGCAACAAGCACATATGGGGACATAGTATCATGTTCCCGATGCATACGGCATGGATCAAGCTGCCAGACTGCGGCACATGCAGCGTAATCTGGAGCGAGAACGAGGCTGGAATGGAGCACGTGAGCATTTCCCCGAAGAAAAAGTTAAGAATCCCCACATGGGATGACATGTGCGTTCTTAAGGAAACCTTTTTCCGGGACAGTGAAGAAGCTTACGAGATACACCCCAAAAAGAGCGAGTACGTCAACGTGGTTGAGAACTGCTTACACCTCTGGAAGCCGATCGGGCAGGAGCTGGAGGATTTGATCGAGATCAATGGGGAGATGAAAGCCATACTCATGAAGCTTGCGAAAGTAGAGCGGGATAATGAGGAGCTTAGAGAAAAACTTCGGCAGATTGATGGACCAGTGCAAGAAAGTAATATACGAAAGATCACGCTAATGGACGGCAGGAACGCATATGCTTGTGAAGTCGAACCGTGAGGAAGGAGAAAAATCATGGAAAAAGAACGCTGTGACAACTGCTTGTATGAGTACGCCTGTGACTGGAGCAAGGCAGGAGAAGAGTTGAAATGCGAGGATTGGAAGCCGGAGGTGATGAGTAATGGATCTCGAACAGAAGAGCATTGAGAGAATCAAGACGGCATCAGAGATGAGCTTACACCACTATGGCAAGCCGCTGATCTGCACTTATTCCGGCGGAAAAGACAGTGATGTGATGTTAGAGCTTTTCAAAAGATCCGGTGTTCCGTTCGAGGTTTCACACGGCCTGACAACCGTGGACGCGCCTCCGACAGTGCGACACATCAAAGAGACGTTTGCACGGCTTGAGGAGTCAGGAATCACGGCAACGATCCACCACCCGAAGATGACGATGTGGCAGCTTATTCCGCATAAGAAGATGCCACCTTCCAGAATGAAACGTTACTGTTGCGAGGAGTACAAGGAAAACGTCAATCCCAATCGCTTTGTGGCTACTGGAGTACGATGGGCCGAGAGCAACAAGAGAAAGAATCGTCAGGACATCGAGCCGAAGGAGAAAAAGGCAGCAGAAAAGCTCTTGCTGATGAGCGAAAATGACAGAAAAAGAGCGCTGATTGAGACGTGCAAGATTAAGGGAAATATGATCGTCAATCCGATTGTCGATTGGCTGGACAGTGACATCTGGGAATACTACTGGAATGAATGCCCATCCCACAATGATCTGTACGAAATGGGATACTACCGCGTTGGCTGTATCGGGTGCCCAATGGCCGGAAAAAAGCACAGATACAAGGAATTCTCCGATTTCCCTACGTATCAGCGGGCCTATATAAGAGCATTCGGTAAGATGCTGGAGGCGATCCATGCGGCGGGAAAAGAGACACGATGGAAGAACGCAGACGATGTGTTCCGCTGGTGGATGGAAGACACCAACGTAGAAGGGCAGATATCAATGTTTGACGATACAGAATAGAAAAATAGCGGCGGACCACCCGCCAAGATGATTCCGCCGCTAAGAAAATAAATCGCTTAAGTCCATTATAGCCGACTTGAGCGCCAAAATCAAGGAGGTACTTATGAGTAACATTAAATCCGATATTATCAATAATGTAACCGTTACAATGTCCGTATATATCCAGGACAGAGAAGCCCTTGATGTATTGGAGCTTGTGTTGGCTAATGAGCTTATGAAGGTGAATGTCGAGGAGATCACGACTCTTCCGGCAGAGGTTAAAAGTAGCGTGGATCAGCGGAATGCGTATCTGCTGCAGCTCTTTATGATCCAGAAACGCCACCTAAAAAAGCGCACGATTGAGGCGTATATGGGATCTGTACGCCGCTTGGTGCTGGCTACAGGGAAACGTCTGGATCTTATCGACACGCTGGATATTGATTGGTATCTGGCACAGTATGAGAAGCACAAAGGCGTGCGGACGGAGCAGATCACGAACCGCACCTACAACAACGAGCGCCGGAACCTCTCGGCATTCTTTACGTGGATGCGGAAGTCAAAGATCATACAGGACAACCCCGTAGATAATGTGGACGCGAAAAAGGTTGTTATGGGGAAAATCGACTACTATAGCCGGGAGGAGATCATTGAGCTGCGGGACGCGTGCAAAACGAAGCGGGATCGTGCCATTATCGAGGTATTCCGTTCCACGGGTGCGCGTGTAGGCGAGATCGCAGATATCCGCCTGGATCAAGTGGATATGCATACCGGGGACATCCCGATCATTGGGGAAAAGGGCGGGCGTGCCAGAACATTATATCTGGATGCGGAGGCGAGATATTATCTTGCAGCGTATCTTGATGAGAGGAAGGATAACAGCCCGTACCTCTTTACCCAGACCGTAGGCGCAAAGCGAGGGAGGATGGGGACGGCAACGTACCGGACTATCATGAGAAAAATTGGCAAGCGTGCGAAGATCCAGTGCCGCGTGTATCCGCACAAGATGCGTAAGACACTGGGAATGGATCTCAAGCAGCACGGCCTTGATATCGGAATTATCCAAGAGATCCTCGGACACGCGTCACCGGCAGTCACCAGTATGTATTACGCTCAGTCCACTACAGAAACGCTGAGAAGCGTACGCCAGAGGTTGAGCGCATAAGGAGGTATAAGATGGATAAAAAGAAAGTAATAGAACGATTTAAAAATCACAAAGCAACATTCACAGATTATGGCAATATCAAAGTTCTGGATTTCGAGGAGCCGGGAAGAATAGAGTATCGCATTCGATTCCTTTTCGAAGAAGATCATTACATTCTCCACATCACTGGAGACCTCGGGGAGTTGACTGCGAGCAACTATAGCAACATGACATATGAAGGATTTACTGAGTTTGTCAATAATACCGGGTATTTCAAGGAGAAAATTGACTGCATGAACCGCCCACTGTACTTTTGGGATGAAAACGAGGCAAGGCAGGAACTTGAAAAGAAATTAGAAGAAGCAGGATATGACATAGAGGAAATAAAATCTGATATTGATGAAATCATGAATGGATTTGATGATGGTCATGGAATTACTCCAGACGGGCAAGAAAAACTTGAGGATTTAATATCTGATAGTTGGGAGTTTGCCGGAGAACTGGGGAAAAGAGATACCGGCATAATAGATATATACATGATTGCGTTTAAACTCGCTAAGAAGCAACTTACTGATAAGGAGAATTTAAGATTGGAGGATGTTACGAGATGTCCATATTGTAACTACATCCCGAAATGCAACGAGCAGACCTGCAAGGATTGTAAGGTCTATGAGGATTTCTTAGATGATGCAGATGACCTTTATTAAGATTTAAGGAGGAGAATCTATATGAAAAAATTATTCGCAAGTGTACCGATGAGAGGAAGAACAGAGGAAGAGATCCGCGAGAGCTTCGCAAAAATGAAGAGAATTGCGGAAGCATATGAGGGTGAGAGTTTGGAACTGATTGATACATGGATTGCGGAGGAACCGCCGGAAGGAGCAAAGACCAGCGCTGTGTGGTATCTGGGAAAATCACTGGAGATGCTGAGCACGGCAGATGTATACATCGGTGTGAGTACATATGGATATTTCCCAGGATGCTGCGTCGAAGAGGAAGTTGCGCAGCTGTACAAAATCAAGCGATATCATGTTGACGCAACGGACATCATCCCGAACTGGAATGAGCTTATGCAGAGACTGAGTGCGCTTGAAAGACCTACATTAGGACTATAGGAGGAAAGTTGGTAGGTGATGGCAAATGAAGGTAGATCATATAGAGACGTGCGTGTGCATAGACCATGAGCCGACAGCAGCAGATAGCGTATATTACGGGATGCCGCAGCTCAAAGTAACAAAGGGGCAAGAATGGAGCGCTTTCTGCCCTAATTGCGGACGAGGCGGATGTCTCGATTTTAAATCGCAGTATCTTGCCCTGGAGCATTGGAATAAGATGCAGAAAATGCTAAAAAACCTTGATGATATATTAAATTAAGATTGGAGTGACAGAGAATGGGAAAAGCAATCCTCAGAACAAAAGAAATGCTCGACAGATGTGCTATCCAAGGAAAGGACCACGAACTTTGGAAAAACATTTATGAGCTTATGGACGGTGAAATCGCTTACGTGTACAAGAGTAAGGCAGAGGAAGGAAAGTATGTCTTTTGTGGGCTGTCTGATCCAGAAAAGAATAAGGATCTGTTTTTCTTGATCGAACAGGATAGTGTAATCGGCAGATATATTGATGATTGGGAAGAGTTTACGGTAGATTGGGAAGCCGGACGCTACGAAATGGATGGGTGCATTTATTTAGATGCAGGAAATATTACCCAAACTGAAATTTGAGAAAGGAGAAAGAAATGTTACAGATTAGAGCAAAAAAACTGACAGAAGGGTATGCAGTCAACGTGGACTACATCGACATCGACACATACACCGATGTACTTAATATGCTGTGCGCGATCAACGAGGAGATCGTCACGACATTACATGCTAAGCAGCCAGAGAGCATGACTCTCCACAAGTCTGATTACTATGGTGGAGTCATCGCAATCCTAAACAAGCTCAGACAGCAGGACGAGGAGGCGAGAGCCGATGGGGTACAAGTACAACAGCAGCCGGATTAAGTGCCCATACTTCAGACGGGTGATCCGGACGCGCAAGGGGCAGTTTATCGGAATCGAGTGCGATCCGATGCAGGACGATATCGGTTTTGACGTGGGGCAGGTGGTGCGGGTGCGGACATCGGGAGATCTCAAGGACTACACGGAGCTGTTTTGCAAGGACTGTTTCGAGAGCTGCCCGTATTATAAGATTCATGGCAACGGTACATAGGGATCAGGAGTTTATCTTCTGGTCCTTTTTTCTGCAAATAGGGCGGTTTCTCTGCGATGTATATATCAACTATACTTTCACGCAGGAGGGATGCACTATGGAGACTGTAAGTAAATCGCCAGAGCTGCGGAAGCTGGGCGATAAGATTATAAAAGAGCACGCAGACCTACACTGGATCAAGGACAGCCGGATCCGCATTGGATACTGCGAGAGCGATCTTGATAAGCGCAAGGGTGGTGGACTCGTCTATGCAGAGTGCCACAAGGTACGCCCACTCTATCAGGCATATGTACCGTATGACTTTATCATCGTTTTCTATACGCCAAACGCCGATCTTATGACAGATGCACAGCGCGATATCCTTATGTATCATGAGCTACTCCACGTAGGCATGGACCCCACTGGCTCCCTACGCCTTGTCCCGCATGATATCGAGGATTTCAAAGCGATCCTGGATCAGTACGGTATGCTGTGGGATATGCCGGAGGAGCTGAGAGGAGCTGATCTGGATGGCACGTAACCCAAAGCAGGACGCAAACCTCAAAAAAATTGACAGCACGAGCCGAGCGAGAGAGCTGGGGAGCAAGGGCGGCAAGGCAACGGCGGCTAATAAGCGGGCGATTAAGAGCTTTAAGCAGGCACTGGTGGACGGACTGACTGAGCAGGAGCAGGAGATCATGCTAAAAGCCCTCAAGCGCAATGCCATGCGCGGCAATCTGGCGGCGTTGGAGTTTTTGCTCAAAGTAGAGGGACAGCATCCAGATCAGGAGCAGACTGCCGACAACTCCATCAACATCACGATCAGCGGAGGTGACGAGTATGCAGATTGATCTCGGCACACCAAACGTCAAGCAGCAGGCATTTTTGAGAGATACACACAAGCATGTGGGTTTTGGCGGCGCACGAGGCGGCGGTAAGTCCTGGGCGATCCGGGCAAAAGCCACGATCCTCTGCACTAAGCACCCTGGCATCAGCGTGCTCATCATCCGTAAGACATATCCAGAGCTACTCGCCAATCATATCAAGCCGTTTAAGCAGCTACTCCATATCGGTTTACAGGGCAATCCAATCCGATTTAACGAGAGTAAAAAGGAGATCAGCTTCCCCAACGGCAGCACAATCCGCTTTGGATACTGCAATCACGAGGCAGATGTAGACAGATATCAGGGTACAGAGTGCGATATCCTCTTTTTAGATGAGGCCACACAGCTCTCAGAGGATCAGATCAAGGCACTGGTGGCATGTGTGCGTGGTGCCAACGCCTTCCCAAAGCGGATCTACTACACCTGCAACCCCGGCGGCAAGGGGCACGGCTACATCAAGCGCCTTTTTATCGACAAGGAGTATCTGGATGGCGAGTATGCAGAGGAGTACAGCTTTATCCAGAGCCTTGTATACGACAACGCCGCGCTGATGGAGAGCAACCCGGACTATGTAAGACAGCTTGAGGCACTGCCAGAAGCTAAGCGTAAGGCGTGGCTTGAGGGTGACTGGGACAGCTTCGTCGGTCAGGTATTCACGGAGTGGCGCAACGATCCGGCGCACTATCAGGATAGATTATGGACGCACGTCATTGATGACTTCGAGATCCCGCGCGACTGGAAGATCTACCGCGGCTTTGACTGGGGATACAGCAAGCCGTTCTCTGTCGGTTGGTTTGCGGTCGATCACAGCGGCAGGATTTATCGCTTTAAGGAGTGGTATGGCTGCACAAGGCAGGCAAACACCGGTTTACAGCTCACTGTGCAGGAGGTAGCGGCTAAGATTGCGGAGATGGAGCGCACTGATCCAGCATTAAAAGGCCGCAAGATCATCGGCATCGCTGATCCGGCTATCTGGGGCAGTACCACAGGAGAGAGTATCGAGGATATGATGGAGCGGTGCGGCGTGTTTTTTAACAAGGGCGATCACACAAGGCTTGCCGGGCTGATGCAGTTCCACTATCGGCTGGCTTTTGATGCTTACGGCTTGCCGATGTTTTACTGTTTCCGCACATGTAAGCAGTTCATTCGTACGATCCCGCTGCTGATCTACGACGAGAAGCATGTGGAGGATATTGACACGGAGCTTGAGGATCACATCTATGATGAGACACGGTATGTTTTCATGGATCATCCGCTCAATCCACGCAAAAACGTCAAGCGGTATACGGCAAGTGATCCACTTCCGCCGGACGATCCGCTTAACATCATAAGGCCAGTAGGCAGATAAGGAGGATATTATGGTAAAAATGGACGGGCAGACGATCCCAGACGGCACAGGAGAGGCACAGGGATCCACGGAGAGCATTGGCAAGCGTGTGATTGACGCTACGGCGATCCGCACAGCGCACGAGACACTGCAAAAGTACATGGCAGGCAAGCAGGAGCTGGATAAGAGGATCATCGACAACGAGGACTGGTGGAAGCTTCAGCACTGGCGCAATTTCCATCAGAACGAACTGGATCGGAAGGAGCAGAGCACATCAGCGTGGCTGTTTAACTCCATCGCCAACAAGCACGCTGATGCGATGGACAGCTATCCGGTTCCGGCAGTGCTGCCGAGGTCACTGGATGATGAGGGCACGGCTAAGACACTGTCCTCTATTCTCCCGGCAATCTTTGATAACTGCGATTTTGAGCAGATCTACTCTGATAACTGGTGGGATAAGCTCAAAAACGGCTGTGCGATCTACGCAGTCATGTGGGATCAGAGCAAAAATCACGGGCAGGGAGACATCTCCATCAGAGGCGTGGACATGCTGTCCTTTTACTGGGAGCCGGGCATACAGGATATACAGGATTCCAAAAACATCTTTGTCCTTGCGCTAGCAGACAATGACGCGCTTGAGGCGCAGTATCCGCAGTTACAGGGCAAGTTATCGGGCAATTCTATCGACAAAAAGCAGTATCACTACGACGATGCCGTGGACACGACTGGCAAATCTATCGTGGTGGACTGGTATTACAAGGTACAGACGGAGACCGGCCCGCTTGTCCATTATGTCAAGTATGTAGACGAGACAGTTCTCTTTGCCAGTGAGGACACGCCGGGGTATGAGGACGGCATATACGATCACGGCAAATATCCTTTTGTTCTTGATGTTTTGTACGCCGAGAAAGGCACCCCAGCAGGTTTTGGCTATGTGGATATCTGCAAATCCCCGCAGGAGTACATTGATCGCCTTGGTATGGCACTTCTGCTTAATGCGGAGGAGGCAGCACAGCGCAGATACTTTGTTAAGGACGGCTGTCAGGTCAACGAGGAGGAGCTTTTAGATATCCATAAGCGCGTGATCCATGTGGCAGGATCGCCCAACGATGACAATATCCGCTCATTCGATACACCGGAGCTGTCTTCCGTATATCTGTCCGTCCTTCAGGATAAGGTCAATGAGCTTAAGGAAACGAGTGCCAACCGCGACTTTAACCAGGGCGGCACAGCGAGCGGTGTCACGGCGGCAAGTGCAATCACAGCCTTGCAGGAGGCGGGCAACAAGACGAGTAGGGACCTTATCAAGAGTTCTTACCGCTGTTACACGCAGATCTGCATCATGGTGATTGATCTCATGCGGCAGTTTTACGATATCAGCCGCACATTCCGTATCACAGGCGAACAGGGCACCCCGAAGTATGTGCAGTTTAACAACGGCGGCTTAAAGGGCGGAGAAAAGAGCGTGGCCGGACAGGACTTCAGGACAAAAGAGCCAATCTTTGACGTGATCCCGTCCGCGCAGAAGCAGAATCCGTACAGCAAGCTCAGTCAGAACGAGATGGCGCTTCAGTTTTATAATGCCGGATTCTTTAATCCTCAGCTTGCCGATCAGGTACTCCAGTGTATCGACATGATGGATTTTGATGGCAAGGAGAAGGTACGGCAGGGAATCCAGCAGAACAGCACGATGTATCAGCAGATGCAGCAGCTTACCCAGATCGCTACAATGGCGGCGCAGGCACTCGCCCAGAAGGGTGACTCCCGTGTATTGATGGCAATGCAGCAGATGGGGCTTGGAGCGGATCAGACACAGCAGATGGCACAGGGACAGCAGACACAGGCGGAGGTGGATATCAATGACAACAGTCAGAATCAAAATTAAGAGCAAATTGACCGTAGAGGTCTCAGTCAAAGGACACGCAGACTACAATCCGGGCAACGATATTGTGTGCGCCGGAATCTCCACATTATCGTACACGCTGCTCAATTATCTCCGGCAGGCAGAAAAAGAGCACTTGGTCAGTGACTACTCGTACACAGAGGAGCCGGGAGATATCCACATGGAGTTTAAGGTGCACTGGATGTTTGACAGAGAGATCGGCACAGCGATTGATGTATTCCGTACAGGCATGGAGATGCTGGAGTCGCAGTACCCGGACAATATCAGAGTGGAGGTGGAGCCATGACGTTAGGCACATTGATTAGTAAGGTCACGCTTCTGCGTCCGAGCGAGTACGACAAGGACGAGCTGACACAGTGGGTCAACGAGGTGGAGTTTATGGCATACGATCAGGTGATCGGCATGGCAGAACCGCTGTTCCCGCCGGGAATGATAGCGGCAAAGGACCCGGTTACCGTATATCCGGTTAAGCCAGGGGACGAAACATCCCCTACGCCGCCGCCGGAACCGCCTAAACCGCAGGAGTATGAGCCGTATGAGTACAGCAGAGACGTGGATAAGACTCTTATGATCCCGGATCAGTTCAATGGCGTGTATACGTCCTATCTATTCTCTAAGATCGACTTCAACAACGCAGAGATTGACCGGTACAATCTGGACGCGACAATGTTTTCCAGTGAGTGGGCGGCTTATGCCGGGTGGTATCGCCGCACACACAGACCGAAGGAGGTGCGACATGAAGCTCCCTATCATCAGTTCCAGCCTTTCTAAACGCACTTCCATCATCAGTACGTTTAAAGGGCTCAACCAGAACCTCATCACATCGGACGGCGAGTGGGCGGACATGAAGAATATCTCTGATCGCTTCTATCCAGCCGCCGCCACACGCCCTTCGAGAGGTACGGCAGAACGCGCATTCGCCAATCCAAAGGGCATTCTCTATAAAAACGGGCTGTTTTACATTGACGGTACAAAAGCCTGCTACAAGGGCACTGAGGTGTTCACGGTGACAGATTCCGACAAGCTTATTGCGGGAATGGGCGCGTATATCTGTGTATTCCCGGACGGAATCATTTACAACACCCATACTGGAGAGCGCACCAACATGGTATCCACCTTTACTCCGTCCGGCACAGTGACGTTCGCCCCGTTATCTGACAAATCCGTGTTCACGAAGATCACGGCAACCGGTATCCACAACTATTTCTCAAAAAACGATAACGTCACGATCTCTGGCTGCACCAACTCCGCATACAATGCCACAAAGGTTATCACGGAGTCCGGCACAGACTACATCGTGGTCACTGGATCACTGGATAAGTCCTTCACACAGTCCTCCGGGCTGACATTCACACGCAAGATACCGGAGCTTGATTATGTGTCAGAGCGTGATAACCGCTTGTGGGGGTGCAGTAGCAAAAATCATGAGGTGTACTGCTGTAAGGTTGGCGATCCGAAGAACTGGTACAACTACGAGAGCGGCGCAGATAATGCATGGGCGGCAACGGTCGGATCAGACGGGGATTTCACGGCCTGCACAAAGTTCTCCACCTATATGCTGTTCTTCAAAGAAAATGCAATCCACATCCTTCGAGGCGATAAGCCGTCCAATTTCTCTCTCACGGAGAAAGAGCTTCCCGGTGTACGTTCTGGATGCAGTAGGTCGGTTCAGATTATTGACGAAACACTGTATTATGTTGGCAGGAACGGCGTGTATGCGTTCGATGGATCAATTCCGCAGAAGATCAGCAACAACATTACGGAGGATATCTCCGCTGCCGTGAGCGGCACATACCAGTCAAAGCTTTATATCTCCTGTCTGTTAGGAGGCAAGCGGACTCTGCTTGTGTATGATCCGCGCACTGGTATCTGGAACAAAGAGGATGATGCCACATTTCTGTATGCGGCGTACTCTGATGGGAAGTTACATTTTGTTGACGCCAACAAGACGTTACGGACCATCTCCGGCAGTGAGACAGAGACCATTGATTGGTATCTGGAGTCAGGAGACATCGAGGAAGGGTCCTTAGATCAAAAATATATCTCAAAACTCAAATTAAATTTGTGGTTGGAGATCAATTCCGAAGTAACGGTGAAGCTGAAGTTTGACGATGAACCGTTATGGCAGAAGAAAGGCTACATCCGCAGCACACGCAACAAGACATACACCATCCCGATCATGCCGCGGAGAACAGGGAAGTACCGCATCCGCCTGGAAGGGCGAGGACAGTTCAAGCTACTTGGCATGTCGAAGGAAGTAGAGCAGGGAAGTGAAGTAAATGGCAGTATTCACGTCGGATTCCGTCGATAGATTAAATTCGATTGAGGACCGGAAGATCCGGGCATACCTTTACAAACTGAATGAAGATCTCACCTATATGTTCAACAACCTCACACCAGAGGACAACTACTCCGAGCTGGCAAGGCTTGTGTATGTAGCGGATAGGGAGAATGTTGCACGTTTGGAAGTGCGTGCGGACGGAATCGAGCTGGAAGTATCGAGAAACTCTTCACAGATCGCCAACCTGTCCGTTCAGGCAGGTCAGATCAGTGCGAAGGTGACTGACGTTGCGAATAACTACAATTCGTCCATGAATCTCCTTGCGAATATGTTTTCCCTCAGCGTCAATACGCCGTCTGGCTCATCCAGTGCGGTGCTCACAGGTGACAGGATCGCACTCACCACAGGACATTTTACCATTGACGCAAAGAATCTTAAGGTGGATGCATCCGGCAATGCCACATTCGCCGGTGATCTTGAGGGCGCAACATTGACAGGCTGTGATATTGTCGGCGGATCGCTCAGCATAGCGAACGGAACTCTTTATGCAGATTCGGGATGGGTAAAGTTCGGAGATTTCACGGTATCGACGAACAATGCCTACAAAATGTATTCTGGAGATGGTAGCTTTGAAATCACTACGGCGAAAAGCCCGGGCGGCTCCGTTGCCGCAGTGATTGTCGGCACGAGTGTCAACCAGACAGAAATTGAGGGCGGCAACATTACGTCTACGGGAGCGCTGAATATCCCTGTTGTTTACGCCACTACAGGAAAACATGTATCAGAATTTTACGATATCCAATTAAGTAAGTCATGGTGGAAGGGCTGGACGATCACGGAAACCGTACAGGACTTATGGGATCAGGTCGATTCGCTGTCTGATGCAACGGCAAAAGAGAACGTCTACAATATTGATGCTGATGAGGCATTACAGTTCCTTCTTGATACAAGGACGGTCACATTCCAGTACAAAAGCGATGGGAAATGGTCCGCCGGAGTAATCGCACAGGAAGTAGATGCGCTGCAAGACCGGCTTGAGATCTATTATCCACTGGTAAGGCTGGACAAAAGGTCCCAGAAATACCGGGTTGATTATAAAAATTACATTCCCCTGCTGATCGCCGCTGTCCAGAATCTCCAACGGCAGATTACGGCGTTGAAAGGAGTGAACTAAATGAGTAAAGTGATGTATGAGAAAGAACAGATTGATAAGGTTCTGGTGCTTTTAGATCAGGTGAGGGTTGAGGGGTTGCAAAGTTTCCGAAACATGACGCTTGCGGAAATGACTCTTCGTGATTTCAAACTGGTACAGGAGCAGGAAGGAGCCGGAAAGGAGGCCGACGATGGCAATAACGAGCATAGTTGACTATCTCAAAAAGAACAATCAGGACAGCTCATACAACGCCAGAAAGACACTGGCGGCGAACAATGGGATTTCTGATTATAAGGGAACAGCGGCGCAGAATATGAAGCTCTTGCAGATTTTACAGAGCGGATCACAGGGGCAGACACCATCGGCGGCGGTGACTGCCGGGAACAATGCCACTACCGCAAACAGCCCGACAACGACCGCCACAAAGTCTTATCAGAGTACATTTAAGCCCACAGAGCTGACGGATCGCTACAAGAATCTCATGACCAGCAACGAGAACAACTTCAAGACAAGCGACCAGACCAACAGCTATCAAAACAAGATGCAGAGTGCGGAGAAGCCGTTTAAGGCATCCAGCTACACGAAGAACTATAAGAAAAAGCTGTCACAGGTGGAGAACAGCAAGCCCGGCGCGTACCAGTCCGCATACGAGAGCACCATCAACGATATTCTGAATACGATCAATAACCGTGGGCAGTTTGATGTCAAGAATGATGCAAACTACAATGCACTGTACGACCAGTACCGGGAGCAGTACGAAGCGCAGGCAAACAAGGCGATGAGAGATACCCTCGCCAGTGCGAATGCGGTAACCGGCGGCTATGGGTCCACATACGGGCAGGCAGTAGCACAGCAGGCGTATGACGACACCATGCAGGGCTTGAACGGGCAGAATTTGAATCTGCTTAACCTTGCCTACCAGATGTATTCTGACGATCGTGCCAATGATTACAACAAGCTGGCGGCATATCAGGGGCAGGACAATACCATGTATAACCGCTATCGTGATACCGTCTCTGACTGGCAAAATGACCGGAATTACTACGCGAACCAGTATCAGCAGAATTACTCGAACGACCGGAATGCGTACGAGAACGACCGGAACTACTATTCCAGCCAGTATTGGAACAGCTACAACAATGACCGGTCTGCATTTGAGAATGACCGGAACTACTTTTCCAACAGCTATTGGAACTCCTTCCAGAACGACCGGTCTGCGTATGAAAATGACCGTACCTTCGATTACAACATGGATCAGGACGCACTTAACCGCGATGATGCAAACTATCAGAATGCTTTGCAGACAGCTATGGGGCTGGCACAGAGTGGTCTTTCTGTTCCGGCATACCTTACGGAAGCGATTGACAGGTACAACGAAGCACATGGTCTCTCTGGCGGCTCAGCAGGGCAGATGGCTTCTATTGCGGCACAGGCGCTGGCGGCTAAGAAGTCAAGTGCGAAGGGATCTTCTGGAGGATCATCAAAGAAATCTGGAAGATCTAAATCATCTGGAAAAGGTAAGATCACGGACGGAAGCATGAATTCCGGTTCAGGCGCCAGCATGTCAGATGCAACGGCAACGAAACTTAAAAATGGGCTTGCAGCAGCAAATGATAATATACTGGCAAGTAAAACACTCATGGCTGATATGAAGGCAGGAAAGAGAAATTCACTTACAGGAATTGGCAAACTTTCGTCTATTGCTTCATCCTTAAGCAATAGATCAAATACGCCACTTACAGTAGATGCTGTATCGTCTGCTGCACCGGTCCAGGATATAACCAACAGTCACGGTAATGGCTGGGTCTATGTGGAAGGAATGGGGCGCATGACATGGGACGAGCTTGAATCAGAAATCGACAATGGTAAAGTTGTAGAGACAATGAAGAATGGTGTTTACACATATAGAAAGGCGTAATTATGATCATCTTAAGAAGCAGATCTCTTATTATTCCGACTGACGAGTACAATCTTGGCAATGACTATGACACTAATACAGCGACAAGAGTTTTTCAACTTGAGCGTGTGATGGAAGGCATAGACCTTGCCAATCTCATGTTTAAGCTGGATCTCACCTACGCAGACGGTACAAGCGATACGCTTGCACTCGATAGCGAAGTCACAGACGATAAGATCAACCTTACATGGACCGTGACAAAGAATCAGCTTCATGTTCCGGGAACTGTCGTGGTACAGATCCGTGCGCTGAATGTGGACGGAAATATGAAGTGGACTTCCTACATCGGTGCGTTCTTTGTTGAAGCGTCTATGTTTGGCAGTGCTGATTATAGCGGAAAGCTCACCGAAGTCGAGCAGTTTGAGGTTGCGATTAAATCAGAAAAAGAACGTGTACAGAACGAAAAAGCCAGACAGGACGCAGAAGCAGAGAGAGTACAAGCCGAAGCGGAGCGCAAGCCTGCCGAAGAAGAAAGGAAAACTGCCGAAGCGGAACGCAAATCTGCCGAGACGGTACGTTCCAATGCAGAGACAGCGCGAGAATCGGCGGAAACAGAACGTGAAAAGTGGTACAATTCAGCAAAGACAAACTTTGATGCGGCAATAGCTTCAGGCGATAAGGCAGAGGAGATTGCAAACTCATTGGAGACCAATGTGGAGGCCAACATGAAAGCGGCAGCGGCTTCTGCAACGGCAGCGGCTGGGTCTGCATCAGCGGCAGCAGGATCAGCGAACGAAGCGAAGCAGTATAGCCAGAACTGGTCGGCATTAGATCAGAGAGTAACGAAAAACGCCGACGACATCGCTGCCACAAATAACAATTTGAGTAAGAGATTATTAGTTGGAAACAATATTGCATCTGCTGATCTCTCAAATGATATGCCTGATGAACGATTTGGCACATTATCTATGCGTTTTAGTGACGGAACAATAAATCAATTAATACTCTTAAAGGACACAGCGAATGTTTCCATTTTTAGAGATAATAAATGGATAGAACAATATTGGTTTGCAACAACGTCAATGTTGTCCGATTATGTTCCCAAGTCAGATCTCGTTGCTTCCTCTTCGGACATACAGTCAAAACAAAACATTACTGACAGCTCATACATTAAATTTTATAAATACGGAAAGATTGTCGTTGCGCATATTCAAATAACAACAACATCGAATTTATCTGGATACGATACGCTAAAAGTGGGAGTTGCCCCGAATGGATTCAAACCATTGTATGAATGCAGAAGCGTCGTTCTTATGCAACAAACCAATGTATCGAGAATTTTAGCATTCACAACATATGGCGATATTAATTTATGGAACTGGTCATCGGATAGTTCTATCACAACTCCATCCGGTAGCGCATTAAATGGTTTCGCGGTGTATTGCGTTGCTTAATCAGATCTTTTTCCATGACAGAGGCGAACCATCCAATGTATACATTCCCGCGTTCGAGACCCCGATTACTAACCAGTTTGAAGCAAAAAAGAACATAGTATTTTTTTCTGGTAACAGGTCTGCTAATTGCCAATCGATGTATCCGATATAAAATTTTGAGTTTTGCCTTGAAAGGTCAACAATATCTTGCAAGGTTTGATTTGACTTGATAGTACCATAAAAAGACACTTTTTTATTAAGATCTGTCTGTACATTACTCAAATTGTTATTTACATAACACATTTTAATTCAAAAAAAGAAAGGAAAAAATTATGAATTTTAAAGAAGCTTTGAAACTAATGAAAAAAGGAGAAAAAGTAAAACTTCCGGGATGGGGAGGTTACTGGTACTGGGATCCGAGAAAGGGAACTGTAATGATGCAGTGCCGAAAGGAGGACGCTGATGATGGCGAGCTTCTCGACATCCGCGATACGCAGAGAGTAGAATACACGCTGCTTAACGTGGCATCAGATGAATGGGAGATTGCAGACGAGCATAATTGCCCGGTGCTGGGTGGAATTGCAACATTTTCTTTCTCAGATGCGATCAGATACTTAAAACGTGGACTTAAGGTTGCCAGAAAAGGCTGGAACGGAAAGAAACAGTATATTCAGCTGGCCACGGCAATCTCGTATAAATCGGCTGATGGAGAGATTGTGAACTGTGATCACGATGCCATCGGAAACAAGGCCATTGCGTTTATCGGCACAAGTGGGGTGCAGATGGGATGGCTTGCATCACAGGCGGACATGCTGGCAGAGGATTGGACATTCGCAGACTGACCATTTCGGTGAGTTCACCGAGATGGCTTGTTATTAATTTGAGCAAGGACAGGAAGACACAAAAACGGCGGCACCGGGGGAAAGCGGGGTGCCGCCAAAAGAAAGGTAGTAGGGATATGGGACCCTACACTAATACAAACGCAGAAAAAGTAAAATTGTGACTATTATTGTAAAAAATAACAGAAGCTCCCGCACCTCTCAACGATGTGTCCCAGGGAGCACTTTTTTTAGGTCGGTATACGGTAAAAGATTCATTCGCTATGATTAACAAAAAAGAGTGAAGGAGTAGTGTTATGGACGAAGCTACAAGAGAAGCATTTGAAAGGATCCATGATGAGGATAAAAGGCAGAACCGTCGGCTGGATGAATTGGAGAGGGTCACAAAGACTTTGCAGGAGATCACAAGCTCCGTCCAGGAATTGGCACTTAATATGAAGCACATGGCCGAAGAGCAGGCAAAACAGGGGCAGAAGCTTGACCAGCTTGAAAAAGCACCATTGGACAATTTAAAGGCAGCCGAGGCAACGGCACAGTCTACGATTGTCGGAATTGTTGTAGGAGCACTGGCAACAGGATTGATTCAGCTAATAGTGGCAAACATTTAAGGAGGAGCTATGGCAAGTCAGTTTGTAAAAAATATGGCACAGCAGACAAAAAAGAAAAAAAAACAGCAGGACGCAGCGGTTGATGCATTAAAAAGCCGTTCTGGAAAGTCTGTAACACAGGTGGAGCAGAGCCTTTCAAACAAATCCATTCAGAATGCTGCGAAGAAGGTGGATGGAACAAGCGCGTCAAAACCAACTCCAGCAAGGCAGCTTTCGAAACCTGCCAAGAAATCAGACGATGCATGGAACTCCAGCGTAAACGGGGGGTCAAGCAGCTTTGTAAAGACAATGGCGCAGAATCAGCGTGCACACTACGAAGAAATCAACCGTAATGCGGCTGTTGATGCAATGAAGCAGCGGTTTAGAAATACGCAGAATACGCATACAGACTATAATGACAGCTTTTCTAATGATTCCGCGGTTACCCAGAAGAAAGCCACGGCATCAAATGCACAGAAAAACCGCTTTACATATTCACCGTCCTATATTCATTCTCAAAAGACAATGGCACAGGATAATAGCACATTGGCTCTTTCCGATGCGCAGAAGAAGAACATGCCGAAGAACATCACAGTGAAGAACCAGAACGAACCGAATGCGCGCGTTGTAGACCAGTCCTTCAAGAACTTCAATCCGAATGACCCGAATTATTCCACTCCGGCTGATGAGCGTAGTTACCGCAATACAAGAGAGGGAGCATATGCCTATAAGCATCCAATCGCAGGTGTGGCAAGCCATGTTATCAACAACATTGGATCCGGCTTTGAAGGTATTGCCGGAACCGCATACCAGGCAGTGACAGGGAAAAAACTGGACGATCAGTTCTTTAAGGGGACTTATGCGGCGCAGGATGCACAGTCGGGTGTCAGACGGCGCGTACAGGACGCTACAGGCGGCAGACAGGACGGCATCAGCACCACAGGGGAAAATGCGGCAGGGTTCCTTACGGACACAGGCATGAGCATCCTTGACAGCGCGGCGAACCGTGCGCTGGCGAGCTATTTCGCACCAGGCAAGGCTGGCGAGGTCGGCGGTCTTGCGCTTATGGCTGGCGGAGCGGCGGCTGGACAGCTCACGGATCTTAACCAGAATGAGAAGGTGTCCGGCAGACGGGCGGCAGTTGATGCGGCGGCGAACGGCGCATTTGAGTATTTATCCGAAAAGCTTTCATGGGACAAGCTGAACGCATTCAAGGACATGGAGGTATCTCCGCACAATGTCGGTGAGGTTATCAAGAGGATTGCACAGCAGGCGGCAACGGAGGGCGGCGAGGAAGTCTTCTCCACGCTTGCAGATGCTGCGGCAGATAGCTTAATCCTTGGCAACGAAGCAGAATATGTTAGTCAGTATAACGCATATAAGGGAAGCGGAATGTCCAACGGAGAAGCTATGCAGAATGTGGTTTACAATCTTCTCAAGGAAAGTGCATTGTCCTTCCTTGGCGGCGCGATCTCCGGCGGTGTCATGGGATCCGGTGCAACCGTCATGAACTACATGAACGCAAAGGCAAACCAGAACTTCACCGAGGATGAACTGCGCCAGACGGCAGATGCAATCGACACAAGCCCAGAAGCGTATACTCGTGAGGACGGCACTGTTGATACAAAAGGTCTCGACCAGGCGATCGCGACATCGAAAAAACTTTCCGGCTATGCGAATAAGCTTGCGAATGGGGACATTCTGACTCTTGAGGAACAGCAGGACATTTATAACGGCGTGGAAAGCACCATTGACCGGGCAGCAGATGCAAAGGGTGTTGCGCCTGTCATTACCGAGGACAAGAACCTGGATGAGATGGTCAATGACTGGGTTGAGGAAGCGACAGCACAGGAAGAAGAACGTGCGAGCAGTGAACCTATTTCTCTTTCATCTACACCAGAAGAAGCCAAAGCGTCCACACAGGCGGCGATTGATGCGATTAACAGCCCGGTCAATGTGGTAGATGAAACAGCCGCAGAACCGGTCACAGAGAGCCAGGCAAGCCCGGCGGAACAGCTTGCCACAGAGCTTGCACAGGAATCCGCACAGGGCACGAACGAGAATCCGCCAGAGGAGTACATGGATGCCCAGGATATGGAACCGGACACAGCTATGTCCGGTCAGGCTGACGATATTGTTGACGTCAACAATATCGTGCCGGAAGATGATGCCCCAACGCTTCCGGGCATCGAAGAACTTTCTAACCAGTATACCGGAAATGTTAAGACATCCTTTGAAAACGGATATGAAGGTGTAGATATTCTGTGGTATGATGATAATATGAGAAAGGTATACCAGGCAGCAGTGAAGGGAGAAACTCTGCGGGATCTTATGCAGAACGATACAGATTTTCAGAAGTTTTTCAGCAGTCCTTATGGGGACGCGGTTCTTCCCTTCTACGATGCGGCATATGCCGAAGGAGTAAAGACCACAGGAGGTAATGGTTATGGCGATTTACACAACAATGATGAAGTACGTGACGAAGGAGCAGTACGACAGCCTGTCGAGGTTCGGGAAGGAGATCTTGGAGGATCTGATCCGGTACGCGCCGAAGAAGTTACAGACGATGCAGCAGGACGGCAGCCTGTATCCGACCTTGAAGAAGTCGGGGGATCAGATGTTGGATCGGTATCTGGATCTTCTGGACGCGGGGTATCAGGACAACGAAGCACTGGAAGTAGTGCGGGAGATCAAGTATCAGATCACGTCGGAGGAAGAGACGGAGGAGTAACGCCGCCGGAGCTGGTTCAGAGTGCGCAGAATGGCGTCACATCGGATAATGACCAGAATATTACAACTGAATCAACGCAGAAAACGGAACAAAACGTACCGAACACGAATTCAGGCACAGAAGAAACGGTTGGTAACTTAACTAACTCAACTAACTCAACTTCTAACTCAACTGAACCGAGTTATAACTCGAATAATTCAATTAAAGAGCAGAATAAAGAGAAAGATAAAAAGCCGACCAAAAAGAAAGCTGAGAAGAAAGCACCGAAGGAAGCTGTAACTGTTGAGGAGCAGACAGAGCAGAAGAAGGAAATTGCCACACAGGAGAAGCCGAAGGGGAATAACTATGTCCTCACGGCTGAGTCTGCAAAAAGCATTCCTTCCACGCCTGCAACGAGGCTTTCTGCGAACCTTGATGCAGTAAAGACCTTAAAGGACATCATGGCAGGAGACCGTATTGCGACAGCAGAGGAGCAGACGATCCTTGCGAAGTACACCGGATGGGGCGGCATCGGGGAAGATATGTGGAAGCGCGCGGAAACGGAACTTTCCGGGATTCTCACTGATGAGGAGCTGAAGACAGCAAGATCGTCTATCACCGATGCGTACTACACGGATCCGGCAATCATTAACGGCATGTATAAGGGCTTACAGTCCATCGGTTTCAATGGTGGTAAGCTCTTGGAACCGTCTGCCGGTGTAGGAAGGTTCATCGGTGCAATGCCGTCTGATCTTATCCCTTCCGTTCGCTCTTGGACGGCTGTGGAGCTTGATACGGTCACGGGTAATATTGCAAAGGCGCTCTACCCGATTGCCGATGTGCGTGTACAGGGCTTCGAGAAAGCGATCCTTGCGAATGGCTATATGGACGCTGTGGTTGGCAATGTACCGTTTGGTGAGTACGGAGTCACAGATAAGCGCTACCCGTCTGCCATTACATCGAAGATCCACAATTATTTCATTGCGCGTTCTCTCGACACACTGCGTCCGGGCGGTATTGCCTGCCTTATCACTTCCAGCGGTACGATGGATGCAAAGGGAGAGGCTGCACGGAAATATTTCAGCGGACAGGCTGATTTAATCGGAGCAATCCGTCTTCCGAATACCGCATTCAAGGGTACCGGAACGGAAGTAGTGACGGACATTCTGGTATTCCAGAAACGTGCGGCAAATACTCCGTATCAGGGCGAAGCCTTTCTCGGAACGAGCTGGCAGTATAACACAGGAGATATCAACCAGTATTTTGCCGATCACCCGGAAATGGTTCTTGGAAGAGCCAGAAGAACAACGGGGCAGTTCGGACGTACAGTCACGACTTACGATCCGCTTGAGGGAAAAGGCAGCTTAGAGGAGCAGATTACAAAGGCATTCCAGCACATTGACCGCAAGATGGAATATCCGAAGGTGAATCATCACGAGGAAGCTGTCAAGGCGGTCAAGGAAGCCAGAAACAAGAAGCAGGGAACGGCGTACAAAAAGGACGGCAAGCTTTATAAAAATGACGGCGGAGTGGAGACGGAATTAAACCTTGAAGCGAAGGAGAAGGCCATCTATGAGGGAGCTGTTGAGATACGCGACACGGCACGCAACCTTGTGGATGCGATGCTGACCGGAAAGTCTGATGCGGATATTGCAAAGCTCCGTGAACGTCTGAATAAGCAGTATGATAACTTCACAGCGAAGTACAAGAACGGTTTCCATACGCCTGCAGTCAAAAAAGTCCTTAGGAACGACACGGACTATGCGTTCTTACAGTCCTTGGAGAAGGTCAAGGATAAGACCGTCTCTAAGAACGATATTTTTACGAGGAACACGGTCAATCAGGCAGTGGATATTACATCAGTCAACACGGTTTCTGATGGTATCGAGGTTTCTTTAAATCAGTTAGGATATATTGATTCCCAGAAGATTGCAGACCTGATGCGTAAGCCGAAAGCAGAGGTTGAGAAGGATCTTGATACCGGAGATCTTGCGTTCCGTGACGCAGACGGGAACTTTGTCAGTGCCACTACATATCTTTCCGGTAACGTCCGGGCAAAGCTCAAGGAAGCAGAGATGCTTGCGGAGGGCAATCCTGAGTACAAAAAGAATGTGGATGCACTTAAGAAGGTTGTCCCGGCATATAAGCATGGAAAGGATATCTCTGTCAATCTTGGTGTTACATGGATCCCGGCAGAGCTTTACGGGGATTTTGCGTCCGAACTTCTTGGAGGAAATCCAGGGGACGTAACAGTCACATATTCCAAAGTCGGCGGCTATGACGTAAAGGTCAATCGTTATTCTCTTTATCGGACAGCGGAGAACACGAAGATGTTCGGTAATAAGTATATGGGATTCCTTTATTCAAACAACAACGACAGGGGAATGCTTTACAACATTCTTAACAACAGGGATCTCACGGTAAAGTCAACGGATCTTGACGGAAAGAGTGTTCCAAACTTGGAAGCCACGGAAGCTTGCAAGGAGTTAAAGAACAAGATCACGGACGAGTTCAATAAGTGGCTGTGGAAGGACGAGGGACGGCGCACGCAGCTTGAGGAAGTCTACAATGACAGCTATAACGCAATGGCGCGGGCGCATTATGACAGCAAGGTTACAATTCCGGGGCAGACTGCGGATATTCAGCTGCGCGATCATCAGGGGTCCGCAATCAACCGCATTGTGCAGTCCCCGTATAATACGTTGCTCCAGCACGGCGCAGGAGCCGGTAAGACCTTCGCGATGATCGGTGCAACAAAGAAACTCCGTGAACTTGGCATCGCAAAGAAGCCGGTCATTGTCGTTCCAAAGAACAAGGTCGGTGACTGGATCAACGACTATTACAAGATGTTCCCGACTGCGAATGTACTCGTGGCGGATGACACCACATTTACAGCGGCAAACCGGAAGGAGTTCACGAACCGAATTGCCACAACAGACGTGGATGCAGTCATTATCTCTAAAGAACAGTTCCAGAAGATTCCAATGTCAGAGGAATATCAGAAGGACTTTATCCAGGAACAGATTGACTCCATCATTGCCATGCAGGAGGAGTTGAAAGCGAATAAGGGTGGTAATCCGTCTACCACGAGACAGCTTGAAAGCCGCAGGAAATCGCTGCAAAATCGTCTGAATAAGCTGGCAGACGCAAAGCGTGATACCGACAATATCACCTTTGAGGAGACGGGAATTGACTATGTGTTCGCTGATGAAGCCCAGGCCTATAAGAACCTTGCCTATACGACAAATCTGTCCAATGTTGCTGACATGGGAAAACCGGACGGAAACCAGATCACGTTTGACATGAAGATGAAAACAGATTATGTGCGGAACATGCAGGGCGGTAAAGGCGTTGTGTTTGGCACTGCAACTCCGGTTATGAACTCTCCAGTAGAAGCGTATGCGATGCTTCAGTATCTTTGCCCGGAAGAATTGGAGAAGCGCGGTATCTATAATCTGGACAACTTTATTGATATGTTTGGGCGTATTGAGGGTATCACAAGGCAGGATGCAGTCGGAAGATCATGGATCAACCGGAACTCCTTCACCGGTTTCATCAACATGGGTGAATGGCAGCAGATCTGGGGAACCGTTACGGACCGCGTACGGACACAGGACGTGCCGGGAATCAAGCTTCCGAAGATGAAGGGCGGAGACCGTAACGTGGTGATTTGTCAGGCTGGTCAGAAAGCAAGGGAAACCATCAATGGACTTGCAGACCGGTTAAAGACAGGAGATCGCAAAGGAAAAGACCATATATTCGCATTGCAGAGTGATGGTAAAAAGGCATCGTTCTCCCAGCGCATGATTGACCCGTCTCTTCCGTATGGTGCGAACGAGAAAGTTCCGACCGCGGTAAATGAAATTTACAAGATCTGGAACGAGTCTAAGACTTTTACAGATGTGAACGGCAACACGCAGGAGAACGGCGTTCAGCTTGTATTCTGCGACTATGGTGTGCCGAAAACAGAAAGTAAGAGCAAGACCACGAGTAGCGTGGAGACCGAAGCGGAAACGGACGAGTCCTACAATCCGAACGAAGAATTTTTCGATTCACGGGTCAATGTCTATCAGGACATGAAAGACATGCTGATTGAGAAGGGTGTACCGGCAGATCAGATCGCATTCATTCACGATGCGACGAACGACGCAAAGCGGAATGCCCTTTACGAGAAGATCCGGAGCGGAGAGGTGCGTATTCTCATTGGTTCCGCAAAAAAGATGGGTGAGGGGCTTAATGTGCAGGATCGTGTTGTTGCACTGCATGAAATGAACCCGCTTGCAAGACCGGGAGATATTGAGCAGGTAGAGGCGCGTGCAATCCGACAGGGAAACCTTTCACCGGAAGTCGCAGTAAATGTCTACGTTACGGAAGATACCTTCGATACGAAGCAGTGGGATACATTACGGGCAAAATCCCAGTTCATTGACGAGATCACCAGTGGAACGTATAGCGGAAACAACGCGGACTTCTCTTCTAATGAATTTGGCGCGTCTGCTGGAGACATTATGGCGGTAGCGTCTGGCAATCCGCTTTTGAAAGAACAGGCGGACAACAATGATAAGCTCCGCAAACTGGAAGGCTTGAAAAAGCAGTTTGACCGCAGTATCTATGATGCACGTGTGGACTTAGAGCAGACCGAACGCCGTATCCGCAATACCAAAGAAATGCTTCCGAAGTATGAAGCGGACGCAAAGAAGGTCATGGACCTTACTGGAGATAATTTCAAAGGAATGGTTGGTAAGAAGTCCTTCACGAACCGCGAGGAGTTTGGTGCAGCACTCATTGTGGCGGCAAAGAAAGCGCAGGTCGCAAGGGCTGACTCCACGAAGGTCGGTTCCATCAGTGGCTTTGACATCTATGCAGGGCATGATGGTGGCGTGATCCAGCTTGTAGGCGAGGCGTCTTACGGTTCCCAGATCAACCTGTTTAGCTCCAAAGGAACGACTACGATGGTTGTGAACGCTGTGAAGAAGATCCCGAATCAGCTTAAGAGTGCGCAGACATCTCTGTCTGTGGACGAGGCGAATGTTCCGAAGCTGAAAGCAGTAATCGGTTCGGAGTTTTCAAAGGCAGATGAGCTGGCGGCAACAAGAAAACGTGCGACAGAGATCGAACAGGAGCTTCTTGCCAATAATGCGGAGGCTGTTTCCGATGCGAAGGAAAGCAGCGAGGGCGGAGTTTATGCGAGAAAGCTCAAGGCGGCAGGTATAAAGCCGAAAGCAGCGGCAGGTAAGCCGGTCACAGGCAAGAGCGCGGTGCAGGGCTTTATCAGCCAGACGAGTGATGCAAGGCCGCAGGATTGGACAGCAGAGAAGAATACGAACAGTACAGCGGAACATGCGAAACCACTTGCGGAGATCATCGGAAAGGCGATGCACGATTTCGGAATTAACCTTGATACCGGATATGTCCGTGGTGCTGGCGTAACCGGTCAGTACAACACGAATGACAAGGGATTGAGGACAAAGATTGCCAACGACCTTCCGTCTGTGTCTCACGAGTTCGGTCACTGGCTGGATGATAAGTACAATATTCTGAAAGATACGGCGATCCCGAAGGCTGCTGAGGAGGACTTCCAAAAAGCATTTGAGAAGGAGCCGGGGAATAAGGCGGCGTATGATCCTTCACTTCATAAGATCGAGGGTGTTGCGGAATTTATCCGGTACTATCTCCAGAATAAGGACACAGCAGCGATTGACTATCCGGCGGCAACAGAGTATATCAAGAAAAAGATCACCAATCCGACAGAGCTGGCACGTTTTGAGCGGTTCGCGGACGAGGTAAACGCATATTATTCCGAAGGTGCAAAGAGTGCGGCAAGTGCTCTGGTGTATAAGGAAAACCGCATCAGTGATTACCGTACAACGAAAGAAAAAGCGCAGGACGCAGTAGATAAGCGTATACAGGAATGGGTAGATTCCAACCATGCAATCCGGTTACTTGACCGGAAAACAGGTGGAAAAGCGTATGTCATGGCGTCCAATTCGGCATACTCAGAAGCCCGCGCAAAGCAGATCCTTGAAGGGGACTTACTGGATATCAACGGAAACTACGTCGGTCATGGTTTGAAGTGGGCATTACAGGGTATCAATACAGTAAATAAGGAAGAGTACACAGCATTCAACGAGTATCTGACGGTTCTTCACGGTATCGAGTGGATCGAAAACGGCAAGCGTGTATTTGCTGATGACCGGATGAACAACCGACAGTGGATGGCAAGCCGCGCACTGGAACTTGAGAACGAATATCCGAAGTTCAAAGAAGCAGCAAAGCGTGTGTTTGAATTTACCGATCTCTTCACACGCACCTACGGTCTTGGAACCGGACTTATCTCAAAGGATCGTTATCTTGCCATGAAGAAACTGTATCAGCGGTATGTTCCGTTCTTCCGCGCTGGATTTAAGAACCGCGGTAATTCTCTTGCGAAAGCGAAGGGAAGCGGACGACAGATTATCATGCCGGTGGACAATATCATGGATATGGTCAACAAGATGGTTTCCACGGCAACCAGAAACAGCACACTGCTTGAGATCCGTAAGGCATCTACGGAACTCGGAGCAGATGCCACCTTACTCGAGAGAATCCCGGATCCAAAGGTCCCGAAGCAGATCAACATCAGCGATCTAAAGCAGGAGATTTATGAATCTGCGGGTGACAAAGAAATGTCTGCGGATGCACTGGACGTTCTTGACGATGTTCTCGGTACATTGGATGATGTGTATACACAGTTCGAGCTTGGTAAGGCAAACCAGAAAAAAGGGGAAATCTGCATTCTTGTAGACGGCAAGCCGGAGTTCTGGAAAGTGAATGACGAGCTTCTTCTGGACAGCATCAGCAACATGTCTCCGGGGCATCTTGGGGCAGTCCTTGGCACCTATGGGAAGATCACGAAGTTCATGACTGCCAATATCACCGGAAACAACATCATTTGGAGCGCATTCTCCAATGCACCACGTGATTTGCAGACGATGTTCAACTATGCGAAACAGACAAAGAACCCGGCTAAGCTTTTTTCTGGAATCGCCAGTGCTTATCTCAACTCTTTCAAAGAGGCTAATGGTAAGGAAGTGTCTCCACTTTATCGCGAATACTTGGCAATGGGCGGCGGTAATACCGGCGTATGGCAAGGCAGTGAGAAGTACGCAGCTGACATCCGGAAGTCTTTAAATAGTACTGGGCTGAATAAGAAGGGCAACGCAGACCACTTCTATAAGCATCCTGTATCAAGCTTCTTCGGGGCGATTTCTGTGCTTTCAGATACCATTGAGCAGGGACCGCGTTTCGCGATTTACAGCTTATGCAGACAGCAGGGAATGACTCAGCAGGAAGCATTCCACGAAGCAACAGATATCACGGTGAACTTTAGACGCCACGGGACAAATTCCAAAGCGGCGAATGCGGTCATTCCGTTCTTTAATGCCGGTATTCAGAGTACGGATAAGACGATCCGGTATTTTACCGGTGAGGATCTGAAAGGCACGAAATACACGGCGAAGCAGCGCGGCAAGATCATATTCCAGAGATGGGCATTCCTTGCGGTAACGTCTATGATTATGACAGCCATTGAATACGCATTAAACCATAAGAGCAAGGACGATAAGGAGAACTATAACCAGTTAAGCAACCATGTGAAGAACTCAAACTTCCTTATTCCTCTTGGCAAAGGAAAGTATTTTGCACTCACGAAATCACATGAGCTTGGAATCCCGTCCTCTGCAATGGAGCGGATACTGGAACTCACGCAGGACGATCAGGATCATGCGTTTGACGATTTTGCGGCATACGCGACATCGAATTTCCTTCCTTCTATCGTCTCTGATCTTGTGGAAATGCCGTTTAATGTGGCGAGTGAGGGACTTTACGATGCTTCGAAGGATGCATTAACTGGAGCAATCAGTTCAACGGGAATCTTCGGCGTTGGCGCTGCGATCAACGCAAACAAAGATTATCTCGGCTCCCCGATTGTCAGCAGTTCTCTTGAGGGTAAAGTTCCGAAACAGCAGTATACAGCAAGAACGAGTCATGCGGCGTACCTTATGGGACAGTTTTTGAATCTCAGCCCGCAGCAGATCGACTACTTTGGTAAGAATGTTCTTGGCGGATACTGGACATACCAGACGGCACTTTTTCCTGTTAATGATGGCAAGGGTGTGAAAGGTAAACGCGACTGGACGCTGGGAGTTAAGAACACCTATAACAAGGATAATATCTACTCACAGGATCTTGCAAACTGGATGTATGACAAGGCAGATGAATCCTCGATGTACGCGAAGTCTTACCCGGATAACAAGACGTATCTCTTAGAATCCTCACAGGACAGTGCCATGACAAGTTATTATTCAAGGGCGATGGGTCTTGTAAAGGATAATGCGGACAGCGCGGAGTACCGGATCGTTAAACAGTCTCTTCTTGACAGCATCAAGACATACCAGAAGAAGTCTGACCGCAATGCATGGACGAGTGCGGAGAAATCCGTCCAGAACTTTGTGAAGAAAACCGGGAATAAGAATGTGCTTCCGGGTGCTCTCAACACAGAGATTACGGACAGTGAGGGAAAGAAGCATTCCCTTAAAGGACGCGAGTACATTCAGTATCAGAAGACTTACGAGCAGGCTTACTGGAAGTATGTCAAGGAACAGTTTACCGGGAAGAAGTTCAGCGATGAGGACGCGGCGCAGGTGCTGTCAACGATCAAAAAGACCGCGAAAGACGTGGCAGATGCGACAATCCTCAAGCAGAAGGGTGTCAAGGTTGCGAAAAGCTCCTCCGGCTTTAATTCCTATAAGAGTGCGGCCAGTGACAAGCTGAAAGCGAAGGATAAGGATGCGAACCTTTCTGCAAAGGATGTTTACAATCTTGCTGTTGATTATGCGAAAGTAAACGGTCTTGATGCGAAGACAGAGTATTACAATGCGTTGTCTGACGATCAGCAAAAGAAGTACGATGAGTGGGAGAAGTATGGCGGCACGTTTGATACCTATGACGAGTATCTCGGCACAAGGGATTTCAAGGCTTCAACATACGAGGAATCCGGCGAATCGGTCAGCGGAAGTAAAAAGTATAAGATTGCGAAGTATCTGGTGGAACAGGTGCAGAACAACACTTTAAGTTACAATCAGGCAGAGGTGGCATGGGAACTTTCCGGCTACAATAGTAAGAAGGAAAAGAGTGATACTCTGGATGATTATTATGGTAGTTCGGAATGGTATAAGTTACAGAATATCCTCGGATATTAAAAGGAGACGGGCGTTTGCCCGTCTTTTTTTGTGCGCAAAAATAGGTCGGTCGGTTTTTTCTTCGTCAAAAGATAGAATGATGGCATAAAGCGAAAGCTGACTCACGGGAAAGACCGCGTTGGAGGAATTTATGAAGAAATTTTTATTTAATCTCCGTGCATTTGACGGTGAAGGCGGCGGAGCCGCTGCCGGTGCAGGAGCGGGCGCAGGTGCCGCAGGCACATCTCAGGCCGCCGCTGGGAATCAGGCGCAGGGGCTTGTAGCCTCTGATGGTGAGAACGCCACTCACACGGAACAGAGCATGTCTTTTGACGATTATGTCAAAGCCCACAAGGATGAAGCGAGCAAGTGGTTTCAGAAACAGTTTAACCGGCGTCACGCCGATTACAACCAGTTAAAATCCAGAGCAGATGCATCAGCACAGGTACTGGATGTGCTTGCCGCAAAATACAATCTGGATGCAAATGATGTTGATGGTATCGTGAAAGCCTTAAACGGAGATGACTCCATGTTTGAGGAACGGGCGATCGAAGCCGGAATGACGGTGGAACAGTACAAACGTTTTTCGGAAGCGCAGGCAGAGAACCGCAGACTGCGTGCCGAACAGCAGCAGTTTCAGCAGACACAGCAGATCCAGAGACAGATGGAAGAGTGGGACAGGCAGTCGAACAACTTAAAACAGATCTTCCCGGACTTTGACCTTGACACAGAGCTGGAAAACCCAGACTTTGAAAAGGCTTTAAGAAGCGGTCTCTCCATTGACCGTGCCTTTTATGCGGTTCATGGTGCTGAAATCACATCCGGAGCGATGCAGTACACCGCACAGCAGGTCCGCCAGGCAACAGCTGAAGATCTTGCCACACGGAGAAACCGTCCGGTTGAGAATGGATTATCTCCAATGGCATCCGCGAAGGTGACAAAAGATGTGCATAACCTTACCAAGAGAGAGAGAGCGGAACTTGCGAAGCGCTCCATGAGCGGAGAAAGGATCCGCTTCTAAGAGAAGGGGAATTTATATGCGCAAAAAATATATTTTTAACATTCAGGCATTTACAACTGTGCTGAATGCTTCCACATCCAGCACTTCCGGCAACAACCTTGCACCGGAAGTCAAGACCTATTATTCTGATTATCTGATCCAGCTTGCAGAAGCACAGCTTGTTCACGATCAGTTTGGACAGAAGAGAAACATCCCGTCCGGCAACGGTAAGTCTATCGAGTTCAGACAGTTCACACCGCTTGCAAAGATCACAGAAGCCCTTGTCGAGGGTGTTACACCGGATGGACAGGCACTTGACACTTCCACGATCACTGCAACTGTAAAGCAGTACGGCGGATATGTTGTTATCACGGATATCCTTGACCTTACAGCAATCGACAATATCAAGACGGAAGCTGTTCAGCTTATCGGGTCTCAGGCGGGCAGATCCCTTGATACGGTTGTCAGAGAGGTGTTAAACGGCGGCACAAACGTCCAGTACCATGAGGGAGAGAGAGCAAGCCGTTCTGCCATCACCGCAACTGATACTCTTACTGTGAAAGCAGTCAGGGCAGCAGTCCGAACCTTAAAGAGACAGAACGCGGAAACTATCGACGGCTCCTTCGTTGGAATCATCCATCCGGATGTCGCATTCGATCTTATGTCTGATCCGACGTGGGTGGAATGGCACAAGTACACGGACAATGACGCAATGTTTACCAATGAGATCGGTAAGATCGCAAATGTCCGGTTTGTCGAGACCACAGAAGCGAAGATCTTCGAAGATGCTGGCGGAGCTGCTTCAGCCAAGTTCGACATCTATTCCACACTGATTATCGCAAAGAACGCATATGGTACAACGAACATCGAGGGCGGCGGACTTGAGCTTATCACCAAGCAGAAGGGTTCTGCCGGTACTGCGGATCCGCTTGACCAGCGTTCCACTGTCGGTTGGAAAGCAACAAAGACAGCAGAGAGACTCGTTGAGGACTACATGGTCCGTATCGAGACAGCCTGCTCTTACGCAGCCTAATTACCGGGCGGAGGTTTTAGCCCGCCCTTAGGGAAGTGTAGCCTCCGCACTTCCCTATTTTTGGAGGATAATTTATGCCAAGAAAAGCAGAAGTACAGGAAGAAGTAAAAGAAGTACAGGAAGAAGTACAGGCAGAAGAAACTAATACAGAAAAGCCGGGCGTTGAATACGTGGATCATGCTCCGCTTTTCCGTGACGGCGAAAAGTATAAAAACCCATTAAACGTCATTGTCAATGGCGTGAAGTATTCCGTTCCGCGCGGAGTGCCGTTAAGACTGCCGAAGGTAGTAGCAGAGGTCATTGACCAGAGTATCGCACAGGACGCATATGCGGCAGAGCTTGACCGCAAGATGCAGGAAGCACAGGTAACTGTATTCTAAGGAGGTAGCTATGAAGTTATCCAACACAACTTATGATATCCTCAAGTGGGCCGCGCAGTATCTTCTCCCTGCGGCTGGCACACTGTACTTTTCCATCTCCCAGATCTGGGGACTTCCGTATGGGGAACAGGTGGTCGGTACGATCACTGCGTTAGACACGTTCCTCGGAGTGCTTCTCGGTCTGAGCAGCAACACATATAATAAGGAGATTCCGACAGATGAGGATTAGCGAGAACGGCTTGAATCTGATTAAGAGCTTTGAAGGCTGTCGCCTGACTGCCTACAAATGCCCTGCCGGTGTCTGGACCATCGGATGGGGACACACCGGCGGCGTGAAACCTGGGCAGAAGATCACGCAGGCAGAAGCGGATCAGATGCTTGTATCTGATATGACAGCATACGAGCACAAGGTTGACAAGTACGCTTCCTATCACTGGAACCAGAATGAGTTTGACGCGCTGACTTCCTTTGCATACAATGTCGGCAGCATTGACCAGCTCACAGCGAACGGGACAAGGAACCGTGCCACGATTGCGGAGAAGATCCTGCAATACAATAAAGGTGGCGGAAAGGTTCTCCCCGGACTCACAAAGCGGCGTGAGGCGGAAAGAAAACTTTTCCTTACACCAGTTATGGCAAAGCCGTTTGTCCCGCACTGGGAAAAAGATGGTAATACCTGGTATTACCGCATTGGCGAACGCCAGAACGCGCATGGCTGGCAGAAGATCCGAAATGCGGACGGAAAGATCCGTTGGTATTACTTTGACTCCGATGGCAAGATGTGTACCGGCTGGAAGAAAATCGGTAACGAATGGTTTTATCTGGAGACCACCGGCGATTTTGAGGGTGCGTGCTATGTTACAGACAGCAAAGGTGCGCAGTCTGTAATGATCGTAAAAGAGTGATGATATCACACGAAATATCACACGAACCCTCGCAAACCCTTTATTTATAAGGGGTATACGAGGGTTCGAATCCCTCCGTCTCCGCTTTTGGGGAATCCTTGAGTTTACTGGGATTCCCTTATTTTATGCCTGTTTGCGGGAATTTTGGAAAGATGTTATCAGTGCGTTTAGAATGGTAAAAGTGCAGATTTACGGGGAAAGTATCACACGAAGTATCACACGACAAAACGGTTCTTTTTTGCATATTCTTCTTCAATTTTAGCGCGTTCCTCATCAATGACATTCTCGTAGACACGCTTCAGGACAGAGCTTCCAGGCTTCCATCCGCCAATGGCTTCGATGTAGCGATCTGGTACACCATCGACATGCATCTGGGACGCTGCGTAATGCCGTAAGTCATGGAAGCGGAAGGATGGAAGACCGGCGTTTCGGAGCGCCTTTCTGAAATGCCGGTAAAGGATGTCCGGCGACATACCCACAACGGTATCTTTATCATGGTGAATCGTTTTCACAAGGTCGATCACATATTGCGGTACACGAACGGTCCGATACGAATTATATGTTTTCGGATTGTGAATGACCCATTTCCAGTCGTCGGTCTCAGAGATCCCTTTGTTGATCCGTATGGTGCAGTTTTCGTAGTCAATATCATCGAAGGTGACAGCACATGCTTCTCCCCGCCGCATTGTCCCAACCGCAGCAAATAGGATCCCTGCCTTGGTCTCAGGTGAATCACAATGATCGAGAAGGGACTGGACATCACTGGCAGAAGGCGTGTAGTATTCTAACTTCCTTTTCTGCGGAAATGTAATGTTTGGAGTAAATGCGGGAAGATATACGGAGAGTGCTGCGGATATGAGACCGAACACGTTTCGGACGTATTTTGGTGAGTGCTCCATAGAAAGATCGGAAACAAACCTCTGCAAATCAGTATTTTTAACGACAGACAAATCAGCAGATGCAATCTTGTGTGTCTGGATACGGCGAAGCGCAGTGCAATAACCTTTGATTGTTGATGGTGACAGCACATTCCGCTTCATTTCAATGTACCTCTCGCACGCCTGTGCGACCGTCAGAGACTCTTTCAGCTCTCTTCGGTGATTCTTCCACTCGGTAGCCAAAGCCTGTGCCTGTGCCTTTGTGGGAGCTGTGAAGCTCTTGTAGTGTTTCTTTCCGTCATTATCCGTGTAGTCGTAGACCTGTACGCGGATATTCCCGGATGGCAGTTCGTTTTTCTTCTTTCTTGCCATTACACAATTCCTCCTTGCTTAAAATAAGGGGGAGTGCTACAATATAGGCATTCCAATATTGAAATCCATAACTCACATGTAACCTCCCCTGGTTGCAGAAATCCCCCAGTGATTCAGACCCACTGGGGGATTTTCTATACAGCTTTTGGAAAATCCGTATAGTCAATAGACTGTGTGTGAAGATTTCCATCAGGAACCGGATATAGCGTAATAGTTTTCCCAACGGCTCCAGAATCATCAACATAGAATTCCATCAAATTGCTGGCTTTGGTGGATATGGTATCATCTCCAAATAAGTGTGTCGGACCATAAAAGGTTTTTCCAGTGCAGTAGTAGAATATATAAATTCCGACAGGAATATCAATATCAACGACTTGCCCGGCTTTTACATAGAACGCGATGTCGTTCCCATAATCATTGGAGAAATCATAACTTGGATCAGTTTTTTCACTATGTTTAAAAAATTTTAGATAAATATAATAATCGCTATCAGAAGACGCTTGGACTTCAAGCGGGCATATTCCTTCATTGCTTGGTTTCACAAAGCATTCCCCATTACCGGCTTTTACAACCGGATATGAATTTTTAACCGGAGATCCCCAAGTTTGTGTTCCGGCCGTATAAGTAGAATCAGTCTTGGAACTGGATACTGTACTTCCACTTAAGTCCTGATAAAAACAAACTATCAATAAGACTACGGCGCAGACCATAATTGCTGCTAAAGCGAACATGGGGTGTATACCAAAGCGTTTTTTTACTGGTTCCTTAGAACGACTTTCATCTGCCGAATTAGAGTTCGTAGTAGAGAATTCGTTTTTCATAAATGCATCAGAGTACTTACCAGACGATGCAATATATACTTCTCCATCCCTAAAATTATAAACAGTGTCGTTTTTAAAAACGATCATGAAATCCCTGACGTTCCCAACCAGGCGGATAATATCATCTATTTTTATTCTCAATATGCTTTTATAACCATTATTGCTACAAACAAGATCAAAATCTTTTCCATAAGGATATGGCAACTCTCCTGAATTTCCATAATCGGTTCTTATTGATATATAAGGATAAAGAATGATGTATTTTGTCAAGAAATCGGAAATCACTTCCTGTGCCTGTTCATTCATATAAAGGAAATTGTATATCTTAAACTCAAAACGTTTGGGGTTTTCGATATACATTTCAGTCAGTTTTTTTTCTATCTCCACGTAGTTCATTATTCGGGAAGCACAATGAAGCTCTTTAAGATTATGGGAGTGAGTGTGCAACCCAAAAGCAGAAACATATTGCCAATACTGTTTTTCTGATATAAATACGGTTAGATTTTTTATAAAGTAGAAACCTTCAAAGACATCAGGCGCCATATATGTTCCTCTATTTCAATCTCAACTCCAGCAGTTCCTTCGGATATCCTGTACACTGGCAAAATTGCTCTTCGGTATATCCCCGGTACTGCGTCAACAGTTCCTCTGATATCAGCAGGTGTGCCGCGAACAGGTTCGCCCTGCGCTCCAGCTTCGATACCAGTAATAATGTTTTATTGCGTATAAAGTAACAGTTCGCCTTGCGGTCTAAGAGTGCGTGACCTAACTCATGTGCCATCACAAGGCGAAGCTCTTCACGGCTCAGCTGATTACTTAAGAATATGTACCGGTGGTTCTTGAGGAACATGTAACAACCTTCGTGCTTGCAGTTCCCTATCTGGTACAACACACCAAGCTGATCGGCAATCTCGAACGGATCATCTGTACCGCATTTTCTTTTGTAGTATGATACAAGCCGTTTCACTCGTGCCAGATCGTCCATAATGACATCACCTACTTCTTATAACGCTTGTTCGTATACTTTTCTTTATTTATCATCTTTAGTCTTCGCAACGCGATTTCCAACTCGTCTTTAAATAATGCAGCCGCCTCCGGATCCAGGTCCTCGCCATTATAACATGCCGGGCCGCTTTCACCAGCGGTAAGTTTTTCCATGATCCGGTCGAGGTCTTTCGCAATGTCCCGCTCGTCCTTTGCAGTCAGCTCCGGGGCTTTTTCTTTCGGCTCTTCTTTGCCTGTCATGAGGTATTCAACAGTTACACCAAAGTAGTCAGCTATCTTTTGTAGTTTCTCTTGCTTAGGCGTATATCTTCCTTTTTTCCAACTGGTTAAAGTTGCTGTTGTGATACCGGTTGCTTTAGCTACTTTATAAGCCGTTATTCCGTGTTCGGCCAACAGTCGTTCAAATACTTCATACATGGCATTCCTTTCCGCTTAAAATAGCATAGAAAAATTAGCTAAAATCATTGACAAACATAGAAAACTATGCTATTGTATGAATGTAGCAAAGATTTCTAAGCTATATAACAAATAAAGCTCTGGTTTCTTATTTAACTTAGGTGGTACTTTGATTATATAAGAAACCTTAGCTAAAGTCAATACATTTTGCTAAGGAGGTGTCGAAAATTGTATAAAAAATATGCCGAGTTAAGGGATAATGCGGGGCTTACCGATTATAGGGTGTCGAAAGATACAGGAATTTCAACCGCTACGCTTTCGAGCTGGAAGAATGGAAACTATTCTCCGAAGTTCGACAAGCTTCTGACCCTCGCCAAATACTTCAATGTTCCGGTCGAGTATTTCGCGGACGAGGAGTAACAATCAGGGGAGGTGCAGAACATGGCAAAGAGTTTAACCGACAATGCAATCATCAACTTCCGCTGCGACTTCCACAGATTAAAGGAAATCCTCGGATATGATGACAAGCAGCTTGCGAAGTATCTGGGATGCTCAGAAAGCACGGTTAGGAAGCTCCGTAGGGAGCCGATGAATGTAAGCGGAAAATATATCCTGTTGGTGCAGGCGCACTTAGCACAGGAAGATGCCAAAAGGTGGGGAGGAGTACTGAAATGAGAGCGTTAGTTGTAACAATGGGCCAGAACGAAGCAAAGCGCCGGATCCGCGCGAAGAAACGCCAGATGATTGTCCGGGCGCTTGTCCGGTACGCAGTAAGACTTGCGATTCTGCTGTTTGCATGGATTGGAATCTTCACTCTTGTCGTGCCGTACAGCACGATAGGAGTAGCGATCGTTACCGCGTTTCTGGCGATGGTGCCGATGATGTGGGGAATGGAGGATATGGAATGAAGAAATATGAATTAATAGCCGAAAGCATTGTGGAGTTCGACAGAACACTTTTTAGAATTAAGGCTCTGGTAGCCTTTGGGAATGTTGAAGAGGGAGAGCTTGGAGGATTTGTCGAGAAAGAAGGAAATCTCGATCAGTCCGGCAATGCGTGGGTGTACGGCGATGCGCGGGTGTACGGCAATGCGCGGGTGTACGGCAATGCGATGGTGTCCGGCGATGCGATGGTGTCCGGCGATGCGCGGGTGTCCGGCGATGCGCGGGTGTACGGCAATGCGATGGTGTACGGCAATGCGCGGGTGTCCGGCGATGCGATGGTGTACGGCAATGCGCGGGTGTACGGCAATGCGCGGGTGTCCGGCGATGCGCGG
>ENA-OPVY01000311-OPVY01000311.1-human-gut-metagenome-genome-assembly--contig:-NODE-311-length-43049-cov-106.841815_pt1 | contig 43049 bp, 43 predicted proteins | sample MGYA00241503_ERZ501998 | MGnify/ENA primary metagenome ERZ501998 (study PRJEB25962, sample SAMEA2042107) | human gut metagenome | biome: human gut; feature: human-associated habitat; material: faeces... | reverse complement strand
ATATGTATATTTATAAACAAGCAAGTTGATATTTATTCACTTGCGAAACTTCAGTTATATATAATTAAAGTATAAAAGCAGCTGTTTTACAAAGAAGAGGGTGTGTCATAAGCCACACCCTCTTCCTTGATTCTAAACTTCCTTCCAATCAACCAGTCCTTTACCAGAATCATCCAGTTCTATAGCAATAGCTATTACCTTGCGTTTATCCGCCTTGAATGGTTCGGCATATTGTCTAGCCTTAATTTGCTCCGCTGCCGCATCAATACCTCCATTGTTGCTCAGCTTCAGTTCCAGAACGTAGATGAAGTTATTGGTTTCCAACACCATATCTATCCTACCAGTAGAAATCATCTTCTCAACTTCCACCCTGCAGCCGATAGCATTGAAGATGGTACTCAAGATAAGACGGTACCTCTCTTCCATATCCATGCTGGCAAGTTTCTTATTGCTGTATGGCACATCCGCAATAAGCGCCTTCAGACATTTCATGGCTTCAGGCAAATCGCCAATTTTTAGAGAATACAGCAACATATTCTGTGTAGATATCACTATCGCATTTGATTTCAGCGTCAAAGCTGGCAAGACTATCTTGTATAGAGCCTTGCGTACTTCATAGTTTGGAATGCCCAGCAAATAAATTCCTTCCATATATCCCTTTATCGTGAGATAACCAGACTGATAGAGGAAAAGTTCAGCTCCACCACCTGTCACATCAGAAGTCTCCAAGGTATCGCTGTCTATCGGACATTTCTCGAAATCCTTCAATCTAATTTCCATATCATCTACAAACTTAGGAAGCAAAGAGGTTGCTCCAGATGAAGCCCAGTAATTCTTTAGACTGGAGTCAGCGAGGGCATTGATAAGACTGAATGGATTGAATATATCAACCATATTTTCATGACTGAAATGATAACCATCGTAGAATGCCGTCAACTGTACCACGGCTTCATCAAAAGTCCATCCTTTCTTTGTAGCCAACCTGTTAATCTCCGATTTAAAATCTGAGAGGAGTTCATCTTTCGTGATACCGCAAAGAGCTGCATACTCAGAATCAAAGCTGATATTACTTAAATTGTTGAGAACAGAGAAAAGAGAAATCTGCGTAAACTTGGTAATACCGGTAATGAAAACAAACTTCTCGTATTTATCATCAGCTTTGAGAATGGCAAAAACCTCTCTATAGATATCCGTACATGCTTCATGATGTGGAGTCTTCCAGGAATGCTGCAATGGAGAGTCGTATTCATCGATGAGGATGGCAACCTGTTGCCCAGTTTGCTCATATGACGTTTGGATAATGCCGTCAAAACGGTCGGCAAGTTTGGCGGTGGGCTTAGGTGTAATGTCATATTCCTTCTCTAATCTGTCGAAAGTGATGTCGAGATAAGAGCGTAAAGTTTCCGGCTCTGCGCCAGCACGACTCATATCGAGCCTGATGACAGGTCGCTTCACCCATTCCTTCTCCATCTGCATAATCTTCAACCCTTCGAAGAGTTCCTTCTTACCCAGAAAGTAGGCTTCGAGCGTATCTACCAACAGAGATTTACCAAAGCGGCGTGGGCGGCTCAGGTAATTATACGTTTTATTTCTATTGGCAAGTTGCCAGATAATATCTGTCTTGTCAACATAAAGATATCCACCCTTTCTGATTTTTTCAAAAGACTGGATGCCTACTGGTAATTTTCTATCGTTCATATCTACTATAATTGCTTGTCTAATTACAAAAAACAAAATTATCGTGACTTGCTAAGTTCACCTATATATGCCCCTTGCATATCAGGTACTTGCCATACGTATATTTCATTTTTATCATGGTGCAAAGGTACGAAAAAACAAAATAACTACCAAGCTTTTAGAATTTTTTCTATATAATTTATTCAAGATTCGCAAGTTCAGGATACTATCTTACGGCAATCTTCTGACCCTTAGCCTGAGTACAGGAGTGGGTAGATGCCTTCACGATGTAAATGCCGGATGGAACTCGCAGAATCATTCTCTGCTGTCCCGTTTAGTCTGGACGATTATTATATAAGTTATTAATATCCAATATTTTATGTTCTAGAAGTTGTGTATTCGATTTGATTTTGTACCTTTGCACTCATATGGTATCCTAGCCTATTTTAAACCGATGATTTCTAAACGGGACAGCAGTGAGCTGGTTTAAAAAACAATATGATTTTGCCCCAGTTCTTTATGACCTGATGCAGTCAGAAAAGATTAGACAGCATCTTCATCATGATTAAAGTTCTCATAGAACTTCATTCGCTTCTTTTCTAATTCCGCAATTTCTTGATACATGAACTTACATGTAAAATCATAAATCGGCATTGCAGCACTATGCTCGTCTGCTTTCTTAAATTTCAACTTTTGGCTATAATAGTTCACAAGATGCTCATCAGGGTCACAATCAGCAGCAAATAAGAAAAGATATTCACAACCAACAATCTTTCTCAACTCAAAAATCAAAGGAACGATAAAATGCCAAAAGACGATTGCTCCCAGACTTTGGTCAAGATTATATTTATCCCAAACTTCACGACAATCATCATTGGCACAGAAATGCACAATCTCCACACCAGCAAAGGTTTTGCCCACATTCTTGATGTTTTTGTCGAAAATAGAATTGATTTCCTGAGAATCTGTTGTAGTATGAAGAATACGAGCCACTTCATCTTTCTTCAATCCTTTTTTTGCCCTAACAGATTCCAAAATGGCTTTCAATCCATCCCTATCTTCTTCTGGCACGTTTCCACCATTCAGCTTTTCAGACAAAGTAGAACAAAGTTCCTTGAGCCTAGTCAATTTTTCTCCTTCTATGAATTCATCAAACAACAATCCACACTTCAAAGAAAAGAAGAACAACACATTAGCATCGCTATCTTTCACCACATAATAGGCAACAACACCAGACTCATCTTCTTGATAGGCCTCATTCAGCAAAGCATCCGCAACATTGTTGTTTCGAGTGCTATAGAAAGAATCGATCAATCGCAAATTCTCTTCATTAGAAGCCAGCCGTTCACAACGAAGAGAATGTATCAAAGCCATTTGTTCCTCAGTTATTCTCATGGTTTATGCAGTATAAAGATTTAATTGACGCAAAACTGCTCGTCTTTCACGAACCCTGTTGGCATCAACCATAATGTCTTCTGTTTTCATCTCTACCTCAGATGAATCCTGTTCATCATAGCCTTCTCTTGCGTGTTTCCAAGAAAACTCTCCATGCGTTAAAGTACTCAAACTCCAAGACTTCTGTGGAGCATAAGTTTTAAACACCATATCAAACACTGGCTCATATTGTACAACCTGCTCTTTATCCATTAATTCTGGGAGAGAATCATTTTTATAATGCTGGCGAATCTGAACCATGACAGGACCATATTTCCAAGCCTCAAATTGTGCATCAAACATGGGTTCGCCCTTTTGAATCAAGCACTCACGCTGCGTGAAATAAAGTAGCTTATGCAACTTCATTTCATCAATACGAACGCCAAAATCATCCATATAGCGCTTGTATAAATAAGAGGCAACTTGTAATATTCCCATCATAGTCATTATTCATTTTATAGTTTATTGCCGCAAAGTTACGCTTTTTTATTGAAACCGCCAAAGAAAATCAAAAGAAATCTGCGAAAATCCGTGTAATCCGTGCCTTATCTATATCCTAAGAAGCTTATGACACACCCTCACAAAACGGGTGAATGAGAGCAAGAAAACGAATGAATGAGAGCAAGAAGAGGGGTAAAAGAAGGATTTTAACCTACTAAAACAGTTCTTTCAACTAAGAAAAGAAACATTTATACTTAGATAAAATCTCCGTTCATAGACGTTGAATGTCCGTTCAACGTCGATGAACCGCCATTCATAGACGCTGAACCGCGGTTCAACGTCTATGAACGGAGATTTCAATAGGGTTAAAGAACATTTTATCCTATAATCAACCAAGACTTTTCCCGAGATTAACCCATTATTAATACAGCAAGAAGGAAGAAAGGAGATAAGAGGAAGCCTGAAAAGAAATAAAAGGAGGAGAGAAAAGAAATAAGAGAAGGGAGAAAAGAAATAAAAGGTATAAGGAAATGAGATAAGGGGCATAAATGAAGAAAAGATGTTTTTAATTTGGTGGTTTCACCATTTATTCGTATCTTTGCCAACAAAGAGAATATCACTTAAAAGAAAGGCGAGCAATTATGGCAAGAAAACTATATCCGATAGGATTACAAACTTTCGAACGAATCCGAGTAGAGGATAAGTTCTACATCGACAAGACGGAATATGTATATCGTATGGCACATACTGATGGTACTTATTTCTTCCTGAGCCGTCCACGCCGTTTCGGAAAGTCGCTGTTGCTGACTACCATGAAGAGCTATTTTGAAGGAAAGAAGGAGCTTTTCAAAGGACTCGCCATCGAAAAGCTGGAAAAGGATTGGATAAGCTATCCGGTGCTGCATTTCGATATGAGCATGGGCAAACACATGGAGATAGCCCAGCTGGAAAGATATTTCGACCAGCAACTTGCAGAACAAGAGCAGAAATGGGGCATTACGAATCCGGCTGTTGATGCCAACGTCCGCCTCATCTCACTTATCCAGACTGCCTATAGGGAAACGGGCAAGCAAGTGGTAATACTGATTGACGAATATGATGCTCCTTTGCTTGATGTGGTGCACGAGGATGAAAAACAGGAAGAACTTCGCAATGCCATGCGCAATTTCTACAGTCCGCTAAAAGGATGCGAGAAATTGCTCCGCTTCGTATTCCTCACAGGCATCACCAAATTCTCTCAGCTCAGCATCTTCAGCGAATTGAACAACATCACCAATATCAGTATGGACGAGCCGTATGCCGGCATTTGCGGAATTACGGAAGATGAACTGGTGAACGGAATGCGGAATGACATAGAGGCACTTGCTGAAAAATTAAACTTATCGTATGAGCAGACGTTAGCTAAGTTAAAGGATAATTATGACGGCTATCATTTTACATGGCCTTCTCCAGACGTTTATAATCCGTTCAGCTTATTAACCTGCTTTGCCAAGCAGAAGATTGATTCCTACTGGTTTGGATCTGGCACTCCTACTTATCTGATCAATATGATGCGCAATTTCAACTTTCTGCCAGCGAACCTGGGCGAGAGTATGGAAGCCGGAAAGGATGACTTTGATGCTGCCACGGAAACCATGACCACCATCATGCCGCTGCTCTATCAGAGTGGCTACATCACCATCAAGGATTATGATGAAGAAACGGAGCTCTATACCCTAGCCATTCCCAACAAGGAAATAAGAGTTGGATTGTACAGAAGTTTGTTGCCTCATTATCTGACCTCAAAGACTGCAATGTGCAATACCACCATCGCCAAGATGTCGGTGCTTATTAAACAGCGCAAGATAGACGAAGCATTACAGTTGCTGAAATCGTTTTGGGAGACTGTGCCTTATTGCAACAACACCCATTACGAAGGGCATTACCAGCAAACGATGTATATCATCTTTGCCTTGCTCACGAATTTCAGGATTATAGTGGAGCAACATACGTCAAAGGGGAGAATTGATATAACCATGGAGACTGACGATACTATCTATGTAATGGAGCTGAAGTTTGGAAAGACTGCCCAGGAGGCTCTTGAGCAGATAGAAAGCAAGCATTATGCCGATGCCTTTGCCATGAGCGGCAAGGAAATTATCAAGGTAGGTATGAGCTTCAATATCAAAGATGACAACACCATCGTGTTCGATTGGAAATCATCAGAAATTTAGATGATAAAAACAAAAAGCGTGCAGGCGACTATGATGTGGCTTGCACGCTTTTTCCTTTTATATTCTTTTTATATTCATCCTACAGCCACGCTGCTCTTGATATCAGTATCACACCGAAGTACCTCTCCACCATCAGCAAGAAAGTCAGCGGTAAATCACCGAATAAAAGTTCTACAAATCACCGATTTCTTCCTCAGTTATTCTCATGGTTTATGCAGTATAAAGATTTAATTGATGCAAAAGTTCCCTACCTCAGCAAGCTTTCCCCAGGCGGTCCCATCCCGCACAACCATGGCGAGGGCTTTGATGCAGCATTAGATCTCCTCCCGCAACAGCCAGGCGGTCCCATCCCGCAAAATATGGCGAAGACCTTTGATGGTCCGCCAACCTTAGAGCGAAGCGGTTCTGAGCACCGAGTAGGGCGGTTTCCTCCCTCGCTCCTGAGGAGAGAGGGTCGGGGTGAGAGGTGGAGCCCTCTTTAAGGGTAAAGAGGGACGGGGTGATTTTCGAAAAAACAGCACAGAGGGCGGTTACATCCTCTCGTCCCTGAGAGTTTCTGTCCCCCAGAACTGGGGGAACCGAAGGGGGCGTAAAGACTATTGAAGAGAGGCTTGGTGAGAAAGGTGGAGCCTTCCTTAAGGGTAAGGAAGGACGGGTAGGTTTTCGAAAAAAACTTCTTTAATGGGAAAAAGCGATGCCAATGAGTGCAATGAAAGCTCGCTTTCAAATTGCCGAGTGCAGCTCGCTTTATCAATAAAGAAGGACGGTATGATAATCACTCTACCTTCACGCATTACACCATAAGAACTCATGCTCTCGTTGTCCTAGCAGAACTCCACCTTGTAGCTTACCAATGGCTCTACTTTCTCTTTAAACTCTCGCTCGCTAAAGCTTTCAAAGAAATAGCCATGAGCATCTCTAAAAAGGCGAGGCTCAATAATGAGCACGCCTTCAATATCAATCTTTATTACGTTCATTATATCAATTTTAATCGATTTGTATAAAAAACGGGCTACTAGGCTCCATCACCGAAAAGTAGCTTAAAAAATGGGAGAGGGAGCCGTTCACCCGTATATCTATTATCTTATTCCATGTATCTTCTTCCATAAGGCAAACCAAGTTCTGAACAATGGTTCGCTCAATGCCTCAGTAGGATAATGCTTTGCGAAGCGTAAGTTGCGCAAACTCATTCTGAGATAGCGATGAAGTTTGCCTTCATTCTCCTTGCTTCCAAGTCGAGTGTCATATTGACCAAAATTGCCTCCTTGCATGATTTCAGCCAACAAAAAACGACCTTCATTCACATCAATAGGTGTAATCATTTTCGCCTCAGGTAACCCCAAAGCTTCATGCAGCACATACATCACAGCCCCAGCAAACTTCCATAAACCAAGATATTTCAGCTCACGCTGCAACGCCGTCAGATTCTTCACTCTTCGTTCTTCACTCTTCACTAAAACAAAGTAGTAGTCTATTAATTGACGTAAGCCGATACCCTCCGTAAAGATATGCCGATAGAGATGAGAGAGAATATATATAACATTAAAGCTCGTCGTTGGCACAGTAATTTCCCCATACCCATCTGGTAACGTAACGACATTCGAGCATTGCAAATCCATCACCTCCTTAAACCATTTCTGCATCCGGCGATTATGAATAGGAAAGAACATGTACGAAGGAGTAAAATGCACCTCTATCGCCGTCTTCATCACGGGAAAGTCTACATGGTGATAACGCATCACCTGATTCGGACACACTTGATCCACATACTTCATAATTTTCCTGCGACCACCCGAAAGATAGATATCTATGTCCCCGGGAGTACGCATATAAGGGTCGGGATAAAGCAACGCATTCCCCTGCCCCTTCAAGATGCAGTTAGCAAAGCCCTCGTTTTCGAAGTTCTGGCAAACCTTCACGGAATCCAGAAACAGTCTGATATTCTGTTTTCGTATCTGTTCCGCCATCACCATCCATTGCATCAGCAGCTTCTGCTCTGGTGCCAACTCCTTTGGCAACCGCTGGATACCATAAAACAGCACACCAAGCAAAGCCTGCTTCTGGGCGATAGCATATAGTTCCTTCCAATCCACCTCCTTCAAAGAACCAGGTATTTCCTTGGCAGAACCAATGCAGAATCGCAAGAATTCAAAGAAAATCTTTTGTTGTTTCAACATAAAGCTGTACTTTTGCACGCATGAAGCAAGCCATACGCATCATATTATCCTACATAGCAGCTATCATCCTTCTTCCGATAGCCTTGCTATGTAAGTTCTTCCGAAGAAAGTAATTCTACTTTTTTCGGAAAGGATCCTTGTATATACCCAAGAGCTGCTTACCGAAGTAATAGAAGAACTGCATGTCATCCACGAAGTAACGCTTGAAGAGGCGCTTTGGCTCCTTCATGCAACGATACAGCCACTCCATACCAATCTTCTGCCAAATCTTAGGCGCACGTTTCAATGTTCCAGCTTCGAAGTCAATGGTAGCACCCAGAGCCATGAATACCTTTACTCCAGGCATCTTATCACGATACTTCATAATCCATTTCTCTTGCTTTGGAGCACCCACACCAACGAGCAGTACATTTGCACCACTCTCGTTGACGATGCGAACCAACTCCTCGCATTCTTCCTCATGCTTCTCGAAGCCAAAGGAAGGAGAATGAGCACCAACCACCATCTTGTGCCCCACCTTCTCATTGATACGTTCCATAGCCTTGGCTGCAATACCCTCCTTGGCACCAAGCAAGAAGATTTTGCAGTCAACATCATTTTTATGATACATATAATAAGAGGTGAAGAAGCTGGAACCAGGAATCGCTTCCTTGATTGGGGTCTTCAACAACTTACCGAACAGGTAGAGGATCTTACTGTCACACACCACCCATTCCGACTTCTGATACACGTCATAAAACTCCTTGTCCTTCTGAAGCTTTATCAGATGGTCAAGATTAGGAGTCACAAGAACACCCTCCTTCAGGTTCTCCAAGAGTTCCTGACGAGTAATGTTCTGAATATCTATATTTAATACTTTAACTGTTTCCATTATTTTACGACAATAAAGGTTTCACTATGTACTCAAAAATCATAGATGCAACAACCCCGGTCCCTACTCCGCCCCAAAATGAGCTTTTAGTATAAAACTTACGTTTGTCATTATTAATTCGAGTAACAGGCTTTATTATATTTCCGGACTCTGTTACATTCGATGATTCAATGTGATGAATTTCCATAACTATATCTATTTATTAATTATTGTTCCACTTTCTGAAATATTACTATTAGAAACATTATCTATATGGATACCAGGCTGTCGTTCAAACAAAGATAGAGCATCAGAAGTATCTAAAAGATAAATATTAACACCATTATACAATATTGCTTGTTCTGAAACTGCTTGGAATTGAGAAAAATTCTGTTTTGACCCCACAAGTATCATTTTTTTCAAGCCAAAAGTTTTACTACATATTTCCAAAAAGAGATCATCCTTCTTAAAAGAATCGGATAAATCAACAACTGTAAATTTATGACAATTAGTCAAGAGATTCAACCATTCTAATAATATTTGACTTTTACTCTTTTTTATAAGTTCTGTATAGTAATTAATCGCTCGATTCTTATTATCTAGAGCTAAGCCTATATCAGAATCAGTAAAGAACTTAAGTAATAAGCGTAATGCATCAACATCGCTAGCTATTGCTTTCTCTAACAAACAGGGAGAGATTGTATATATCTTCATTTTGTTTGTGCTTTTAAGAACTCAACTGTATCTAAAAGTAATTCTCCTCCATAAAATTCCTCAGGCCATTCAAAGTTGCCATTTTTTGCAATGTCGACCCTAGTAATAATGGAGCCTTCCGTTTCTTTACTAGATTCAACAAGGTAAATAGCTACTTCTGACGAATCAATTTCACCAGTAGCGATTCTTCTTCTTATTCTTTTAAGAAGATATTCACTATGAGTTTCTATCAATAATGATTTAGAATACTTTCTTTTTGTTTTACCTCCTTTTGTTTCTGGTAAAGCTATATCTATAAACAAATCTCCTAAATCAGCCTGCATCTTAGGGTGCAAATGCACTTCAGGCTGTTCTATAACCGTCAAACTTCTTGCCTTGGCAAAGAAACCTTGCACTATTACGGGCAAAACCTGTGAAATACCAAAACCAACATCAGTTATATCTAAGTTCAATCCATTTTGATGAACTTTTAATTTATGAATGATCTCTTCCAAGGCCTCTACGTTAATTTCAAGATTAAAATGCTTTAACCAGGAGTTTACTCTAGATTTCAACTCGGGGCTCTGCTTTAAAAGTTCTGTTATAGAATCACCATCCAATGTATCCAAAGACGAAGAAACATGACTTCTATCTAAGAAATAGTAACGCTTAGGATATGCTCGCAATGGACTAACATAATTTATACATTGCTCACCGAAAGCATCTTCCAACTTCCATAATGAATGATGTAGGAACAATAAAAGAGACCACAGTAAAAAAGAAAAATTTTGATTATTATAATCAAAGAATTCATAATCAATAGTAATCCCCCTAAATACTTTAAATAAATTACCCCCATATTTTCCCAGTAAAGTAAACAATTGATTATTATACTTTTGTAAAAGAGAAGATACATTATCTTTCAAAATATCTGAATGAATAGAATATATTTTTTTATTAGATTCATCGGGAAATTCTAATCGTAATTTTTCATGTTCACCAATTTTAATTTCTATAGAAGTAACAACTATGCCATTCTCTATCTTGTTATCAGAATATTTAAAAGACAAAGATAACTGACATTCACTTCTATTGGCAATATATTTGTTTATCGTTCGAATATAGTCATAAGACATTAGAATATCTTCGTACGATTCACCCAATATCTTTTGATTTATAAATCTATGAAAGAGAACAGAGCTACCGTTTTTAGCTTTTGAAAGCATCTCAACAAATAAATCTCTATTATTTTCCCATCCATTTCTTTTTTTGTCATCTAATGAATAAATATTAATACCGCTATAAACAAAAAGCCTTTCTAAAGAATGAAAAAAAACAGCTTTGATACCAGACATCATGCCGATAGCAGAATCTGCATCTAGCACAAAAGACAATGATAATAGATTATTTTTATCTTTGTTTCTAATGATATTAATATTCTCACCTAGACTGATATTCTTTCCATTTAGTTTAAAAGCTGTTCGATCATTATCACTTGCTTCAACAGCTGTTTGTTGGAGCATAAGCAATAACTGTATCAAACTACTTTTACCTACACTATTAGCACCAACTAAAAAAGTTAATGGCTTAAACTCTAAACTTCCTTCTAGAAAAGCCTTGTAGTTTTTAAAACTCAACTTTGTAATCATAAGATACAATTTTACAATTTTTCAAATTTCTTAATCCTCTGTTCCTTGTTCAAAAAGCAAACGGGCTGCAGTCCGTTCTTCTTAGCAATGATATAGCAAATCAAGTCTTTAACAACTACTTTGCTCTCATCGACAACATGAAACAAATGAGATTCTCTACCCCCCAGGCGGCCCCAACCCGCACAATTTGGCGCAGACCGCTTTGGTCCGCCAACCTTATAGCGTAGCGGTTCTGAGCACCGGAGGGCGGTTACATCCTCTCGTCCCTGAGGGAAGAGAGGCTTGGTGAGAAAGGTGAAGCCTTCTTTAATGATAAAGAAGGACGGGATGATTTTAGAGCCATGATAACATCCCATCCAGGAGAAGATCCAGTGTATTGGATGAAAAAGCAATACAATTGTACCGATTGAGTGATACAATGGTACCGATTGCACCACTATCGTCCTCTATTTTCCAAACTCTTTAATTCTCTGTTCCTCTTTCAAAGAGCAAACAAGCAGCTGTCCATTCTTCTCGGCTACGATATAGCCTTCCAAGCCTTGAACTACCACCTTGATTTCATCAGCAGCATGAACCACGCAGTTCTTGCATTCATACAAACGGATGTCCTTGCCTACCTTGGCATTGCCAGCCTCATCCTGTGGAAGCAAGGTACGGAGGCTACCCCAACTGCCTAAGTCGCTCCAGCCGAACTCGGCTGGCAAGGTGTAGATTTCCTTCGACTTCTCCATCACAGCATAGTCAATGCTTATCTTCTCGCAGGTTGGGAAGAGTTTGCCTACTACCTCTTTCTCCTCTTCGGTATAGAAAGAAGGAGCCATCTCGTCCATGATGCTGGCAAGCTGAGGCTGGAAGGTACGGATTGCCTTGCTGATGGTATCGATGTTCCATACGAAGATTCCGGCATTCCAATAGTAATTGCCAGCAGCAAGGTATTGCTCTGCAGTCTCCAGGTTTGGCTTTTCCTTGAAAGCCTCAACCTTGTAGATTTCATCTACGGATGTTGGCTCTGCTGAGGCTATATAGCCATAGCCTGTTTCTGGGCGGCTTGGCTTGATACCGATGGTAACGATGGCGTTCTTATCGGATGTATAGCTCAATGCCTTGCTGAGCACTCGCTGATACTCCGAGGTATTAATGACCAGGGCATCGGATGGTGTCACCACGATGTTGGCATCAGGATGCTGCTTCTGGATCTTCCAGCAGGCATAAGCAATACATGGAGCGGTATTGCGAGCCTCCGGCTCTGCTAATATGTTATCTACTGGCATATCAGGGATTTGCTCCTTGACTATACTGATATATTTTTCGTTTGTCACTACCCACATGTTCTCGACAGGACAGATTGGTTTCAATCTATCTACTGTTAATTGTATGAGGGAACGGCCCACACCCATCACATCAATAAACTGCTTTGGGTAATCGGGGGTTGACATAGGCCAGAAACGGCTACCTACACCCCCAGCCATGATTATGATTTGAATATCGTTGTACATATATAAAATTAGTTCACATTTCTGTAGAAGATAAAGAAACTCTTACTGTTATATATTTGCATACTATTCTCTATACAACGATTAATTGAATCTCTCCTACCATAACTTTACAGATAAATCAATATCAAGAAAGAAAGAACCCAACCTACAATACACAACTGGACAAATCTGTCTTTCATTAATACTTTGGTCGGACTTCCACTTTTAACATCTACGATTGTAATCTGCAAGTATCTCAATATACCTGCCAATACAAACACTGTAGTAAGGTAAATATAATGAGAATTAAACTGCTCCATAACATCTTCAGAAACAGTATACATTACATAAGCAACCAAAGTAACTGCCGATACAATAGTCAATGCCTGATTCATAAAGTCCAAGTTATAGCGGTTGACATTTTTTCTTGGCAACACTCCCGTTTCTTGATACAATACAACATCATCTCTTCTTTTGGCAAAAGCAAGGAATAATGCCAACAAGAAAGTCATTAGGACTATCCAATGAGAGAGAATGATAGCATTGACAACACCTCCTAAAATAACACGAAGGACAAAACCAATTGCAATGATGAAAACATCTACTAAGGCTATTTGCTTAAGCTTTACACAATAGGCAATATTCATCAGATAATAAAAGCAAATAACACCAATCACCTGCATACTGGAATTTCCGAGAGTCCAAAACGCAAGATTTAAAGAAAGAAATAGCATCAACGCCATTAATCCATAAGCTTGAGGAATACTAACTGCTCCAGATGCAATAGGACGCTTACATTTTTTAGGATGCTTTCTATCTGCGGCTACATCATATATATCATTAAAGCAATATATGCTACTAGCCGCAAAGCTATAACAGAAGAATGCAATTACTGCATTTATCAACATCTGGACATTTGCCAAATCCCCATGAAAAAACAATGGCAAGAAAATAAACATATTCTTTACCCATTGTTGCGGACGTAATAACAATATAATATTTTTCATTTCAAAATTTCTTTTTAGTCAAAAATAAAAGTTTTTTGTCTTTAAATGACATTAGCCCTATAGTTGCATATAGAATCATAATTGGCACATAAGAATAATGGTATCTCATTCCTCCATATAAAACACAATGCATTCCACAAGCTAAAATAATAGGCAGAACAAATACTCCCCAATATCCCCATATTTTTTTTCGAAGTTTCCATAAACCAATTAACATTAAGAAGAATGTTATATAATAGAAAAGAGAAAAGCCTACTATTCTAAAAGCTCGTTTACATAGCTCCAATTTTGAATATAATGATGTATTTGAGGTTGCTACATTATTTAAAGGTAAATCCATATAATTATCTCCCCACCAAAGTCGAGCCATCTTTATTGGTACATAGGATACATATTTAATGGGATGCTGAGCTATCCATTGTATTGCATGTGATTTCCAAATAGAATCTTTTTGATAAACATTGGTATTCTTTTCAATGTATCCAATATCCCCTTTTTTAAAGACTTCTTCATTCACTGTACCATTCATATGATCGTTTGCTCCCATAATCAAATTAACACCTAACGTTGAACCCGAAGCATCCTTTGCAGCAGTATTACTAGAGATTATCAAAGACAAACCTGTTGAAAAGACGAAATAAGATATGCAATATACCACAATTCGCTTCCAACCAAAATTTTTAAAGTACATATAAAAGAGTATGGAAGCTACAAAAATAACAAGCAATGGGCGTGTATAATTGGCATAACACATTATCATGGAAGACAGAACCAGCCAAATATACTTAGGACGCAATAGTGCTAAACTTCCAAACAACAAACAAGTAAAGAACAAATCACTCATCACTGGTATAGAAGATATCATATTACTATACATGAGACAATATAAAATTGTAGCATAGTCCGATGCTTCATCATTTACAAGTTCTTCAATTATTTTTCGAACAGACGCTAATAAAATCAGATTCAAGACTATTCCAATAATACCATGATACATAAATGTTCCAAATACATTTAATTCCAATATCAAGAAATTAATGAAACCTGGATTAAACAAATATTGTTGACTATTTAATTGGTGTATATTTGGATACCATTGCCCCCCCCATGTAGCATTCCATTGCAGAATCCATATATAATTTTGCATCACTATATTGTGGAAGGTTCCAATATTTTATAACTAAAAACACTTGTATTACAAGCCATAACACGAAAGATAGCCTCATGACTATCTTTCTTTTATCATATAGAAAATTCATACTCTTCATTATTCAAATAACAATACACTTTCTATTAACTATAATTTTCAAACAGGATTATAATCAAACAAGACAATCCTTACTTAACATTTTCAAATACAATGTTTTCAAATCTCCAAATACTTTCTTTGGGAAAAAATCCTGTACTACATTGAAAGCATTATTACCTTGTTTTCTAATCGCATCACGATTTTCAATATAAAACTTGATAGCATCAGCTATACCCTTTGTATCACCAGGCTCAACCAAGATACCATTTTCACCACTCTTGATAATCTCAGGAATTCCCCCTACAGGAGTAGATATGACAGGATGGCTATAAGCCATTGCTTCAAGGATAGCAATAGGCAATCCCTCATTGTAGGATGGCAAAATATAAACATCTTCCCAATTCAAACAATCGATTTTCTTCTGACCTGCAATCCAACCTTCATATGTTATAAACGATTCCAAGCCATTCTCACGAATATAAGCCTTGATATCACCATCAACCTCGTTACCTCCCATACGAAGTAAAAGCTTATCGGCAAAATACTCCTTATTGTTCACAATAGCTTGCAATAAGTCAAAGCCTCCTTTGCGCTTGCTGATTTCCCCCATATACATCAGATGCAACTTACCATCTTCAGTATGTTTTTCTGGAGCTATCTCTGGAGGTGACACGATATTGTTAAGAACATGAATCTTGTCCTTGTCCATTCCGATGGATGAAAAATACTCTTTCCATGATTGCGACAAAACAATTAAGGCATCACACATTTTCAATGTATCTGTAATACCTTGTTTGTCTTCTGCTTCCTGATAATACTCAACGAAGTCAGCTGCATGTTCATGCAGAATCACCTTTTTGCCACATTTTTGGGCAAGAAGAATAAATAACTTACATCTATCAAACGAAGCATTAGCTGCTCCGTGTATATGCACGATTTTTATACGTTTGTCAAAAGTCAGTAAGAACCAAGTTCGCACCAATGCCTGCAGAGCATACCAAGACTTCACCAACTTATTACCCAACTTCCAAGTTGGAATAAAACGCATGTTCTCAATATACTTATCATAAGATACAAGAACTGCAGTCATACCACCCTTCGTTTTCTTAGAAACTCCCAAGAAAAGGACTTGAGAGGACAGTTCTTTATTGATATATTTTCTTTCCATATCCTAACACTTTATCCCTGAAGATTTCTAAAATCAGCTATATTTATGCAATTTATAGGTATGTCAATCCGGCAAAACCAGATGAAGATTCTTCTGCACTCTTCATCTGTAAATTAAAGATATTATTATAAAAAGAGGGATTAATTATTAACACAAACATAGTTTTAATATTTACCTTTTTAATCTGTACAACCTGTCCAATAACCAGTAAAGGAAGAATCCCATTTTATGCTTTAACCTCTTACTATAAAATACATCTGCCCAAAAACTTTGAGAAGCATATTTTTTCAAAGCCTCATCCGTATCTAGAAAGAAGGCTTTATCCTTGTTCAAAATAGCTTCTTTCATCATACCGCGCCTTAAATCCGACCGAGCTATCGCTATATCTCTTGATGAAACATAATAAGCATTAGTCTTTGCATACGCTATGATATGGTTCAAAGCGATAAGGGCATCTGGGCGTACCGCTGACACCAATCGTCTAGTAACACTACTTTCATTAACACGATAGCCGTAATAATCCTTTTCAATATAGATAAACGACTTTGCTTTTATCAGTAGTTCAAACAAGACCATCCAATCCTCGCCTGTACGTATACCTTGCTGAAAGCGAATATTATTATCAAAAAATAACTCCCTTTTATAGAAAGCCCCACACACACCTAACATTGCAGATCTACGAACAACAAGTTGGATATATTCATCTTTATCTTGACTGAACTTCAATCCCCAAGAAGAAGCATTTCCTTTTTTGTCAAATAAATAAGCTCCATAACGCACTATATCATGTTCTGCAACCTCTTGTTTTTCCAACACCATGAATGTCCCATCCTTCAATACATCATCGCCATCCACAAAACAAATCCAATCACCATCTGCGACCTCCAATCCTTTATTACGTGCTACACTGACACCAGCATTAGGTTGGTGTACCACCACGATATTTCCCTGTTCATGGGAGAAAGTATCACATATTTTCCCAGATTCGTCTGTGCTTCCGTCATCTATAAGAATCACTTGTGTATCAAAATGGTCCGGCAATTTTTGGTTGAGTATGCTATTTACACATTCTTCAATCCATTCAGCACAATTATAAATTGGTATTATAACTGATATCTTATGCTTGTTCATATTATTCGAGGTATTATTTTATCATTAAAAAGTTTTATATAATAATTATTCAATACATGTTTTGGCAAATGCAAAGCAAAGAAGATAGCCATTTTACCACCAATGCCACACAAGGAGTTCAATTTTGCCCATAAGGGTAAATAAGCTGCACTGGCTTTATTTGGCAGCTCTCGGTAATCCGACATCAATAATTTATAAATGACAGCCAATTGATTATTCCTACAAGAGCTGTCTATATTATCCATAAAATCTGCGGCGGATATGAGACGAGACTTAATATTTCGCGCGCTAGGAGCCTGCGTTATACTTCCTGGGCGAATATTATAAATATAAGTATCTTGCTTGCAAATGGCATACGCTGTAACATGTTTAGCTGCGAAGAAATTCCAATAATCATCCTCATGGAGTAACCCCTCTTTGAAAAAGAGATTATTTGCTAACACCCACTCTCGGTTTACCAACTTATTCCAAGCTGTTGGTGGATAGTATGCCATCAACATATTACGCTTGATATATTTAGCATCTTCCGAATATTCTTTTAACTTTTTTGATTTCATACTCAAATATTCAAAGCCTTCAGCTGTAGCTTGGGCGCCAGCTTGCACTATTTGAGCCTTAGGAAACTTTTGAGCCGTTTCAACAAGTACCTTAATGCAATCTGGAGTTATATAGTCATCACTATCCAAAAAATAAAGGTAATCACCCTTAGCTTCTAGAATACCAGTATTACGAGCCGCAGAAAGTCCTCCATTCTCTTCTCGATTGATGATTCTGAACTTGATGTTTCCCCTATATTTATCTATTAATTTCTGAGCAATATTAATGCTCTCGTCTTTAGTACAATCATTTACAAGAATACATTCTACCCCCGATGTTAATGATTGCGACATTATTGATATCAAACACTTCTTTATATATGGCTCTACTCCATATATAGGAACTATAATTGAAATTATCATGTTTTTCTAATTTTTCCGGATTTAGCAGTATCCTGCATATAATTAAATATCAATGTAAACACTAAAACCATTGCAGGATTTACGCCTGGAATAGTTGATAAAGAATGCATAACCAAAATTCCTATAACAAATAATATTATAAACTTATTATCTTTACGCCATGAGTATAAAATTGGTGAAATAAAAAGAAGCGAATACGAAACCAATCCTAAAATTCCTTGATCTGCAATTACTCCAAACCACAACGATTCTGCACCAAATAACTCTTTTTCTACATGGTTTAAAACTACATCATTATATAGGAAACCAAGTCCATTACCTATAATCGGAGAACGCATCATATAATCCCATGAAATCATAAATTGAATTAAGCGCATATCAGAGTTGCTTCCATTTACTTTCTCTGTATTAAATATAGAATCGAGAATTTGCGACAAATAATCGCCTGCAAAGACAAATACAAAAGGAAATATTAAAAAAATAAAAAAAATCTGGCTAACCTTCATTTTTGAAAATAACATTCCGGAACACACTACTGCACCTATAATACAACTTCGAGCACCCGTAAGAAAAATACACATTGCACATAAGCAAATGACGATTATATTTATTCTCGTTTTTTTTAAATATGCAGTCTTGTAAGCAATCAAAAGCAATGCATAATTGAACAACATAACTCCACCAAGCGTAGTATGCATAGAAAATATAGCCTGCGCACGCTTTAACCCAAATCTAATATCTGTAATAAGAGGAGACTCTATATAGCAGCCACTCAAAACTAAACTATTTAATAGAGGATTACTTCTAGTTATAGTTTCGAACAATGCATATATTGATACCAAGCATCCAAAAACAAGAGCAGTTTTCACCAAAGCATGAATTGTTTTTTGCGCATTATTCTGTAACAAATACCATAGAATATAGGTATAGCCTACAGATTGACAAATATTAAATACCAATGTAGGAGTATGTCGATATCTTGCTGACACAAAAAAATTCGTACATATCATCGATAGAGCAAACAGAAACACAGTCGATTTAAATGGAAAGGTCCTATAATATGCAAGAAATCGATTATAACGAGTAAAAAATATAAATGCAACTATCACAGACAAAAAACTATATGGGCTTATAGTACCTACAACAAAACTTCCAAGAAAAGTATAGGTCACCAATATAAATGGGAAAACTGTTGCAAAGTTCCCATACGCTTTTATGGCCAAATAAAAAAATAATATACCAATAATTATATTCATCCTAAACAAATTTTGTTCATCAATAATTTAATTAGCATCTTAGATGCTTTAGAATCCACTTTTCGACAAAACAAACAGTTGCTACCTATAATCTTACGGAAATCCTCTTCTCTTAATACCTTTGGAGGGCTTTTAACATTCCAATCCATAATACGAAGATTATTATTTATGATATTTTCCGAAAATGGAGAATTCAGTAACACTGTTTGAAAAAACAATTCTTCACCACAAGTAGTGTTTTCTAAGCGATTCAATAAATCTCTAGAAATTTCAGAATCCAGAACCCATTTTATTGCCCCCCCACAAATTGAACAATATACCAAACCTCCATAAAGTCTATATGAAGGCAAATCATATCCTCTTGTAAAAAGACGTTGACAGATATAATATAAATAATTCAAAACTTTACAACTACGTTTTCTCAAATCTAATTTTGAGGCGAAACTTTTATAACGAACTATTGCAAGCCCTCCATGCCACCATTTTTTTCTTGGCAAATTGAAATAACTTATATATATTTTATCTTTATCCAGAAGTTTTTCAAAGTTGTCAAATGAAGTAGCATAAAAATCCTGTCCTGTTATTAGATGGTAAAAATCATATCGCTTTCCTGAATGAAATGCTTTATTCATTAAGAAAAGAAAAGCCTTTAAATGTTCTACAGCTCCCCAGTATATTCGATACTCACTAAAAACATTAGCTCGTTTAGATATATCAGAACGAGTTAACTTTGATTTTTTATCGATATGAACATAAAAATCAAAGTTTTCTGGTGCAAACTCTATTATGCGGTTTATTTGTTCAACATCTTTATAAACCGTCATTAAAATACAATGCTTCATATTTCAAAATATTAAAATATCTCTATATTTATCAACTCCATTAAATGTTAAGAATTCAGAATCACGCCCTGCAACAATATAACCTTTAGACCCAAGTCTTCGATTATTTACTATCATATAGCAAGCTTTCTTGGCTCTCGTTATACCAACATAATGCAAATCCAAATCTTGTTGCCACGAAGGGTATTCACAATTATAAAAGTCTCCATTTATTGGCTTCTTGTTTGGAAGTATCCATTCATGCAAATTCAGATGAAAAACCAAATCAAACTCCAAACCTTTTGACTTGTGGAGCGTCATTAAGTTCACTTCGTTATCATTGAGCGGTTTATATGATTCTAAAGATTTTTTATCCCCTATAACCTTTCTTAATATTGCAGATGATACATCGTTTGATGCATTGGGCAAAATAATATTAGCCAATTCGGTGCAATATCCAACAAATAGTTCAACATCATCAGGAAGGCTAAGAGAACGCAATTGAACCTTTAATTGCAGAACTCTTTTGTGGTCATATCGAGTAAGCATCTCTATATCCACAAAATCCTCCAATGTTTCCAAGAAAGTCATGTTACTATCATAATAAAATCTCAATAAGGCTGCATAGAATGACGAACACACATTCGAATCGTTATCCAATCCCGTTGTATTGTACATTCTATAAGGCAGAGACAGATAAGAAGCTATCAAATCCAAATATTTATTGGTTTTTGCTAGTACTGCCACATCACTAAGTTTCTCAACATGATATCGTTTACAACAATCCTTGATGTTGGAAGACAAAAATTTGGAGACAGCACTCTCTTCACCTTCAATTCTTACAAGATGGACATCTATTTGTGAGGCAGGAAGTAAAGTGGAATCAGCATCCATCAATCTATTCGAATAATTAATAATGGAAGGAGAGCATCTGAAATTTTTATCCAAAGGGAAATAATGAAAATCACCTCTTTCTACCAAAGCTTGTAGGTATTTACTATCCTTCTTGTCATAGCCAAATATTGACTGTTTCGCATCTCCAACAGCTATGCCTACAAGCCCAAGGTTCACCAATTCATCAAACAAAATGCTGGTGTAAATATCAGCATCTTGGTATTCATCGATAAAGATGTAACGGTATCTTGCTTTCAGATAATTGCGACAAGCAGTACTTTCCTTTATAATCTTACAAGCCAAGAGCTCCAAAGCTTCAACTAGAACAAATCCTTCTTCATAATAAAGTTCCCACAACTGTGCCCATTCTTCTTCAGCTATGGAGTATATATCACGTTTCTCTTTTATCCATAAAAATAACTCTTGATTATCTTTATCGCAATCATTCAATGACTTAATAGATATTTCTATTTTTTTACTACCCCATATATGAGATAAGAAAGGATAAATCACCTCGGAAAAGCAGAATCCATCTATGGTACCAAAGAAAGAACTTCTGCTAAATGGAATATTTGCAAAGACTCTATCCTTTAGGTTCTTGGCAGCCTTACGAGTATAGGATATAGCTATTACACCTTGAAAATCTCGCAATTCATCTCCAAGGAGAATCCTGCGGATCTTTTCAGAGATGACAAAAGTCTTTCCACTTCCCGGTGCTGCCAAAACAACACAATTACCATCTTGCTCAACAATGATTTTTTGGGCATCAGTAAGTTCCATATTTATCTTCTATATAATTCTTTGCAGATAATAGCGGCTTTGCGATATAATCATCAGCCAATGCCTCCAAACGTTCCTTATGATTCTTGAGGAAGTCATATATGTTAATTGCTTTACGAGACTTCATCTTTTTGATAAGACTACTATCAGAAAGCAAATCTCCATAATATTCCTTCAAGGCATCTTTTAACGGACCATTACACAAATCCGTTTCAAAATCAACATCTGCTATGAAAATATCATAATTAGCAAGTACATCACGAAGTTTATCAGCAACTTCTAGCACTTTAGATGGTATTGAATTCTTATCTACAAAGCCATGTATCTTACAAGAATAAGCATCAATTACTTTTTCGTCAGTTTCTTCCAAATCACAACTCTGCTTAGCCAATTCTAGTCCTCGCTCTATGCCCGCAAATCTATAAGCATCTTGATGCTGAATCTTGAAGATATCATTGTCTGTCCTTGCTACCCAGTATATACCTAATGCTCCTAAGATTTTCGCATAAGTATTAAACCCAACACCTTCCACGCTAAGTATAGAGATATTCAATCTGTCTAAATCAATACCAATCTGCTTGGCTAGCGTCTTATAGAAAATGAGTTCAGATTGTCCCTCTACCAAGATTACACAATCAGCAAAAAACGCCTCAGCAGGTATTACACTCATTCTATACCCGAATCCATCAAACCCTTCCTCTATAACAGAAGAGCAACCATCAGAAGCAACCTTCGTCTCTTGGTCATCCTTATAGAGTCTCATAATAGAATTTGGAGAGAACTCACATACTATATAAGGCGAATGGCTTGTCAGAATAACCTGACCTTTAAGAACTTGACACAGGTAACGAGCCAATTCTCGCTGCTGATGTGGATGCAGGTAAGCCTCTGGCTCTTCCACACATAATATGGATACCTCATTAGAGTATTCACTTATTCGGTTTTGTGAAGCCCATAAAGATAGATAGATTTGATTGAGTCTTCCTTCACCACCTATCAACAATTTCTTGTCCCCATGCTTTGATGTGATGGAAATCTTATTGATAACGGAATCTGTATCAGTAGATGCAGTATCAAATACTACTTTCTGTTCTTGATTATGTATTGCAAGTTTATTTAGCTCCTCATTTATTTGCTCTGTAGCATTCTTTACGTATGAAAGTTCTGGTATCTGCGAATCTACCTCTTTCAACTTATCTGAAATTTGCTTGTATAGGGCATCGTCCATATCTATAGTTTCAGCACTACGATCCTCTTTTGCTTGCTGAAGGAGAATATTCTTGGTTTTGTTGATGTATCCCCAAAAATCTCTCTTGCTATTGATATACTTTATGTTTAATACCTTGCGGTAATAAGGAATGGCATATTCATGCAAGTCTTCATCTGCATCACTTTTACCACAGAAAAATTTATAATCTTCTCCCTTAGTTGCCAGATACTTAATTACAAGATTTCCATCTCCACTAATGTCACCTTTCATTTTAGATAAGATGCAATCTTCTTTAATATCATCGAAGAAAGCTGTGATTATCACTTCATTCGTTTCTTCATAGGCATAAAAATCGGACTCCTTTAATTCCAGATCTAAATCAGAAAAGCCTCGGTCCAGCAAAATACGAAGTGCATAAAGAAGATTGGTCTTGCCAACATCATTAGCTCCAATAATCAAACTCTGATTATTGAAATTTATCGTCGCTTCCTTAAAATTTCGGAAACCCTTAATATATAGTTTTGATAATTTCATAAAACAACCTGTTACTAGTAACAACGATATTAGTATTTCTTCTATACGTGTTTTAAATTGGTTGCCAATTTAGACAAATACTTTTGGAAAATTTTATCTTTCAATGCAAATAATACAGCAACATACCCTACCATGACTATCAACAAATAGGATAGAATATTTAAAATATTACTATTAAAATCTATCACCAGAGAAGATAACCATCCCACAACAAATGCAATGATTACATAAACAGAAACATCCATAAGCTGCTTTACATAACTATATGGTAGGAGTTTACGAGTTGCCCACACATTAATCAATGTTCCTGTGATATTAATAAAAACATTTGCTATCGCCAAGCCAACTACTCCATATTGAAAACCTACAAATAGATATATACAATATACTATTTTCTTCGGAAATTCTAGTTTTAACACCATTCCTGTTCTTCCTAGTGCTTGCATTAAACTAAGGCTCATCTGCCCAACTGGTCCAAACATGATGCCCACTATAAGTATTTTAAAAAGTAAAGAACAATAAAACCATTTTTTCGTCCACAACAAGACGATAATATCATCTGACGCAAAGCTCAAAAATGCAGTTAATGGGGCGATCAACATTACTAACAAACGCATGCTTTCTCGGAATTTTTCAGTTAGCATCAATTCGTCATCTTGATACTTTGCAAGTACAGGAAGAGCTACTCTCTGCACAATTCCAGATGTTACACCATCTACATTGGTACATAAGCCATTTGCTTTTGAAAAATAGCCCAGTTCATTCTTGCCTATAAACTTACCGATAACAATGGAATAAACCTGACTAAACAAAGTACCAATCAAGTTAGCACCCAACAATTTACTTCCAAAGCTCCATAACTTTGCTAATGATTGTTTATCAAACTTTTCCTTAGGTATCCATTTGGCAAATATCCAAAGCAATATAACACGAATCAACGATGCTAAAACTGCCTGCAAAGCCAAAGCGTAAACACCCATACCATGATACGCCATGACAATAGCGATAATACCTGCTGGGAGTTGAGCCGACAAATTGATGATTGTCTGAAGGCGTATATTTAACTTAGCTGTCAAGATTGCTGTTTGGACAATACATAAAGAGTTTAAGATGACATTTATGCCAACAATCTTAAGCAAAGGTATCAACAAAGGCTCCTTAAACCAAGCAGCGATGCCTGGAGTGAATATCCATAATAGAGCATAACAGACTAAACCTATCACCACATTAAAATAGAACGCTGTAGAAAGGTCTTTCTCTGTGCGATGCTGATTTTGTATCAGTGCATTTGCAAAGCCTGCTTCAATAAACACATTTGATACAGCTATGAAAATAGCAGTCAATCCTACAACTCCATAGTCATAAGGAGTCAACAATCGCGCCAAGACTATTCCAATAACGAAACTTACAGCTTGACTAGATAGTTTCTCAAAGAAACTCCAAATAGCAGCACTTACTCCTGTGTATGATGCCATAACATTTTATTTATTTCGTTAAAAACTGCTTGACAGGCAGTTCCATTCTCCTTAATACCTAACAACTTCCAATACTTATCTACAGCCATGCTATATTTTTTCCCATCAAAATTACGAATATTGCTTAATAACTGTTCTTCTGTTTCTGAGAACATAAAAGGCATCTGATTAGGAATTAAATAGAGTCCTCTGTCATACGAATTGTAATCTGGTGCATACAAGAAACAAGGTTTTCTTTGCACAGCAAATTCTGTAGAAACAGATGAAAAATCTGTAATCATGACATCTGCTGCACAAAGCAAATCTTGCATATCATCATATTGAGTTACATTGATGACATAACGAGACAAATGCTTAGCAAAGATGTCGGGAAGAGGAAAGTTTGCTACATTCGGATGAAATCTCAAAAGTAACTTCCATTCACCCCCAAACTTTTCTTCAAATGATTTTATGAGCCTTTCAGAATCAAAGCCATAATTATCGAATTCTGTAAGAGATCGAAATGTTGGTGCATATATCACCAGCTTGATATGTTCTTCAATATGATACTTTGCAAGAACTCGTTTTCTCAATGAATCATATATCTTCTGATTAAAGAAATCATCATATCTAGGAGTTCCTGCTTCAAGAATTTTACCAGTTGTGTACCAAGTAGAATGACGTATCCATTTTGAGAAATAGATACTTCCGCTCAGCATTAAATCTGTTTGACCACAATCCTTGATAGCACTATCTATGTAAACTTTGTCCAATACGGAAACACTGTCTTTCTCAGACTTTTTGGGTCCTGTTCCATGCCAAGTTTGGATATATAACTGTCCCTTACGTTTGTTAAACGAACTCATTCTGATATTTGCGACCAACATCTTGCAAGTTGCCAGCATATATATATGCGTTAGAGAAAACGTACGGATAAACTTTATACCACTATATTGATTTCTATAAAGTTTTGGATGGTTTACTACAGCAATTAACTGTAACTTGCCATCATCGTTGTGCTCTGCTACATAAGTAGCAATAGCCTTCGGATTGCAGTTAAAATGAGCTCCATTCCAACTTATAAAACAAACCTTATTTGAAGAAACAGGAAACATCTTACAGCATATTGGATAAAGAATATCCCATCTTCTATGCTCCCATCTCCACTTTATTCCGTGAAGAATCCTATGTAAAGTTATTTTTCTATATTGCATTACAATGTTATTTTTCGAGGAAATGTTTAAGTATATTATTCTCTTCTGATTCTAATAACTTTTTATCAAACTTATAACTCAACTTATGTATAAAACAAGAATCCTTTATGAATTGATAATACTCTGGTGTATATTTACTAGAAAAGCTAAAGAGAAGAACATGAGGATTCATATTACAAACATACGGCATATTTTGCCAAAGTTCCTTACATTGCTTATCCTCTTCAACCAAAGCAGATAAAGCAAAATGGAACATATAGTAATTAATAATATAGTTCTTTCTTTGCCAATAATTAAACATCCAGTTCTTCATTCCACGCAATATTGGAGATTCCTTTTTGCTATGAATAAACCAGCTAGAACACTTTATCGGAGAAGCCCAATCAGGAAAAAGATGGCGCTGAAACATAAAATACTCACTCTTATCAATTACTTCTGGAAATGAAGATGTCAAGAGACAAGTTGCATCTAACCAATATCCACCATATTGAAGTAAAAGACAAGTACGCAGCATATCAGAATAATTCGCTTCGGGAATAATACCCTCAGCATGCATTTTCTCTATGAATGCGGGCATCTTAACATATTGAGTCAGATTATTCTCATCCAATAAGACAAGTGGATGTCCACCTGCATTAGCTCTCACACTGACCAAACATCGTTTCACCAATTCTGGTGCATTCTCCCAACCTTGTTTCCAATACATAAAAATAGATTGGTTTTCTACTACATCATGTGGAGGTATTACTTTTTCACATTCTATGGACATATAAGCCCACTTCAAATGTCTTTTTACCCATTTATAGAAGAACCACTGTTGTTTGGTAAGATTCAACTCCCTAAAATATAAAAAATCAGGAAGCCATCTAAAAATCAATTGTACAATATTCATAGTCACTATTTTTGGAAAGGCAGGCTACATGCAAAGAGCAGAAAAGTAGCTTATAAAAATGTGCCCCCATGCACTTCGCCTGCCAATAGTTTTTATCTTAGCTCTTCAGAATTTCAATTGTTCTGCTCACAGCATCACTCATTTCGTAAACTGGTTCAAAACCAATTTTCTTAATTCGTCCGTTCTCTAAAATAGCTTTAGTTGCAATACTATAGCCTTTTTTTTCTGTTTCAGATGGCAAATCAAAAATTACTTTTTTACCAATAGCCTCAGCACAAAATCTTGCAAAATCACGTAAATGAACATTCGTTTTTTCACTACTTACATTATACGGTACCCCAATCTCTCCCTGCAACAAAACGGTCAGTAATCCTCTTACAGCATCAGCAACATAAGTATAAGAAAAATACTGATTCCCCTCGCTCTTGAGAACTATATCTTTACCATCTATAGCATTTTTAATAAACTGCGAAGAAGCCTTAGTGTCATTTTCCAACATGGTTGGTCCAAATATTCTACACAATCTTGCAATCTTAACACTGGTGTTTTTTTCAGCTATATAAGATTGGCATAAAGCCTCAGAAGTACGTTTCGACTCATTATAACAAGAACGTGAATTAGAAAGATTTAAGATGCCATTATAATCCTCCGTAAAAGTTTCCCCACCTCTTGCATTGCCATACACCTCATTCGTAGATGTATACAATACTGTAGAATGACATCTATCGGCAAGATTTAAAGCATGTTCAATTCCCTTTACATTAATCAGTATGGTTTCAATTGGATACTTTGAGTATGCCAAAGGGTGGGTATTGCTTGCCATAGGAATAATATAATCTACACTTATATGCTCAGGAAAAGGCTCACATACATCATGCTCAACAAATTCAAAATTAGGATTATCAAAATACTCCCCAAGTCTAGCCTTAGCTTTCTCTACATTTCTACCTACAGCATATACTTTAACCTGACCTATTCTCATCAGAGCATCAATCAGCATTACTCCAACCATACCTGTAGCACCTGTTATCAAGAAAGACTTTCCTTGGAGTTTATCTATATCTTTTATGCTGAGAATATGATTTAGATCCTCAACATATAAAAGATTATGCTTGTTCAATTTCATCATTTGTTCTTTCTATTTAAATATCCTTTAAAAATTTCCAAATCATCAGGTGTTGTTAACTTGATATTCTTATCGCTACCTGCGGCGAAATGTAAACGAACACCTAGTTCTACCATCATGGTATTTGTATAGTGAGAACCATAAATACCAATCTGCTTTTCAAAAGCCTCATGGTACTTGCCATCCAACAAGTCAAAACGATAAGCTTGAGGCGTAGAAACACGTCGAATCGTTTCACGAGGAATAAACTTTGTTGTTGTAGATTCATCATCCTCGCTCACCAGAAATATTTGTTCATTATAAGGTAAAGATGTAACAGCATTACCATATTTCTGAGCTTTACATATAACATCAGCTAACACCTCAGCGTCTACCAATGGTCGAATACCGTCGTGAATGATAATCGTGTCATCCTTTGAGCATTTATCCTCCAAATTGAACACTCCATTTCTAATGGACTCCTGACCAGAGTTTCCCCCCTTTACAATCCATTTCAATTTAGATATATTGTATTGCTCAGCATAAGACCAAACAACATTTTCCCACCCATCAATACAGACAAGTTCAATGGCATCTACCATAGGATGCTTCTCAAAACTTTCAAGAGTATAGAGAAGAATAGGTTTGTCATACACATTGATAAACTGCTTTGGGATGCTTTGTCCCATTCTACTGCCGACACCACCAGCTATTATAATTGCTATATTCATAAATATAATATTTTTTAGAGTTTACATTTATCCAAACATACATACTTTCTCATGACAAATGACACAATCGCCAGAAAAGAAAACATAACCATCTACAGTGGCGAATTAATATTTTCTAACGTATGTAGATACAAATCTGTTCTCTCTATCGAATTTGTTATTTCAAAATTATCGGTAAAACTTTTAAGTTCACTTGGCTCAACAAGACATTTTCTGACAATGCAACTTTTTACCAAGTACTCATAACATGGCATAAAAGTATGGGTTCCTCCTTTCCAATATTCATTGCCTGCAGCTGTCAAAATATCTACTTCATCAGTAAATCTGACTAAATCAAGGAGGTTATCAAGCTTATTCATATCACCACGATGATAGATATCATGGCAATCAACCTCTACTTCATAAACATAACCACCATATTTTCTAAAGAAATTCAATGCTGCGGAGAGCTCGAAGAATAAGAACAAGCAATCCTTCCTCAGAGGGATCTGAACTGGACGATTAGCGTTAAGTATATTTTCTACTTTCATTGACTCTTCGTCCATATATTGTTCAAAATTCGTTTGAGGTTGAATCTCTGCCCCGACCTCAAAATATCTTTTATCTACTCGATATAAATACATAAGCGTTTTATCTCCTAAAATTATTATTTTTCAATCTACAACTCATCTATTCCCTTACAGGTCTATTCAGTATCTTATCTTTTACGTAACCATCTACATTTCCATACACCCTCTGAACCATCTTTATTTAAAGGCGATTCAAGAGATGTTAAAAATAAAAAATGATTGGATTTAACATTTATTTTTGCATAAAGCAAGGCAAAAGTGCCACTTTTTCTGCTGTACAAACAGGCTTGGCAATAAGACGACTAACTAGCTCCTTGATGAAACACCCAGGAGATAACTTGTTCATATTACAGCTTTCTATGACAGAAAACATGAAAGCATAGTCAAGCGCAGAATCTTCACTGCCGATGTTCAGACAGTTCTTAAGATTCAGCTTGATGTGTCTCATCAGAAGCATATTCTTCGCTATTCGTTTATTATTATCTGATGTTTGATTTAACATATTGTTTATTATTTTTGATAAGAAACTGATTTTTGTTTTTTTCTGCCTGTTTCTCAGTTTTGTTTTTAATATCAATATTATTATTTATATATGAACCTCTACAGATATAACAAATAGAAATTGCTGATAAAATCATTAAAGTACCAAACAACCAACATTTTCCTTTGTTATACTTTTCACGAACAGCAAAGTAGCCAAAACAGACAAATATTATTAGTATACAACCTAATGCTATGACATACATCATTTTCTCTGTAATAGAAACACTTCCATTGTTTCCTATGAAAATAGACAAAAGACCAACAAGGAATGTGGTAATCGTTATAAATAATCCCATCTGCTCCATATTCTTACGTTCCATGTTGTCTATCTTAGACTTAGCCTCTAATACGACTTTTCTGTTCCGTTGGTTTTGGGCTTCGTATTCAAGATGGGCAATTTTACCGGCATAAGCTACCACTTTCTCATCCAAATCCTTGAAACGTAAAGGACGACAAAATGAGGATGGGCAAAATGTTTTAAAATCACACCCTTCAAATGTTATACTTGAGAAATTAAAACGTAATTGCACTAAATAAGGTTGATTTTTCTTACACCATGCAACATTTAATTTGAATTTTTGAAAGTATTCTTTTAAATCTATAACATAACGTGAAATATCCTCATATATATTTTGTGACAATATATTTTTTAGAACTTTTAAAGAAAAGTCTATGGCAGTCTGATAAGGGTGATAATTCATTATAAAAGTCTGAGCTTGTAAAGCTTCTATCTCTTGTAAGTCTTTTCTCATTTGCTCGTATGTATATTGCTTGTTACATTGACATAAAAATGAAAAACGCGAATTATACATGTAATTCAAAAACGACCTATCAGCTAAATCATTGACAACGTTTCGTGTTTTACTTTTCATATCTTCTTTATGATGAATATTTGCCAACTCTATCAGATGGTCTATTTGTTGAATGCTCTTTGTGCATTTTGTGTAATACCTCATTAAGAAAGCCAGCTGCCACATGGCAACATTTTCTTTCAATGATTCTTGTTGCCACTCCAATATTGTTGCTTCATCTAACTTAGCTGGTTCTAAATATTTTTGAAACAAAAAGCGAAAATCATCCTTAGCATACTTGTCTGGTTGATCTAATTCTATCGTTTCAAGTTCCAAATCATGATAATACAAAATTCTTTTGTTTGCAGTGAATGCAGATAATTTACCTAACAATAATTCTATTTTACTGAATACAGCATTAAGAACAATCCTTAAATCACCATCACTTTTTTCTCTATAATCTGATAGATACTGACGATGAAGAAGTAGTTGGCGTATATAATCATCATTATAAGAAAAATTATATTCATCCTCACAGGAATCACAAACTAAATCCATAACACGAACTAGGAGGTGTCTATTTCTATCAAAAGGAATAAAGTTACAAGAAATTACAATATTGTTTGGCTGAAACCTTTTCTTTGTCTGCCTTATGTGATTCTTGACTAAACGAATAACGTCTATCAAATCTTTCAACATAGATTGATACTCTATTGTCAATCTTGACTTTAATGTTTTTCAAGGATCCACATCCTCTATCATTCCATTTAGTATAGCTGACAACTCATCCAAAGACTTTGTTTCATGCAACAAATGGTCTCCTGACAACACTAATTTCGACATACTGACAACAAAGCCTTCACGAAACATATTAATCACCTGCTTTCCTTCCGTAAAAGCTTGTTTTGCAGATGCTGACCACTTTAAAGTATCTACCCAGGTACTTGAAAAAATAGCCTTAAACCGTCCTAGTTCTTCTTTTGTATATTCTGATTCCATAGTAAATTAGAAAGCCTTTATAGAACTTCTGCAGATGCATTCCACTGACATTTTTTCTTTTTTGTTTCCAAAAAATGTTGCTATATCCATTGTGATCTTCCAGGCAGACCACCTATGTGTTATATCAACTAAATCAAATACAGGCATTGTCAGATATTGCCTATGGGCTTTAGAAAAATCATCTACAGCTTCATCTATCAAGTTCCTACATTCTTTTGACACAGCAACAAACATAGATTCTTCTAAATTGTTGTAAATACATTCATTCCCATCAAAATTGATATACTGAAAAGATATGCGATTTTTCATTGCTTCATATATATCCATTTCCACAGGACCATATGGTAGAGCATAAAATTGATTGAATATCTTCAATAATTTTCGATTTGTACTTTCAGCTTTCCAAGCACATATAAGAAAAAGGATTTTTTGTAGACGTAACTTTGTGAAAACCGGTACTTTTATTTTCTCTTTTTCTAATTTCAATTTCCATTCATTCAAACGGAAAACCAAATATTCAAATACTAAATTTTTGTCCATAGCAAAACACTATATAACATGATATATTCTTCATTGAATCTGTATTGTCACCGATGCCGAGAAAATCTTATTGAGTTTACTTAGGTCACCCTTATCTAACTCGTATCGGATGTCATTGACTACGCTGCGGCTATATAGCCATAGCCTGTTTCCGGACGGCTTGGCTTAATACCGATGGTAACGATGGCATTCTTATCGGAAGTATAGTTCAATGCCTTACTGAGCACTCGCTGATACTCCGAGGTATTAATGACGAGGGTGACAGAACAGATTGGCTTCAATCTATCTACTGTCAATTGTATAAGGGAACGGCCGACACCCATCACATCTATAAACTGCTTTGGGTAATCGGGGGTTGACATTGGCCAGAAGTGGCAGCCTACGCCGCCAGCCATGATTATAATATGTATGTCGTGCATTAAACTTGTTATTTATTTCGAAAACCTACCCGTCCTTCCTTACCGTTAAGGAAGGCTCCACCTTTCTCACCAAGCCTCTCTTTCCTCAGGGACGAGAGGATGTAACCGCCCTCCGGTGCTCGGAACCGCTACGCTTTATGGGTGGCGGACCATCAAAGGTCTTCGCCAGGTTTTGCGGGATGGGACCGCCTTATTATAAGAAAGTTCAATTCTTATTGTAACTAAGGTTTTACGACAAGATTGGCAGTCGAGAATAAGTTACAGAATTCACGATAAAAAGTGCCTTCGAAACTAATCAAACAATAAGCTGACTCATTCTAAAGCAGAAGCTAAACACTCGTCTATTATTTGAGAAGATGTTTTCCCAGAGATTTCATAATCGTTAGCCATCTCTTTTGCCTGATTCAAACAAATACCTTTAAAAGCCCTTTTCCCAGTTTTACGTTCCCTAATAGTAGGGAAACACTCTCCTGGTTCAAATTCTTCAAAATCAATGTCATAATCCCATCCCTCAACCATTTCTTGCAGATGTTCCTTAGTATCCGCTATTATTACCAATTCATTCTTGTCAATTTTATCAAATTTAAATTCATTCCCTTTCACACGCCACTCTCGAAGATACTCAAAGTCGTGACATTCAACCTCTAGTTCTTCACAACGCCATGCTATTTCTGGACATTTGGATTTTATCATGTTTAACTCTTCTTGAGATCCATATATAACATTTCTAGCACCAAAATGCTGATACATGACGTTTCTAGAAAACCCTATTCCGAAGGGCTGATACATAGGTAATCCTGTACGAGAAACCTTTGTGTTGAAAAACTCAAATAGTGAAGTCAAAGGAGACGCTGTAAAGCAAATGAAATCATGAGAACTTGAACATAACCGCTCTTCATATAAGATTGTTTTCAACGTTTCTTTTGCATTCTCTCCCTTTGTAAAATGAAACAAATATGGAGTTATATCTGGTTTTACTCTTTTAAATTTGTCACTTTGTGCCATAGTCCTATTAGTAAATTGTTTCTACTCAGAAAAGCAGTAACTCTATGTCATTCACAGCTAGCCACCCCACCCGATACTCTTCTGGGAGCATTGAGAGCATTCGCTCTAAAAATTCGTTATCTGCCATAAGAAACTTATTTGTATAAATCTACATTGATATCGAATGGAGAATCGAAGTCCTTCAACATTGCATGCTTCGTATCTTTCTCAGAAAGATTGGCATGTTCTGTTGGAATTTTCCAATCAATACCGAGGGAATCATCAAGGATGCTGATACCACCATCAGCCTCTGGATGATAGAAGTTATCACACTTGTATTGGAAGACTGCTGTTTCTGAGAGAACAGCGAAACCATGAGCAAAGCCCTTCGGGATGAAGAACTGTCGATGATTGTCTTCTGTCAGTTCTACTGCCACATGTTTGCCATAGGTTGGTGATCCTTTGCGGATATCTACTGCAACATCGAGGACTCTACCCTTTACACAGCGCACCAACTTGCTCTGGGTATATGGTGGACGCTGGAAGTGCAGGCCTCGCATTACGCCATAACTGCTCATTGACTCGTTGTCCTGGCAGAAGTGAACACTGTGTCCCAGGATTGGGGCAACCTTTTCTTCAAACTCTCGCTCGCTGAAACTCTCGAAGAAGTAGCCACGAGCATCACGGAAGAGGCGTGGCTCTATAATGAGTACGCCTTCTATTTCTGTTTTTACTATATTCATGATTCTAACTTAAGTTCTTACATAAGATTTTTCGAAAACCTACCCGTCCTTCCTTACCGTTAAGGAAGGCTCCACCTTTCTCACCAAGCCTCTCTTCCCTCAGGGACGAGAGGATGTAGCTGGCTACGCTATAGCCTCCGCCAGAGTTTTGGTATCGGCAGCGGAGCCTTTGCCCACAAGGGGCTGCCGATGATAGTTTAACGCAATAGAATTGCGATTGTTTGTCGGCTGGCGCATCATAGTAATCTACCACTATCACGTAATCGTTTCTTCATTCCTTGCAATGCAGATTCTGCCCAAAGCTTATAGTCACTCTTCATCGCATTCTTTTCCTCGTCCAAGAAATTCGAATGCTCGATTTGAAACTCGACATACTTCTCAGCTGAATGCTTTGCATTATCAAGTTCAGCCTCTGATACCTTAGCGATTGTCATCCGCTCACCTATAATGGCACAAATATAGCCTTCGACAAAGGCTGTTATGTAATCTTGATTATTTCGATGAATCATAATAAACAAAATAGAATTAACTCTTAGATTGCTTAATCACTGAGCCCACTTTAAAAAGGGGTATATTTTGAATCCAGCATAACCAGTGTGGTCATTCAGAGTGAAACATAGCAATCGGCTCCGCTGGTGAACATCTTTCGAGAATTAGCCATGAAAGAGCCGAAAGTTTCTCTGATAGGCCCGAAAAGGGCAAATATCGATCTTTGAAATGTTGAAATCTGGAATATTACCATCCTTCTGAGGTTCATCCACATACATCTGCTATATGCATGCATACGATGTTTGAGCAAGCCCCTATCTTTGGTAGGCACCATCTGCATAAAGGTCTTCAATGGCAGAATTCGTGACGCGTTCGCTGTTTTCCACCGCCTCTTGAAGAAAATGGCAGTCTGCAAATACAGCAGTTTCCACCAGAACGGAAGTGATGATGCTAGGCTTGCCTTCCTCTACTGTCTCTGTGATGTTGGTCACATAGCCTTGCACCTTCTGGTCGATCTTGGTTGTCACGAGGCTATAGAACTGGTTCGGTAATTTACCAGCTATTTTTTACAATAATGTGACAATTTGTCTGCACTACGAATTTTGGCGGCATTTTTGCAGAATGAACAATATGCTTGGTATCTATCGTACCAAATCTTAGCATAGGAAGGAGGTGTAAAGCATTGACATACTCAAAAGAACAATTAGACCAGATTTTTGCCAAAGGCAAAGAGATTCCAGGGAAAGACCCTGCTCGCTATCGCAAGGACGCATGCGGTAATGAGATTTATCGACAGAGCTACGGTAAGGAGTCGCCCATGGGTTGGGAGGTTGACCACAAAAACCCAAAAGACAATGGTGGTACCAATAGTATGAGGAATCTACAGCCACTTCAGAGCAGTGAAAACTCAAGCAAAGGCGCCAAGTACCCTTACAAGAAGAAGTAAGACTATTCTTTTATTTTGCCAGCCATCCTGCCGAATGGCTGGCTTTTTTTGCTTTGAATCATGTAATATCCTTTTGGTTACACAAACAGGCGTGACCCATTACTTACCACCTCTCGATGTTTGTTATTATCACTTCCATAAGTCGGGTTCCTTTTTCTTATGTTGTTAATCTATCATACCCACTTTTTCAAGATATTCTCAGCCATACCCTTACAATCCTCCTTCGATGATCTCCATTTGCGAATCCATTCGATTGGTGCATGCGGTTCAAACTCCTTGGCATATTCCTCTACAGCCTCAACTGTCTTTCCCCATGTCCTTGTGGCAGTCACGGCAATATCAGGCTGCATCTTGTGGAAATATGCAATATTCCTATCAAGTTCAGCTCGGTTGTCACCCCATGTGCAGATGCACACTTTTTTGCCGTTCACCATGAAAGTGGCGCGGTAGTCGCTCTTGTTCCAGTGTAGGGTGTCTATCGGTTCTGGCAGCATCGTTGCCAGTTCCATAAACGTGGTGCTCTTCCCTACATTTGCACCACCGTATAGTGCTATAATCTTATCCATAAATGTTAATTTGTTAACGCGTAACTCATCAAATCCCTGAAACCAGAAACTTAATGGTTCACTTGCGTTCAGCTCCTTGACACATACCTTGCCAACCTTACAGAAGGCTTTCAATTGTCGTTCACTACCCATCTGTTTCCATCAGAGCAGCACAAAGCGGTTTGCAATCAGCACCTGCATGCCGAATGCGGTGGGTCTGCCACCATCTCTTTAGAAGTTATAACAGAAATCTATCAAATATAGCCAATATCAGATTTCATTCTGTCTCAGGACACACTTTCACCTGCAAAGGTGCAAAATATTTATAAGACTACCAACTTTTTTATGAACAAAATCTTATCCCGAACTGGGGTATTTTTACGCTAAATCAGAAAACAATAAATCATCTTCTCCTTCAAAAACAAGAGACTCCAAATTGTTTATCATTAGCATCTTTTGAAAGTTATCCTCAAAAGAATTAGATGGCATATCTTTAATCGTATTTTTATATGTGGATATCATACATTCCTTTGCATCCTTCTTAGATTTTCCAGAAAGAAAATCTTTCAAGCCCTGAAGAGCACATTTCAAGAATAACTCTTCGTCAGTTCCTATCATCCATGAGTCTGAGTAACCTACGAAGAATTTAATTCCAATTCTTATTAACTCATCTTTTAAATCTAGACCTGAATAACAAGCTAAAGCGTAAAGTCCTTTGTTGGCAAAATTATAGTTTGTTGTATGGATAGAGATGACTTCTTCGTTATTTTCGTTGATAATCTCACCATTTATGCCATGAGAGACAATAACACAAAGAGAGTTACTCTCCATCTTTCCACAAACTTTATCTGCATTTAAGTTAGGTGGACATACGCTCTCAAATGTTATCTTGTTATCCAAACAAGCTTGTTTCGCTTCATCTGAGCAAGACTCGAAAAAATGATGTAATTCCGTATTACAATCATTGTTGTATGCAATCAAAACACTACTCATTAGCCTCCGAGTTTTCAGTAAATTGATAGATATAGAACTGATTCACCATCTTTTCAAATGATTTCCCAATCGTGGATTGTTTGCGAAGTTCTTCCAATATTTTTTGCCATGTAATCGTTTGGTCAAAAGTCCTAAAAGCAATCTTGTCAGAACATTCGGGATGATTAATGAGCCATTGCTCTAAGATACAATCAAATCTAGTAACCCAATTTTTCTGTATCTTGTCAATCAGCCCAAACGTCACGTCAATGTCTTGGCTGCGATCTAAAAAAAAGAAATTCTCTTCGTTCATCATATCAATAACCGACTGAGCTGGAAATGAGGTTACAGGATTAGCTGACATCATTATCACATATAGTAAAGATGTTTTTTTTCGTATTTCTTTCAGAATGTCTATCCCTTTGGTAGGTAAACCACTAAAGTTCCAGTCAAGAAATACAATCATCCTACTATTTATGTTTTCTAGAACAAAATCTAAGCCCTCTTGCGGATTCTTAAAGACATGACTATAATCAGCATTTTTATAATGCTTTCTGATATTCTGAACGATAGGTTCATTTACGTCTAGATTATCATCAATAAATACTACTTTGAAATCCATACTTTAATGTTTAAAGGGTATAACAATTTTTACCGTAGTCCCAATCTCACCAAATTCACTGTCCTCAATAGACACAGTTCCCTTCAAAGATTCTACTCTGGTCTTAACAATGTATAAGCCAACACCAGCCCCGCCTTTATCTTGAGTGGTAGTATAGTATAGGGCAAATACTTGCTCTCTGCGTTCTACAGGGATTCCAACCCCAGTATCCGAAACCTTAATGACAAGATTATTGGAGAGTGCTTCATAGGACACCTTTAGGACCTTGGTTTTGGCATTTGCCATTGCCTTAATCGAATTGTCAATCAGATTTTGAAGGATGTCTCTAAAGAACTGCTTATTAATTGTCAACTTGAGTTGAACAGGGAAAGAACTATCAACCTTGATGTTTTCTTGATCAAATATATGGCTGTAGTCATTCAAAATTTCTTCGAAAATCTCCTTTAAAACAATTTCTTCAGGATTCAGATTGGACTGCGAGTAACTCAGCATAAAGTCAATCACCCGGTTCAGCACCTTGTATTTTTGGAACATTTCTTTTGCGTATAATTTGAAAAGTTCTTCTTCTTCTGGATCAGGGTAATAACGATAGAAAAATTCAATTCTATCCTTCATCTGATTTAAAGTGGTACGAACGGCATGTGCAATCTGTATGGCATAGTCTTGCAGTGACATGATGCTCATATAGATATTCTCTTTACGCGTAAAGTCCTCTTCTACCTTCTTCTGTTCCTTGATTGCATTTTTTACTGACTTCCCTGTCTTTTTTGCTTGTTTGATAAGAATATCAACCGTGGGCTTTAAACTGGGGTTCTGCTGTGCAAAGTCGGAAATCGTAGTGATGAATTGGTTTATATTTTCAGATGCAGAATTTAGCTCAGTAGAAACTTCTTCTTTCTGTTTCTTACGCATGGTCTCTTTATAGGCTTGTAATGCATTTAGCTGAAGTACGATAAAGTCCTTGAATTTACGATAAGCCTCATTATCAACAAAATCTTGTCTGTTGGTAGCATCAATAATATTTGGGTTTCCATCACGAGTCAATTCGATGGAGCCAAGAAATTCACGCGTACTTATTCTGTTGAAAATATCTTGCCACACACGCTTGTCAATTCCTAAGATATCTCTTTTTTTATCTTGATCCTTGTTTGCCTCGGCAAATGGTGTGGTGATGATGCCATCTCTATAGACTTTGAAACCATCTATCGAATCGTTGGGGTATGCTTTGCGATATTTGGCACGAGCAGGTCCATCAAAGAAATATACTCTCATTTTGATTCCACCAAAGTCTTTATCTATGGGTATATTTCGAGATTTAAAAGAACTACTTTTTTTATCAAAAAATATACTTTCCTGAGTGTTGTTCTTTTCGTTAAAATCGATTGTAAATGAAGCTGTCGCTATATCTGTCTCCTCAATTGTATGAATTGCATTTTGATTGATTCCGAATTCATCGGCTACCACACGAACTTGAAATTCATCATTTTTATTAACAAAAGGAGATCTGATCTTCGATATCTGACGAATGAGTTGTTCTATTTCGCTTTTGGTCCAATACTCTCTGATAGCCGAGATAACCAACTTTGTACCCGATTCTGAGAGTTTGTCTGCGGGAGAATATTGGTAATCGTTTTCAATATCAGTAAACAGCAGTATGTCATTGGTATCATTATGTTCGTAGAAAGACCAATCAATTACAACATTCAGCCATTCCTTTTCACCCGCTGTTTTGGTAATAATGCGAGTCTTGTCACCTAGCTTATCAACAGCAAACCGTCCAATTCCTTTTTCGCCTACGCATCTTCGGTGAAAAGGTTCTGGAGAATAGGGATTTTTACGTTTAGATGACGTTCCAATAACCATCCATTTGTCCCTGATATCTTCAAAAGACATGCCACAGCCATCGTCGATAATTTCTATGACAGCATTTTGTTTGTCAGCCCCCACATTTGTGAATCGAACAGTAACCTGACATGCATTGGCATCATAGCAATTTTTCACCAATTCGAATAGAGCCGTGACTCTATCTGTAATGAGCTCACGACCTATCAAGCGAAAAGTCGAAACATCAAATCGCCATTTTAAGGTTTGATTTTTATCTTTCATTTGGCGTATTTCTAATATGTTGAATAATACTTTCTGCAATTACTTCCCCAAGTCTGGGAGGTACAGCATTCCCGATGTATCTAGAGGCTACACCAATAGATATTGAATCCTCGTTGTCAAAGAAGGCATAAGAACGAGGGAAGGTTTGCAACAGTGCCGCTTCTCTAACAGAAATAGCCCTATCTTGGTCGGGATGACCGAATCTTCCATTTCCCAAACCCGTACATTGCGTGGTCATGGTAGGACTAGGCTTGTCCCATCGCATTCTTCCATATACACTACCAAAACTTTTTCCACCCTTTCTTTTATGACATTCCAAAACCAGCTCTGATGGCCAGTCTTTCCAACTACCTCCTGCTGGAGTCGCCTTGATGCGCTGCAAATTCTTTTCTGATAGGAAACAACATCTGTGTAGGGAGTCAGTGGAGCTAGCCTCGCCAGCTTTTAAAGGAGGCAAGTTTCCAATAGTATCTCGTACTGTTTTATAATTATCGGGGGTACAAGTTTCCTTAATCAAATCTATAGGACCTAGCCGAGATGCCAATAAAACCAACCTCTTTCGCGTCTGAGGAATACCATAATCTGGGCAATATACTACATGATACGAAACGTTATATTTTGCTTCTTTTAGCGTATGTACAAAATCGCCAAAAACATCTTTCTCATTAAAAGTAAGAAGGGATGGTACATTTTCCATTGTTATAATATCTGGCTGAACTTCCTTCACCAATCTACCGAATTCGTATAGTAAATCATACTTATTCGGATCTTTCTCTTTGTTTTTGAATGCATAAGAAGAAAACGGCTGACATGGTGCACAACCAGCCAACACCTTGATGGATTTCTTTGAATAGTATTTGTTTATATCTATTCCATGAACCTCCTTGATATCCTTATAATTGAATTTGGCTTCGTTGTTAGTTTCATATGCATATTTACAAGTTGCATCTAAATCAAATCCAGCAAGAATGGAAAAGCCCTTAGATTTCATTCCAAAACTCAACCCACCAATACCACAAAACAAATCAACCACCTCTATTTTTGGCAGTTTTCCTCTTCGTTTATGTGATTTAATTTCTTTCATTGTTCGTAATTAAATTAATGACTCCACTTTAAAAAGTGTGTTAAATTTGAATTAAATATATGCCTTGGAAAGTTTTTACGCTATCCTTGGCGTTAACTAACTTTGGCGGCAAGTTGGCAAACGACCAGTTTATACAGCGTCAAAAATGCCTCTTATTGCCTAAATATAGTCCCAAAGTTGGGCGATTCGGTCTTTGAACTATTTTGTTGCCATCTGGAGTAAATCACCATTAGAACGTAACTACTGATTTTCAGTAGTTAGCACATCCAATAATTTTTCAAAAAAAGCATATTATTAATTGGTATTGCCAAAGCTGCCATTTAGGCAGCCTTGACATTCTCCGTATATCACCATTACATCGTACCCACTATATTATAGCGTCAGAAGCATTCCTCAATGCAAGCTAAAGTAACTTTTGCTCTTCTATTACCAACTTACTCAATACCGGCATGAGCTTTTCTATCTTGCGGCACTTCACCTTATTATAATAGAAGTCTATATCATCGAGGAGGTCATAAGCCTGGTCTTCTGGCATATCACCACCATAACCGCCAGCGACTATCGTTATGGCGGCAAGCTTACGAGCATCTAAGTGGATACGGAAATCGTACATGCTTCGAAGGATTACAGGAAGGGTATTGTATATGACGTTACAATAGTGAAGCAGGTCTTTGAAATCTTCTGATTCAGTTAAGTATGCTTCGAGCATCTCTTCCTGATATTGGCGGAGAAGCAATAAGTACTTTTCCTTGCCTACCTTACCTTTGATATTTTGGGTCATAACCCAGAACAGGGCATGGGATAGAACGATTTTATCTTCTAAAGGGTGATAATAGAAGAGGTCGTCTTCTGGGCTATTCGACTTAGCCCATTGTTCTTCTAACTTACCAATCATTTCCTTTCGAAAGGAATTTCTTTCTTCTTTGTTCATTGTATTATATTGTTTTTTCGACTCCCCTGTCCCCCTCTTGCGAAGAGGGGGTCCTTACCCTATACCCAAGCCCTAAATCCCTACCATAGGGATTAGGGATGTAACCGCCCTACAGTGCTATCTGTTCGAAAACCTACCCGTCCTTCCTTACCGTTAAGGAAGGCTCCACCTCTCACCCCGACCCTCTCTCCTCAGGAGCGAGGGAGGAAACCGCCCTACTCGGTGCTCGGAACCGCTACGCTCTAAGGTTGGCGGACCATCAAAGGTCTTCGTCATATTGTGCGGGATGGGACCGCCAGGGGACATCTTGATGATGGGGACCGCCTTACTATAGCTTGCTGATTGGGAACGCATGGGGACGGCTTGCTGGTTGGAATCACCATATTTGTTCCTCATTGCAGTATCGCTCTGCACTGGTTGTCGCTCGAATGAGGAGTTTATTCTTTTTAAGTCCCACAGATTGCACAGATAAACACAGATTTCTTAGACCTGTGCGGTCTGGGGGGATTAAGGGCACGCGGATCTCGCTGATGACGCAGATCTTTTGAGTTGTGCGGAATACGATGGTGTTTAATTTTATTTTGTTCCTCATTGCAGTATCGCTCTGCACTTGTCGCCATTCGAATGGGGAAGAATACTTTATAAAATTCCAAATCTCTTCTTTTCTTTATTAGTAAGAGTTTCGGTTGTTTTAAGAACCTCAAAGATTCCTTGGAGATCTTGGGAGGTCAAAGTTCCAAAATACTCTCCTT
>ENA-OPVY01000305-OPVY01000305.1-human-gut-metagenome-genome-assembly--contig:-NODE-305-length-43832-cov-23.495214_pt1 | contig 43832 bp, 40 predicted proteins | sample MGYA00241503_ERZ501998 | MGnify/ENA primary metagenome ERZ501998 (study PRJEB25962, sample SAMEA2042107) | human gut metagenome | biome: human gut; feature: human-associated habitat; material: faeces... | reverse complement strand
TCGGTTAGCGAATTTTCTTGTTTTGGGACTTGACTTTTATTAGCAGGTCTTTAGTATACACCAAATTCCCCCAAACTTCTATGACCGGGTCGCAAAAATTGCGCTTTGCGGCGGCTGGCCGCTTTTCAAGCGGAAAAGAGTATGTTATACTGTTTCAGTTATCTGAATTTTCTGCCACGGAGGCTTATTTTATGACCAAGCAACGTATCCTTTTCATCACCACCGGCGGCACCATTGCCAGCGTACGCACTCAGCAGGGGTTAAAACCCGTGCTTACCAGCGAGGAGCTGCTTGCCCATCTGCCGGAATTGAAAGAACTGTGCTGCCCGGAAACGCTGGCGCTGTGCAGCATTGACAGCACCGACCTCGGGCAGGAGCACTGGCTCATGATGGCACGCGCTATTCAGGAAAACTACGCTTTATACGATGGTTTTATCATCTGCCACGGCACGGATACGCTGGCCTACTCTGCGGCAGCGCTCTCCTACCTGATCCAGAATGCGGATAAGCCCATCATCCTCACCGGCGCACAGCAGCCCATCTCCAACGAGATCACGGATGCCAAGAAAAACCTGCGGGACAGCGTGGTCTGCGCCATCGACCCGGGCAGCCGGGGCGTAATGGTGGTGTTTGGCGGACACGTCATTGCGGGCACTCGTGCCAAGAAGAACAAGACCATCAGCTACGATGCCTTTGCCTCAGTCAACTTCCCGGAGCTGGCGCTGGTGCAGGGTGACCGGCTGGTGCGGTACATTTCCTCGCCGTGGCCCACCGGCCCGGTGGAGTTCAGCCGTGTGCTGGACCCGAAGGTGTTCCTGCTCAAGCTGACCCCGGGCATGTCCCCGGCGCTCATCCCGGAGATCTTCCGCCTGTACGACTGCGTCATCGTGGAAAGCTTCGGCGTGGGCGGCATTCCGCAGCAGCTGATGGATGCCTTTGCCGAAGGCCTGGGCGACTACGAGACCACCCATAAGGTGCTCATCATGACCACGCAGGTCACCTACGAGGGCAGCGACGTGGGCGTTTACGAGGTGGGCAAGCGGGTGAAGAACCGCTTCCGTTTTCTGGAAGCCCACGATATGACCATCGAGGCCGTAGTGACCAAAAGCATGTGGCTGCTGGCGCAGAACTGCGAAAGCTTTGACCAACTGCAGCAGCGGTTCTACCGTCAGGTGAACTTTGACACCTTCTATCACTGAGGATAAAGCCGCCGGGCAGGCCAGTGCTTGCCCGGCGGTTTTGCCTGTGCACCCTTGCGCCGGGAGGGCTGCGGTGTTACACTAGACAAAAAGGGAGGCGCATCTTACTGTGTGGTTCGTGTTTGCACTGGGCAGTGCCGTGTTTGCGGCCCTTACCTCCATCCTGGCCAAGATCGGCATCCAGGGGGTCAACTCCACCCTGGCCACCGCCATCCGCACGGTGGTGGTGCTGGTCATGAGCTGGGGCATGGTGTTCCTCACCGGGACCCAGGGCGGCGTGGGGGATATCTCTCGCCACAGCTGGCTGTTTTTGATCCTTTCCGGCCTGGCCACCGGGGCCAGCTGGCTGTGCTATTACCACGCTTTGCAGATCGGGGCCGCCTCCAAGGTGGTTCCGGTGGACAAGCTCAGCGTGGTGATCACCCTGGCTTTGGCCTTTGTGATCCTGAAGGAACCCTTTACCGCCAAAAACCTGGTGGGCTGTGCCCTGATCACCGCCGGCACCCTGTTTATGGTGCTGTAAAGCCGCCCTACCAAAAATGCGCCCGGGATACTCCCGGGCGCATTTTTTATTCCGACAGCCGCTGCCGGGTCTTGTTCATCAGGTCCAGCTCCGGCATCAGCTCATCGCTGATGATGGTGAGCATCTGCTCCAGCTTGTCCACGTCCTCTTCCGGGAAGCGCTTGCGCACCCGCTCGATCACGGTGCTCAGATAGGAATAGCTGATGTTGTAGTAATCGATATACTTCTGGGTGGGGCGCAGGTGGTACTCGCGCCGGTCGGTGGTGGACTGGATCTTTTCCACATAGCCCTTCTTCACCAGACTGCCGATCTTATACGCCGCGTTGGGGGTGGAGATCTGCATCATGCGGGAAAACTCCGCAATGGTGGGTTCGCCCATAGCCATGATGCCCTCCATGCAGAAGGACTCCACCGTGGTCAGCGTGGCTTCGCGGGTGGCAAAACGCTGAAAAACATTCTGGTAGAAATGCAGCTTGAATTTGGTGTATACGTCCTGAAATGCCTGTTCCAGCATAGGTCGTGTGCCTCCGATAGTTCATTTTATTTAAAAATACCACGTTTTGGCCGCGGCGCAAAGCGAAACAGCTGAAATTTTGGCAGGAATTTATTTTGCTGCCTTTTTGTTCGTGCGCACACGGATCACGCTGAGCACCACCAGCTCTACGGCAATGGCAACGGCCAGCAGGATCAGCGAGGTGAACAGGCTGCCGTTGGCACCCAGAAAAGCCTGTGCAATGCCTGTGATGACATAGCACACTGCCGCGCAGGAAGCCGCCGTAATGGCGTAGGGCAGCTGGGTGGACACATGGTTCACATGGCTGCAGTGGGCACCGGCGGATGCCATGATGGTGGTGTCCGAGATGGGGGAGCAGTGGTCGCCGCAGACGGCACCGGACAAGCAGGCCGCAATGGAAATGACCAGCATCTCGCCCTCCGGGAAGGCATGGCACACGATGGGGATGAGGATGGAGAAGGTGCCCCAGCTCGTGCCGGTGGCAAAGGCAAGGAACACTGCCACAAGGAAGATGATGACCGGCAGCATGTACTGCAGCGCTGCAGCAGAGCCACTCAGCAGGTTGGCAACGTAATATTTTGCGCCCAGCAGGCCGGTCATGCCGGACAGGGTCCATGCGAGGGAGAGGATCAGCATGGGGCTGACCATGGCCTTGAAGCCCTCGGGAATGCAGGCGGCAAAGTCTTGAAAGGTCATCACATTGCGCACGCGGTAGAACACAAAGGTGAACAGCAGGGCAATGCTGCTGCCCAGCACCAGACCTGCAGAAGCGTTGCAGTCCGCAAAGGCGGTAACGAAGTCCACGCCCTCAAAGAAGCCGCCGGTGTAGATCATGCCGAAGATGCAGGCCGCGATCAGCACCAGCACCGGGGCGATCAGGTCTGCAACATGGCCGCAGGTATCGGTGCCATCGTCCACATCGTTGCCGTAGGGACGGTCGGCGGTGGTAAACAGGTCGCCGTTTCTGGCGTTGTCCTCGTTGAGCTTCATGGAGCCAAAGTCCGTGCCGGTGAAGATGAGGAACAGGCTCATCACGATGGTGAGCAGGGCATAGTAGTTATAAGGAATGGTGCGCAGGAACATGGTAAAGCCATTGATGCCGGAGCCTTCGGGCACGCTGGAAGTGACCGCAGCTGCCCAGCTGGACACGGGTGCAATGATGCACACCGGGGCCGCAGTGGCGTCGATCAGGTAGGCCAGCTTTGCGCGGGACACCTTCTGCCGGTCGGTGACGGGGCGCATGACAGAGCCCACGGTCAGGCAGTTGAAGTAGTCGTCCACAAAGATCATCACGCCCAGCAGCAGGGTGGCAAACTGCGCACCGGCCCGGGAGTGGATGTGGGTGGAGGCCCAGCGGCCAAAGGCGGCAGAGCCGCCGGCCTTGTTCATCAGGGCCACTAGGATGCCCAGCATGACAAGGAACACCAAAATGCCCACGTTGCTGCTGTCCGAGAGCTTGGCGACCATGCCGCCGTCTTCGTTGAAGAACAGGGTGTTGATGGCCAGCTCCAGATTGCCGTTGGCATACAGCAGTGCACCGGATGCGATGCCCACCAGCAGGGAGGTGTACACCTCCTTGGTGTTCAGCGCCAGCACAATGGCGATCACCGGCGGCAGCAGCGAAAAGATGGTGCTGTACACCGCACAGGTATAGGTGGACGGGTCCGCGATCTTGCCGGGCGTTGCCGCTGTGCACCACAGCAGCAGAGCAAACACCAGCAGAGCTGCGAACCATGAAAGGTTCTTATTTTTCATAACGGATTCCTCTTTTTTCAAATTTCCGGGGATGCATACCCCTCTTTGCGCAGGAAAAACTATCCCCATCGAATGCAAAGGGAGGTGTGCGCCGCGCCGGACTATAAAGCGATGTATTTTGAGCTGTTCCGGGCCAGCGTGCAGGCCACCCAGCTCTTGCAGGACGCGCAGAAGCGTGCCGAGCAGCACCTGCTGGAAGCTGACCCGCCGCCGATACGATTGGAGCAAACAGAGCAAGCGGATGAAGAATAGTTTTCTTCGGTCAGCGTCCTCGCCCTCTCAGTCTCGCATACGCTCGACAGATTCCCCCTTTTGCCGCTTATGCGGCATCCGTTCCCCTCTTTGTCACCTACGGTGACATTTCTCCCCGGCCGGGGAGAATCTGTCCCGGCCGGGGGAAGTCTTTCCTCAAAGTGGGAGCCTTTGGCAGTACGGTAAAGTTCCCAGTTTTGCCAAGGGCTCTCCCCTTGGGAGAGCTGGCACCGAAGGTGACTGAGAGGGCGAGCCCGTTTGCCTTTTAGCCCTTCTTTGCCTCCGCCTTGGCGGCGAACTTTGCGTCGTTCACCACAAAGCGCTCGTGGGTGCCGCCGCCTACAGGGCCTTTTTCGTCGTGCAGGGCCACCTTGAAGGTGAGCTTGCGGCCTTCTACCGCCACCAGCTCGCTCTCGCAGGTCACGGTCATGCCCACGGGGGTGGGGGCGGTGTGCTCCAGCTCAAGCTTTGTGCCCACCGAGCCGCTGCCCTCGTCCAGCGCATCGGCCACGCTCATCCAGCAGGTCTTTTCCGCCAGAGCCACAAGGGCCGGGGTGGCAAACACCTCCAGCGTGCCGCTGCCCATGGTCTTTGCGGTGTTGGCTGCGGTGACGAGCACGCTCTGTTCCCCGCGGATACCGGTTTCCAATGTCATATACTTTCCTCTCCTTTTGTGCGCCGTATGGCGCATTTTATTTTTGAACACCTTTATAAGATACCACATTTTGCACCAGAACGCACCCTATTTTGCACTTTTTTGTGAATTTCTCTTTTTCTTTTTGCGCAAACGGGCTGCCAAGTCCTCTCCCTTTGAGGAAAGACTTCCCCCGGCCGGGGGAAGATGTCGCGTAGCGACAAAAGGGGGAGTGTGGCACCGAAGGTGACGGAAAGGGCGAGGACACTGACCATGCGGCGACCTCTTTTTTGTTTTCGCCTTCCTTCCAATCCGCATCCTTATTGCGATTCAGAAACGCAAATTTTCTGCGTTTTAAGGCAAATTTCATCAATTCAGCGCAGATGTCCAAAATCTTTGAAAAAAGCCTTGACAAGGAGCATTCCGCGTGCTACTATGAACACATGAACAAGCGTTCATGTGAATCCACAGCGAAGGGAGATGTCAACATGGCGGAAATAAAGGAAGCAATGCCCGCGCCGCAGCCGGAAGCCTTGGATATGCCGGACGACGAGGTGCTGTACGAGCTGGCCGACCTGTTCCGGGTGTTCGGCGACTCCACCCGCATCAAGATCCTGTATGCACTGCACGACAACGAGCTGTGCGTGCAGGACATTGCAAACGCCGTGCAGCTGAGCCAGTCGGCGGTGAGCCATCAGCTGCGGGTGCTCAAGGATTCCAAGCTCGTGCGGTTCCGGCGCGAGGGCAAAACCGTTTACTACGCACTGGACGATGACCATGTGCGCAGCATCCTCTCCATGGGGATGGATCATATCGAAGAATAACGAAAGGCTGGTATTACTTATGAAGAAGAGCTACAAGATCGAAGTGGACTGCGCAAACTGCGCTCAGAAGATGGAAGACGCTGCCAACACCGTTGCAGGCGTGGCAAGTGCTACCGTCAGCTTTATGACCCAGAAGATGAAGGTGGAGTTCTCTGAAGGTGCAGACCCCCACGACACCATGGTGAACGTTCTTGCCGCCTGCAAGAAGGTGGAGGACGACTGCGAGATCTTTGACATCTGATGCGCGGCAGGTTGCTGCACACGATCATCAGCCTCGCCCTCTCCGTCACCTGCGGTGACACCTCTCCCTTTGGGAGAGCTGGCAAATCCAAAGGATTTGACTGAGAGGGCGAGCCCGCTAAAGAAAAAGCATCTGCAGCAAGAATTCGTAGATTTTCTGAGAGCTCAAACGAATGTGCAGATGCTTTTTACTTTGTGTGCGATTGTGTTGTGCAATAACTTTTTCTGTTGAAAAATCAGACAGTTTTCAACAGTTTCCACTCAGTTTTCAACACCGTTTGCGGAAAAAACGTAAAACAAACGTGGAAAAGCACTTTTACGACTGAAAAACTGTGTGGAAAACACGGGTAAAACCGTGGAATATCCATTTTTATGGGGAAAAGTTGTTGAAATCCCCGCCCGCCGCAGCGTGATGCGGCCCATGGATCCCGCAAAAAGGAGCGTTTTGTATGAACAAAAAGCAGAAAAAGAACCTGCAGCGCATCATCATTGCGCTGATTTTGGTGCTCATCCTCAAGCTTTTGCCCCAGTTCCCCACGCCGGTGGAGCTGGTACTGTACTGCATCCCGTATCTGGTGGTCGGCTGGGACGTGCTGCGCAAGGCACTGCTTGGCATCAAGAACCGTCAGCCCTTTGACGAGTGCTTCCTGATGGCCGTTGCCACTGTGGGTGCATTTGCACTGGGTGACTACGTGGAGGGCTGTGCCGTTATCATCTTCTACCAGATCGGCGAGCTGTTCCAGAGCGTGGCCGTGGGCAAGAGCCGGCAGAGCATTTCCAGCCTGATGGACATCCGCCCGGACTACGCCAACATTGAGGGCGAGGACGGCAGGCTGGAGCAGGTGGACCCGGACGACGTGGAGATCGGCACCGTGATCGTGGTCCAGCCCGGTGAGCGCGTGCCCATCGACGGCGTGATCGTGGAGGGCGCTTCTGCCCTGAACACCGCCGCCCTGACCGGCGAGAGCCTGCCCCGCGATGTGCAGACCGGCGATGAGGTCATCAGCGGCTGCGTGAACATGACCGGCCTGCTGAAGGTAAAGACCACCAAGGAATTCGGCGAATCCACCGTTTCCAAAATTCTCGATCTGGTGGAAAATTCCAGCATGAAGAAGGCCCGCGCCGAGAACTTCATCACCCGTTTTGCCCGCGTGTACACCCCCGCCGTGTGCTATGGCGCATTGGCTCTGGCCTTTATCCCGCCCATTGTGCTGCTGCTCATGGGCCAGCCCGCCCGCTTTGGTGACTGGGTCTACCGTGCCCTGACCTTCCTTGTTATCAGCTGCCCCTGCGCACTGGTCATCAGCATTCCCCTGAGCTTCTTCGGCGGCATCGGCGGTGCATCTGCCTGCGGCATTCTGGTCAAGGGTTCCACCTATCTGGAAGAGCTGGCCCGCACCGGCATCGTTGTGTTCGACAAGACCGGCACCCTGACCCAGGGCACCTTTAAAGTGACCGGCATCCACCCCGCAGAGGGCACCAGCGAGGAGCAGCTGGTGGAAGCTGCCGCGCTGGCCGAGAGCTGGTCCAAGCACCCCATCTCCCTCAGCATCAAGGCCGCTTACGGCAGGGAGATTGATCCGAACCGTGTCACCGATGTGCAGGAGCTGGGCGGCCACGGCGTGACCGCCAAGGTGGACGGCAGGACCGTTGCTGCCGGCAACGCCCGCCTGATGGAAAAGCTGGGCCTGAAGGCTCCCGCCGTCAGCGAGACCGGCACCATCGTGCATGTGGCCATCGAGGGCATGTACGCGGGCTATCTTCTGATCACCGATGTGGTGAAGCCCCACAGCGCACAGGCCATCCGGGGCCTGAAGGATGCCGGTGTGCGCAAGACCGTGATGCTGACCGGCGATGCCGAGCCGGTTGCAAAGGCCGTTTCCGCAGAGCTTGGGCTGGATGAATACCATGCGGGCCTGCTGCCGGGCGACAAGGTAGACCAGATCGAAACGCTGCTCGCCGCAAAGCGGCCCAAAGAGAACCTTGCCTTTGTGGGCGACGGCATCAACGATGCCCCGGTGCTGTCCCGTGCCGATGTGGGCATTGCCATGGGCGCTCTGGGCTCTGACGCTGCCATTGAGGCCGCTGACGTGGTGCTGATGGACGACGACCCCGCCAAGATCGCACTGGCCATGCGCATTGCCCGCCGCACATTACGCATCGTGTACCAGAACATCGTGTTTGCACTGGCCATCAAGTTTGCCTGCCTTGTGCTGGGCGCGATCGGCATGGCCAGCATGTGGACCGCCATCTTTGCCGATGTGGGCGTGATGGTGCTGGCTGTGCTCAACGCCACCCGTGCCCTGTACACCAAGGATCTGGCGAAAAAGAATGAACAGTAAAAAAACAGTGCCGGACAGCCTGAAAACTGTCCGGCACTGTTTTTATATATGAGGTGCATACAGGCGTTCTATTTCATGCACAAGCTCCGGTTCTTTTTCGATATCAAATTTTCTGGCAAACATGCAGGGCGATGCTTTCAGCTGTTCCAGATCAGCGTATTTCCAGACCCATGGATTGCCTCTGTCCCAATCGATGGCACGGGCACTGGTATCACCCGGCCCCTGATAGATCTTATCCTGATATGGCGACTGCGCGATCAGTGTCTGCACAAAGAACTCGTCCGAGCAAAAGGTCTTGTCCAGCACCTGCAGGATCCACTCTTCTTTTGTCAGCAGGTACCGTGCAAAGCCATCCGTGCAGCTGAACCATTGACTGCCCTTTGTGAAGTGAACGTCCTGATTGCGCTTTATTCTCAGCAGCTTCTGGCCCGACAGCAGGATTCCATTGATCACGCCGAGCACTGGATGGCGGCGCAGATCGATATTCTGGAAAAAGTGCCGGTAATAAACGCGCTCATCATTGAACGGGCTGAATGGATGCGGGTCGAAATGGACAAATTCCACGTCCGGGTTTGCCTCAAAAAATGCACGGATATCTTCTTGTGTTTGAATGGGCAGATCCGCACCGGAGATCAGGTGGTAATGCTGGTATGGGCCATGATCTACCGCTGCCTTGAGCAATACAAACTCTGCCTTTACTAAAGTAATACCACCCCAAACAGCGCTCGTTCTCTGTGCGTGAAAAACCTTGGCATATTTTACATATCGTTCAACGGTTTCTGGCTTGTAGTTTTCATTCTTGCTGTCCATATGGATGAAAATATCATTCCACGGTGCATCCAGCATCCGAAGCAAAGTCCAAAACATCTCATTGCACTGATGTGCCATAAGCATGTACGCCTGTTTTTCTCTTGTTTCCATCGTTTTTTCCTCTTACTTCTGCACCGCATTTTCATTTTATTATAACAGAACCCTCTTTAAAAACAATCCCACCACCCCTTTTTTACAGCACAAAGCCGCTGCTTTCCCTTGCAGAGGGAGAGCGGCGGCTTTGTTTGGGTATGGAGAAAATGGAGGAGATCTCAAAGTTTATCCGCGGAAAGCAGCGGTATATACCGCCACCACCTCGTCGCGGGTGGGGGTGATCTGGTTGGTGGACATGCAGGTGTCGTGCAGCGCAAGCTCTGCCAGCGCGGCAAAATCTGCAGGGTCCACCTTGTTCAGCTGCGCAAGATTGGCGGGGATGCCCACCCCTGCACTGAGCTGACGGACAAACTGGATCACTGCCGGTGCGGCAGTGTCCGGGGTAAAAGTGCCCTGCAGGCCCATGGCAGCGGCAATGGTCATGAACCGCTCCCGGCACACCGGGCTGCGGCTGTTAAAGGCCAGCACGTAGGGCAGCAGCACCGCATTGCACACACCGTGGGGCAGGTTGTAGTGTCCGCCCAGCGCGTGTGCCATCGCATGCACCATGCCAAGGCCCGCGTTGGAGAAAGCCATGCCTGCCACATTTTCGGCGTAGGCCATCATGGTGCGGGCGGCTTCATCCTGACCGTTGGCAACGGCCCGGGGCAGGTTCTGCACGATCGCCTGCATGGCCCAGTAGGCATCCTTGTCCGTGAGCGGGTTGGCGTTTTTGGAAAGCGCCGCCTCGATGGCGTGGGTCAGCGCGTCCATGCCGGTGGCTGCGGTGAGCTTGGGCGGCATGGAGGACATGAAGTCGGTGTCGTTCACCGCGATGCTGACCATGCAGTTGGGGTCCACCATGGCCATTTTGCTGTGGCGGACAGGGTCGGTGACGATGTAGAAGGAGGTGCACTCGCTGCCGGTACCGGCGGTGGTGTTCACCGCCACGATGGGCAGGCCGGGCTTGGAGGACTTGTTCTCGCCCTCGTACTGTTCCACGGTACCGCCGCAGGCCACCACGATGCTGGCTGCCTTAGCGGTATCGATGGCGCTGCCGCCGCCCAGAGCCACCAGCAGCTGCACCTGCAGGGTACGGGCTGCGGCAATGCAGTCGTTCACCACCTGTACGGTGGGGTTGGGCTGCACATTGTAGTACACGGCGTACTCCACACCGGCATCGGACAGTACCTGACCGACCCGGGCAGCGGCACCGGAATCATAGAGAAAGCGGTCCGTCACCAGCAAAGCACGGCGGATGCCCATCTTCTGAAGCTCCGGTCCCAGAAGACGGATGGCACCCTTGCCAAAAAAGCTGGTCTTGACGGCGTTGATGCGTTCTGCCATGTGTTCACCCTCCGCTTACTGTGCCTGACCGCAGACGATCTGCACCGGGTCCCAAATGGAACAGGACGAGGAGGAATAGACGAAATCCACCTGACCCAGTGCTTCCACGGTCATGCCAGCGCGGATGGCAACGGCAATGGCGTTGATGCGGGCCGAAACATTCTTTTCTCCCCATGCCTGCGCACCCAGCACCTGACGGGTATTGGCCTCATACACCAGCTTGATGGTGATGCGGTGGGGGTTCGGGCAGATGCCCGGACGGTCGGTGCCGGTGGCCATTGCACTCTTGACCCGCAGACCGGCCTTGCGGGCCTCGGTCTCGGTCAGGCCGGTGCGGGCGATCTCCAGATCCGCCACCTTCAGGCTGCTGGTGCGCAGAGAGCCGTCGCGGCAGGCTGCGCAGTCGCCCACGGCATAGATATTGGGCACACTGGTGGCAAGGTCGGCACCAATGAGCACAGCGCCATTGGGTGCCAGCTGCGCCCCGGTACCGGCCAGCAGGCCGGTGTTGGGGGTAACGCCGATGGCTACCACGCAAAGGTCACAGGGGTAGGTGCCGCGGTTGGTCTGCACCTGCTCCACGAAGGTACGGCCCGGGAAGGAGCGCACCTGCTCGCCCAGATTGAACTGCACGCCCTGCGCTTCCAGCTCCTTCTGGATCAGCTTGCTCACCTCAGGGTCAAACTGGGGCAAAAGCTGCTGCTCTTTTTCAATGATACGCACATTGCGGCCCAGCTTGAGGAAGGACTTTGCGATCTCCAAACCGGCCCAGCTGCCGCCCAGGATCACGATGTCCCGCACATAGGGGGTGCGGACGAACTCCTTGAGGAAGATCAGATCTTCCACAGTCTTGAGGGTCTGCACGCCCACGCGGTCACTGCCGGGCACCTGCGGCACACGGTTGGAAGAACCGGTGGCCAGCACCAGCTTGTCGTAGTGGTCTTCAAACACGCGTCCGGTGGCAAGATCACATACCGTCACCTTGCGGGCGGCTGCGTCGATGCCGCGCACCTCATGGCGCAGATGTGCGGTGATGCCCTGCGCGTTCAGCTCAGTCTCCTTGGCCTGAATGGCCTTGTTCAGGCTGTCCAGATCCTCGCACAGGTAATGGGGCAGGCCGCCGGTGCCGCAGGAGTAGAAGCCGCCTTTTTCGTAGACGGTGATCTGCGCTCCGCGCTGGGCGGCGGCAAGTCTGGCGGCGGCCGAAACCCCGGCGGCAATGCTGCCGATGATAATAATTTTCATTGTTTAAGCCTCACGATCCCGCCGGGAGGAAGCCCCTCTCTGCGGCAAAACTTGCAGGGTGTTACTTACTCAGGGTGGGAGGATTGTCCACGATGCCCACGATGAAAGCATCAATGGGCGACGGATGGTCCAGACCATGCTGGGTGGTCTCGTCGGTGGTGACCAGAACCATCTCGCCTACACCCGCGCCGATGTTGTCGCCCGCCACGATGGTATCCTTTTTGGAGCCGAACACCGGCTCCACCAGCAGGAACTTATAGCCTACAAGCTCCGGCATTTTGCGGGTGGCGACAACGGTCCCCTTGACGATCCCTAAAATCATAGCTTACTCCTCTTTGCCCAGTACGGTGACCAGCTGTCCCTGCTTGAGCAGGAAGGCATTGCCATCGTCCGTGTCGATGTGAAAATCCAGTGCACATTTGTCGTTTGCGCGGATCAGCACCCCGCCCATCACGCCCGGCTTGGGGCCGTCGATCTTTACCTGCACGCGGTCGCCGTCGGCAAGGCCGAAGGCCGCTGCCTGTGCGGGAGTCATGTGGATGTGGCGGTCGGCGATCATCACGCCCTCCGGCACGGTCAGGGTGCCATTGGGGCCGCGCAGGGTCACGCCCGGCGTGCCCTTTGTATCCCCGCTGGAACGCACCGGCGCTTTGATGCCGATGTTGCGGCAGTCGGTCTGCGCCAGTTCGATCTGAGTGGCACTGCGCTCCGGGCCAAGGATGCGGACATGCTTCAGTTCGCCCTTGGGGCCGATGATGTCCAGACATTCCTCGCAGGCAAACTGGCCGGGCTGGCTCAGCGCCTTTTTGGGGGTGAGCTGGTAGCCATAGCCGAACAGCTTGTCCACATCATCGCGGGTAAGGTGAATGTGCCGCACCGAGATGCCTACCGGCACCTGACGGCTGCGCTTTTGCAGCTCTGCCTGCACGGCCTGCGTGATCAGGAGCAGCAGCTGTTCCTGACTGATGTCATGGTAAACCAAGGCACAGCGCTCCTTTCTTATGCAGCGTCAGCGCAGGGCTCAGCGCAGCTCAGGCATGCACTCGGACACGCTTGCGTGCGGGCGGGGAATGACCAGTGCGCTGACCACTTCGCCAATGCGGGAAGCAGCGGTCTGGCCTGCCTCAACAGCAGCCTTCACAGCGCCAACGTCGCCCTGCACGAACACGGTAACAAGGCCTGCGCCGATCTTCTCCTGACCCACCAGAGAGACATCTGCGCTCTTCAGCATGGCATCGGCTGCCTCGATGGAAGCGGTCAGGCCGTTGGTCTCGATCATGCCCAGAGCGGCATCCAGCGGCACCTGCTCGCCTGCGGGCAGGCCGGACTTGCCGGTCGCGGGGCCCTTGGCGGGCATGATGCGGGCCAGATCTGCGTGAGGACGTGCAATGACGTTGACGCAGAACAGCTCACCCACGCGGGAAGCAGCCTCTTCGCCAGCCTCGGTAGCAGCCTTGACAGCGCCCACCTCGCCGGTAACGATCACGGTGGTCAGACCGGCACCGATGGTGTCGGAACCAATGAACTCAACGTCAGCAGCCTTCAGCATTGCATCGGTAGCGTCGATGTTGCCAACCAGACCCTTCGTCTCGATAAAACCCAGAGCTTTCATAAGTTGTTCCTCCTGTCAGAACACTGAAAAAATTGTATGTGATGGTTTCGTCCTTCAAAAACTCAGATGATGCGCAGCCCGCCCTCGGCCAGCATGCAGCGGCGGCGGCGGCAGAAGCTCTTTGCGCAGGTGATGCCCTCGCCGGTGGGGCCGGCAATGGTCATGGTGCAGTGGCCCTCGCCGCCAATGCCAACACCGGCCTTGGTGGCGCTGTTCTTTACGTAGATGGTGGTCTCAATGACCCGGGCAAAGCGGGTCATGTGGTCCACATCCTTGGAGAAGATGGAAGCGGTGTGGCGGTTGCCGTGCTCGGCCACCACGGCATCTTCCACCGCCTGTTCAAAACTCTGGCAGCGCACGATGGGCAGCACCGGCATCATCTGCTCCACCAGAACGAACGGATGGTCGGCAGGCACCTCGCAGATGGCAAGGCGGCAAGTATCCGGCACATGCACGCCGATGGTCTCCAGAATGCGGGCGGCATCCTTGCCCACCCACTTTTTGTTCACCTCGTGGCCGCCGCCCTTCTTGGGCTGCAGCACGATGTTCACCAGCTGTTCGGTCTGGGCCTTGTTCAGCAGGTAGGCACCCTGCTTCTGCAGCTCGTGCAGCAGGCCGTCGTAGGCGGTGTTCACGGCGAACACTTCCTTCTCTGCAAAGCAGAGGATGTTGTTATCGAACGAAGCGCCCTCGTAGATCTTGCGGCCTGCCAGCTCGATGTCTGCGGTCTCGTCCACGATGACGGGCGGGTTGCCTGCACCGGCACCGATGCACTTTTTGCCGCTGCGCAGCAGGGCGTTCACCATGCCCATGCCACCGGTGCCTGCCATCAGGCGGATCTTGGGGTTTGCGGCCATCTTGTCCACATTCTCCATGGTCGGCTCACGGGTCATGGTAATGAGGTTTGCAGGGCCGCCCGCCTCGATGATGGCTGTATTCAGCGCCTGCAGGCAGTCGGCAGACACCCGCTTTGCGCGGGGGTGCACGTTGAACACCACAGTGTTGCCGCCTGCGATCATGCTGATGGTGTTGTTGATGATGGTCTCGGTAGGGTTGGTGGTGGGGGTGATGGAGCAGATCACACCAAAGGGCGCGTACTCTTCCAGCATCAGGCCCGCGTCACCGCTCTTGGCTTCGGTGGTCAGGCATTCGGGGCCGGGGGTCTTGTTGATGACGGCCAGATGTTTTTCCACCTTGTCCTCATAGCGGCCCATGCCGGTCTCTTCCACGATCTTGTGGCACCACTCCTCCACATGTGCGCGGGCACAGCGGCGGATGGCTTCAATGATGCGCTGGCGGTCCTCGATCTTGTAGTTGGCCGCCCAGTCGCGCTGGGCCTTCCATGCAGCTTCCACTGCATCGTCTACGTTCTCGAACACGCCGCGGTCGCCTGCTGCACCGCCGGGTGCAGCGGTATAGGCTGCAGGGGCGGCGCTTGTCTGTGCACCGCCCATACCGGCAAGCACCTGCTTGACGATCGCTTCAATTTCCTGCGAACTGATATCCATGGTTTTCGTTCCTTTCCGTAAAGGTCATATCCGTTGGATCAAACGAAACTTTTTGTTATTGAAAGCTCTTCAGCGTCCGGCGGATGACCTCGGCCATTGCGGCATCGCGGGCATTTGCGGACTTCGGTGCGGCCGGGGCCGCTTCCATTGCAGGGACTGCCGCAGGCTGTGCGGCAGGCACCGGGGCAGGGGCAGGAGCCGCCTGCTGTTTGGGCAGGGTGGGCAGCGCCATGCCCGGCTGGATCAGCCCGGTAACGCCCGGCAGGCTCACCGGCTGGGCAGGCTGTGCGGAGGGTACTGCCATTGCCACAGGCTGTGCAGCGGGCTGAGCCATGGGCTGCACGGCAGGTGCGCCGCACTTGCTGCAGCCGGTGCAGTGACCGCCGCAGCTGCCGCATTTGGAGCAGCCTGCGCAGCCCAGCTTTGCGGTGACGGCTGCGTAGTAATCCAGTGCTTCCACCAGATGGGCCGCATCTGCCGGGGTCTTGCCCCAGGTCAGGCAGCCGTCATTTTCCAGCAGGACAGCCTTATCGGTGCGGCACAACAGGCTGACAGCCTGTGCCTGTGCGTCCACGTTCTGGGCGGGCAGCAGCTGCACCCGTCCCAGCGCCCGCACGGCGGGGCTGAACGCTGCAGGCTGCACGGTCTGGCCCTGCATCCCCATCACAGCCGCGCAGGCCGGATAGGTGTGCATCACGCACTGGGCGTTCTCGTTTTCCTGATAGATCTTCAGATGGATGGGCAGGTCTTCGGGCAGGGGCTTGGGCTGTGCGCTGAGCATCGCCTTGCCATTCATATCCACGCGCACCAGCATATCCTGCGTGAGCGCGGCCTTGTCGGCACCGGCAACGGTCACCCACACGGCCTGCGGGCCGACGCGGACGCTCATGCTGCCGTCACCGGCCACCAGCCAGCCCTTGGCTTCCAGCCGACGGGCCATTTCCATGATGGCTTTTTTTGCCTCAAAGTCTGAGAGGTAAGTAACGCCTTGAATCACCATACGTTTCTTTCCTCCTTTTTAACGGCGCAGCGGCGGGATCTTGAGCATGGCGCGCACCTCGTCGGGTGTCATGGGCATCATGCCCTTGGACTTTACGATGTCCGACACCTTTGCGATCAGCGCTGCGTTGTTGTCCACATGGACACCCGGCGCGATCATGTCCGAATCCTCAAAGCCGATGCGCACGGTGGAAGCGCCCATATCCAGCGCAGTCTTGACCATTTCCCAGTCCTCGCGGTGGGCCTGCGTGTAGCCCCACAGGTAGTCGCCGTTGGGGAAGTTCTCTTCCAGCGCCTGGATCATGTGGCGCAGGGCCGGCACCGTGGCAGGCATCTCGCCGCCATGGCCGAACACCAGTGCAAACAGGATGGGTTTTACAAAGTGGAACTTGTCGTTCAGTTCCCGCACGGTGTTGATCATGCCCAGCTCAAAGACCTCGGTCTCCGGGATCTTCTTGTTGTCCATGATGGTCTTGACGCAGTACTCCACATCCTTGATGGGGTTCTGGTACACCGAGGTACCCAGATTCACCGAGCCGACATTCAGGCTGTTGGCTTCCACCCAGGAGGGGTAGCAAGGCTGCACACGTTCCTCAATGGTCAGGTTGGACACGCCGCCGGTGGAGATCTCCACCACGATGTCGCACATCTCGCGGATGTAGGCCACCGTTTCTTCCAGCAGGCTCAGATCCGGGGTGAGGTTGCCGTTCAGGTCGCGGCAGTGCAGATGCACCATGGACGCGCCGTTTTTGTAGCACTCATACACATCCCGGGCAATGGCCCGCGGATTGATGAGAATGTCTGTGGCCGCAACGGGGGCCACGGAGATCATGATTTTTTTCATTGGATGAACACTCCTTGCATGTCGCATTGGAGAAGCTTAACACAGGATGCTAACGCTATTTTAGCACAAACATCCCATCTTGTAAACTCACAGTCCCCAGCCCGCCTTTTACGGCAGGCAGGAGGCCTGTATGCTTACTTCTTCCAGAAGATGTAGTGATCCTGCACTGTAGCGGCGATCTCGTCCACCTGCCTGCGCTCGATCACGCTGAGCAGCTGGCGGTGCAGCTCTACGAACCGCTCGATCTCCGCTTCGCCCTTGGCCAGCACCTTGCGGGTGGTCTCCAGACGGCTGGGCAGCGTCAGCCGGGTGATGTACTCGGTGATGGTGGCCAGCATGGGGTTCTGGGCCGCATTGGCGATCTGGGTGTGGAACCGGCTGTCCAGCTCCAGCACCTTATCCACCGAAGGCTCCGGCGAGTGCATTTCGGCAGAAAGCTCGCCGAAGGTGCGGTACAGGTCCGGCAGAAAGGATGCGATATCCTTGCGCTGAATGATAATATTCAGCGTACCGATATCAATTACGGAGCGCAGCTCCACAAATTCCTGCCAGCTGTTCTTCTGCAGGATGATGCTGTACAGCATCGGGTCCAGCATTTTCTGGTTGTAGTTTTCGCTCACAAAGGTGCCGTCGGCACGCTTGATGTACAGGATGCCGTAGGCCTGCAGCTTTTTCACAGCTTCCCGCACCGAGTTGCGGCCCGCGCCGAACTGCTTGCACAGTTCCATTTCGGTAGGCAGCTTGTCGCCCGGATGCAGGGTGCCGTCGATGATCTGGGAGATGATTCCATCCATGACCTGATCGACTACAGACTTTACCGCATTCTTCTGTTTTTCAGGATGTTCCATTGACATAGTTCCGCCTCCAAATCCGGTTTTGTGGATATTCGGGGTCGTTCAGCGTGGAACGTTCCGGGGCAGAAAGCCTCCAAACATCACACGTTGAATTTCCGCCACTATTTTACCATATCTGAAAAGCGGACGCAACGGTTACGCCATCAAATAGGTGGGCAGCAGGATCAGCTGGGGGAAGGCGACCATCAGCGCAATGCAGACGAAGGTAGCTGCAATAAACGGCACCAATGTGGGGAACACCTCGCCGACCGTAACATCCATCAGATCGCAGGCAACGTAAATACACATGCCCACCGGAGGAGTGACCAGACCAACACCGATGACCACGGTGATCAGGACGCTGAGCACGATGGGGTCGATGCCCACACCCAGAGCAATGGGATACAGGATGGGCATGAACAGGGTCAGCGTTGCGATGGACTCCATGAACATGGTGACGATGAAGAAGATCAGCAGGATCATGATGAGAATGACAGTGGGGTTGGTGGAGAAGCCCAGCATGGTCTTGGCTACCCACTTATCAAAGCCCGCAGTGGTCAGCATGACGGTGTACAGCTTTGCAGCGCCGATAACGATGAAGATACGGCCGCTGGTGCGGACGGTCTCTGCAAAGGCAAACTTGATGTCCTCCCACTTGAGTTCGCGGTAGATGATGCCGCCGGCAAACAGACCGTAAACAACAGCGATCACGCCTGCCTCGGTGGGGCTGACGATGCCCATGGTGATGGTGCCCACGATGATGATGGGCATGAGCAGGGCGGGCCAGCTCTCCCACAGGCCATGCAGCACGGGGCCGATGGTGAAGTGGCCCGGCTCCTTGGGCACGCCTTCCTTCTTGGCCATGAAATAGCTGACGATCATCTGTGCCAGACCGCACAGGACGCCGGGGATAATGCCGCCGAGGAACAGCTTACCGGTGGAAATGCCGCAGATACCGGCAATGACCACCATGGGGATGGACGGAGGAATGATGATGCCGATGGTGGAGGAAATGGCGGTAACGGCAACGGTAAAGTTCTTGGAGTAGCCCTTGCGCACCATTTCCGGCATGAACATACCGGAAACACCAGCGGTATCGGCAACAGCGGAACCGGAGATGCCCGCAAAGATCATGCTGGAAAGCACGTTCACGTGAGCCAGACCTCCGTAGATGTGGCCGACGATGGAGTAACAGAAGTCCATCAGGCGCTTGGAAATACCGCCCTTGGACATGGTGAAACCGGCAAAGGTGTACAGAGGGATGGCCAGCAGTGCAAAGCTGTTCATGCCCTCAAACATGCGCTGGGCAATGGTGACGGTGCTGCCGCCGCCCAGAAACAGGATGCCGCCGATGGCGGACAGGCCCAGACTCATGGCGATGGGCACACCAAGGAACAGCAGAACGAAGAATGAGATCAGCAGCCATGCGATCATTTGGATTTGCCCCCTTCCGGTTTTGCGGTCAGTTCAACGATCAGGTTGAGAACGGCGGACAGGATGCACAGCACACCGGCAATGGGGAAGATGGTGTACACCTGACCCATGGTGAACTGCGGCATGGTGGAAACGGCCTGCTTTGCGCGGGTGCACAGCTGGTAGCCGCCGTAGGTGACCATGACGTAGAACAGGATGATGAACAGATCACGGATGATGACAACGATCTTTTTGCCCAGCGGGGTCTTACCGAGGATGGAATCCACCACTTCCACGCGGAGGTTGGTGCCCATGGCGTTGATGCCGATGCAGGCAATGAGCATGGACCAGACGTTCAGATACTGGCTGCTCTCCATGTACCACTTGAAGCCGCCGATGCCGGGGATCAGGCGCAGCACAACGTTTGCGAACAGAATTACCATCATAGCTGCGCAGAGAATGGCGGAAATGAGGGTGGTGATCTTGTCCAGAGTGGTTTGCAGTTTTTTCACAGTACAAACTCCTTTCCAAGTGCGATTCAGATAAAATGCAAAGGGACGAAGGGCACGCCCCCTCGTCCCTTTGCTTCGGTTTTATTTCAAGGTTTTCTGGTCAGTGATCTCAGCGGGCTTCTTTCCATGCCTTCAGCTGATCCAGCAGGTCGCCGTAGGTATCGGCGTTGTCGGTCAGGACTTTTTCGGTCGCAGCTGCAAACGGAGCCAGTTCCGGGCTGTTGATCTTCATGCCCTTCTCTTCCAGAGCGGAGACCAGGTCGTTGGTCTGCTGCTCGTTCAGCTCACGGTCGTAATCGGCAGATGCCTTTGCAGCGTCGGAAACGATCTGCTGCTGGTCAGCGCTCAGCTTGTTCCAGCTGCTCTCGGCAATGGTAAAGCACATGCCGGAGTAGATGTGGTTGGTGATGCTCAGGTACTCCTGAACTTCGTAGAGGTTATTGTTGTAGATAACGGGGATGGGGTTTTCCTGTGCATCATAGGTCTTCTGCTGCAGAGCCTGATACAGCTCAGAGAAGCTCAGCGGCTGGGGGTTGGCACCCAGAGCGGTCATGGTAGCCATGATGACGGGGTTCTCGGGGGTGCGGATCAGCAGACCGTTCATGTCGGCAGGGCTGTTGATGGGGCCCTTGGAGTTGGTCACGCAGCGGAAGCCGTTGCAGTAGTGGGCCAGCACACGCATATTCTGGCTCAGCAGGCCTTCCTCAGCGGCAGCCTCGATGTCGCTGTCCATGAATGCCCATGCATCGTCGAAGGTCTCGAACTGGAACGGCAGTGCGGAAATGCCCATCTTTGCATCGTAGGTGGAAAAGTTGGAAGCGTCGGTGATGATGATATCCACCGTGCCGGAATCCAGAGCGATAGAGTTGATCAGGTCAGCATCGCCGCCCAGCTGGCCGGAGGGGTACAGCTGAACTTCCACAGCGCCGCCGGTCTTTTCGGCAACTTCTTCTGCAAACTGCTTTGCGCCCTTTGCACGGGGGTCTTCTTCGTTGGTGGAGAAGCCCAGCTTCAGGGTGACAGCCGAGCCGGAAGCGGCAGCGGAAGAACCGGTGGAAGCTGCAGTAGAGGCAGTGGAAGCAGCAGTGCTGGTGCCGGAGCCGCCGCAGGCAGCCAGACCCAGAGCAGCAGCGGAAATGCCAGCCACCTTCAGGAAGTCACGACGGGAAATCATCTTTTTCATAAGAATTCTCCTTCAAAAAAATATCTTCTCCTGAGCCGGTCTCGTGCTCCGGCTCTTGTTCCTTTTTTAAATGGTGCCCTTCTTTTCCAGCGCCTTTTTCAGCTCGGCTGCACCAAAGCGGGGGCTGCTGAGGACCACCTTGCCAAACTTATCGGCGATATACTGTTCGCAGTAGGCCATGCTGCCCTGTGCAAACACGATCACGTCTACCTTGTCGGCAATGGTACCGGCCATCTCGGTCATGCGGGCCTTGAACTGGTCCTGATCCAGACCGAATGCACCGTCCACCAGACAGTCCACCAGTTCCACGTGTCTGTTGCACTCGCGGGCCATGCGCAGGATGGTGCCCTTGGTGGGTTCCAGCGTGGTGGGCAGGGTAGCCATCACGCCGATGCGCTGGCCCTTGCGGACAGCCTCGCGGCACATCTCCTCGTCCACGCGGACGATAGGCACACCAATGTACTTTGCCACGTCCTGTGCGCTGTCGGCAACTTCGCCCACGCTGCTGCACAGGTTCAGCATGGCATCCACGCCTTCCTCAGCGGCTTTCATGTACATGCCGATCAGGCGTGCTGCCGGTGCAGTGGTCACATAGCCTGCCGCGCGGACATCTGCCAGAATGCTGGGGTCCTGCAGGCTGTACAGCTCCACATCATCGCCCAGCTGCTTTTTGACCTCCTGCTCCACCAGTTCGATCAGTTCCGGGGTGGTGCTGGTATAGATCAGACCTACCTTCATAACGGAAAAGCCTCCTTTTGTTTTTCGCGTTCTCATGCCGGACAAGCCCGCAGCAAAGGTTCTTTGCTACATCCTACCTTTAGTTCAATCTCAACAGCTTGTCCGTCTTTACATCCTACCATTAGATTACTCTTCGGCCCGCAAAAAGTAAATTGGCGAATAGCCGATATTTCGGGCCGGTTTTGGTCGTTCTGCACAAATGTGGGATGAAAGTGGTGAAAAATTCACTTCTTTCTGGACATCATCCCATCTTACGGCGTATAATACCCTTAAAGAAAAAGACAGGGAAGGAGCCACCGGAACATGAATCCGTTTCAAAGTGATAACATCTGGAAAAAGAAGGCCCGGCAGGGCAAGGCGCAGCAGCATCCGCTCACGCCGCAGCAGGAGTGGCAAAAGCAGGTGAACAGCAGCAGCCTGTGGCTGGGCGGCGGCGTGGTGCTGCTGGCACTGTATCTGGCCGCTGTCCGCGCCGGCACCGTGGCGCTGGACGCAAGCGCCGTCGTGCTGATCGTGGTGGTGGGCTGCTTCTGCGTATACACTGCCGCATCCCTCGGCAGGCTGATGAAGAACAAGCCGGAGGAAAAGGCAGCAAAGAAGAAAAAGAAAGCAAAAAAAGATTGATAACGCGTACAGAAAGCCAGAAAATCTGCGGATTTTCCGGCTTTTGTTTTTCGGCTTCCCGCGCAGAGCGCAATCGTGTAGGGCAGGTTTTATGGCTTTTATAAAATTCTTCTCCGCCGGATACGTTCTCTTTTGCGTGCCAAAAGAGAACCAGAAAAGCACCCGCTACTTTCGAGGCGCGGGAGGCACGAACTAGGGGCTGCTCGCCCCTAGTAACCCCAAAGCTGTTGGGCTCCATACAAAAAATCCAAGTCGCTGCGCTAAAGGATTTTTTGTGTTGCGCCGATTTCAAGGCCCCTCAGCCGCTACGGCGGCAGCTCCCCGCAGGGGAGCGGGGCCTGAACATAACGTTTGCGTTATCTGCCGCGCGAATGCTCCCGCAGGGAGCCAGCGCAGGCAATACGCCGTTAACCGCCACGACTCCTTCCCGTGAAAAAGCAAACAAGCCAGCCCCGCAGGGCTGGCTTGTTTGCAATATTTAAAATAATTTTTCCTCTGATATTGTCAGAGCAGAGCGGAGACAATTCTAAATCATCAGAGTGTCAGCCAAGTAAAATTTCCACCGCTTCCCGCAGGGTGGGCACTTCGCCCACATTGCCCGGGAAGATGATGTACGGCGTGCCGGGGAACAGGCTTTCGGCACCGGTCTGCCATACCGGGATGCCCGGCCGGATCTGGCCCAGCACCTTGGCGCATTTCACGCGCAGGGCCTTCACGCCCACGTCGCTGCTGGTGATGCCGCCCTTTGCCACCACAAAAGCCGGGGAAGCGGTCAGCCTGCCCACGCAGCTTTGCAGTGCATCGCTGATGGCAACGCTGCGCACGAGGGCTGCTTCCGGGGTGTCGTCCGGCAGGGTGAGCACCACGCGCTTTGTGGACACGCAGCAGGTGATGCCCCTTGCGATCTGCTGTGAGCAGTGGGCCACGATGGCGGCTGCTTCCTTTTCCAGCTCACCCGGCACCAGCACCTTGTCGCTGTCCATCTCAATAAACTCGATTCCCTGTACTTTTTTCAGTTCTTCCAGCTGGGCAGTGGTCTTTTTGGTGTGGCTGCCCACCACGATGATGCCGCCTGCCTTGCTTTCCTGCGTGACCATCTTTTCCCGGGTGAGCAGCGGCTGGTCGGAAATATTGCCGATGGCCTTGACCAGTGCGGCTGCACTGCGGATGGTGAAGTGACGGCCCTTTGCCATGGCGCGGTACAGTGCCACTGCAAACACCTTCACATCGCAGTCCGCCACTGCGTTCACGATCACATGGCCGTAATCGTGCACCGCCAGCAGCTGGGCCTCGATGCCGTCAAAGTCCATGGCGCGCAGGCTTTCCAGCGAGATGCAGGTCACGTCTCCTGCACGGACTTTGCCGCCGGTTTTTTCCTCAATGTATTCGCACAGGTTGCTGGCGTGGTAGCCAAAGGTCTCGTCCTTGGCAAATTCGGTCTGGCCGCAGGGCACAAGCTCTGCGCCGTAGCGCACATAATGCACGTTGTCCAGTGTAAAGCGTCCGCCCTCGCGGAAGTAGGGGCACAGGATGTCGCCATCCATTTTGTAACCGTTCTCAGCCTCCGTCACCTCGCGCAGCAGGTCGGTCTCCAGCGGGTAGTGGCCGCGCAGGGTGGAGTCGCCGCGGCTGATGATAAGGTAGTCCATGCCGAACTCGCGGGCCACCTTGGCGGTGTTCTCCGCGATCTCGCGGTGGGCCTTGGTGGTCTCGGCCACGGTAAAGCCGCGGCTGTTGGTCAGAATAAAGAAGAGCTTTTCCGGCGCAGCAAAGCCCTTGCGCAGGCTTTCTACCGTCCAATCTGTATAAACATAAATATCATGTACCGTCTGTACGCCGGTAGGGTCGTCGTCCAGCACAATGATCTTGCGGTTGCTGGCGGCAGCTTCGGCGGCAAGGGCAGCGTTCAGTTTTTCCTCATCCACCTGCGGAAAATTGGCCAGAACATCGGCACTGCGGATCTGTTCCATCTGAAGCTCCTCCTTTATTCGTACAGCACCTGTGCGATCAGCACCAGCGGCTCATCGCCCAGGCAGGCGATCTGATGGGTGTCGCCGGGCATGGCGGCAATGATGTCGCCCTTCTCCAAGATCTGCTCCTCGCCGTTGATGATGTGGACAGCGCGGCCGGAGACGATGACCATGCTTTCCATCTCGTGCTCATGCGTGTGCCTGCCAATGGTCACGCCCGGTGCCAGCGTGTGGCGCACGTAGGCGCGGCCCTTGCCCAGCATTTCGGCAGGCGCATCCAGCAGGCGTTCCATCATCACGGTGCCCTCGCCGCCCATGCAATGGGGGATCGGAGTGGGTTTCATCTCAGAAGCTTTCTTATACAACATCCCATGTTCCACCTTTCAAGTCATCTGCAGCAGCATACGGCAGAGTGTTTTTAAACATCCTACCTTCCAAGTTAAGTCCATTATACATGAGCGCAAGCGGAATAGCAAGATTTTTTCCTGAAAAGCTGTTCAATTTTGTGCAATGCGTTTTGTGCAATCTGGCTGATACCCCGCCGTTCCTGCCCCGCAGGCATACAAAAAAGCTTTCCCGCCGCAGGCACACAGCCCACGGAAAGGGAAGCTTTTGTCTGATTCAATTTCGGGTGCATCTGACGGAAGCAGTACACCGCAGCATAACACTCCGCTTTCCTTTTTTCGGATCCCGAAATAAATTGGAACTCTGCACATGTTCAAGCTGCAGTTTTTGTGTTTTTTTCAGAGAATCCGTTTTTTGTTGCCGGAGCAGCGTTTCTTTTGTATAATGGCAGTGATGGAAGGCCGATGCCTTTTGCAGATTTTTGATCACGACGTTTCAAAAGCGAGGTGTACTGATTATGGAATGGGCAAAATTGCTGTCAACTGAAAAACTTTCTTCTGAACCTCCTGAGCCCGATTCGTTCAAGGAGTATCCCATCAATGCATTTGAAAAGGACTACAGCCGGATCGTTTCCAGCGCTGCATTCCGCAGGCTGCAGGATAAAACGCAGGTGTTTCCTCTGGATAAGAGTGATTTCATCCGAACCCGCCTGACGCACTCGATCGAAGTCTCCACGATCGCCCGGCAGCTTGGCATCATGATCTCCAAAAACACAACACAGTACAAGCCAACTGATATTGCCGTTCCGGAGGATGCCGAAGCCATCGCATCGGTCCTGCTCTGCGCCGGCCTTTTGCACGACCTTGGCAATCCGCCCTTCGGGCATTTCGGCGAGACCGTGATCGGTGACTGGTTCAAAGAGAACCTCGACCATGTAAAATACAAAGGACAGCCCCTTCGCAGCTGGTTATCCGAGCAGATGATCGCTGATCTGGAAAATTTTGAGGGCAATGCACAGGCGCTGCGGATCCTGCTGAAAGCAAAACACGGTTCCAGCCTCAATCTGTCCAAAGCGATCATCAGCACGCTGGTAAAATATCCCACCGACTCCTGCTCCGTTGATAAAGGCAGTGCGGATATCCGAAAGCACAAACTCGGCTTCTTCGCTGCAGAACAGAAGACTTTTGAGCAGATCTCGGAAGCGGTTGGGACCGCCACTCCCGACAAAGGCATCGTGCGCCATCCGCTGACCTACCTGCTGGAAGCAGCCGACGACATTGCATACTCTACTGCCGATCTGGAAGATGCCTTTAAAAAGGGCCTGTTCACCCTTGACCAGTTCATTGAATATTACACAAATTCTTATGACCATTCAAAGATCGTTTCCCACAGAAGCCCTGAGTACTTCTCCGATGAGCAGATCCAAGAGCTTTCCAAGCAGCGCGGTGCAGACCACACCCCAGAAAACGACAGCGCTGCATTTAAAAAATGGCTCACCCAAACGCGTCAGTGGCTGATGTATGTAGCTATCTACCGTTTTTCCTGCAAATATAAAGAGATCATGGCCGGAACCTACTGCGGTGATCTGTTTGAAGGAACCAATCACGCCATCACCATTGACATTCTGAAAGGGGCCATGCGGAAATTTGCCTTCGATACGCCCGGTATCCTGAAACTGGAGCTGTCCGGACAGGTCATTCTCGATTTTCTGCTGGATCATTTTGTTCCCGCCGTGCTGTACTATGACTCCGAATACTGCACCGACGGACAGGCACCTTCCAAGGCCGACAAAAAGCTTCTCGCCATCTTCTCCGGCAATTACAAGCAGGATTACCAAAACACCCGAACCGGCACGGAATCTTTTGACTTGTACCTCCGGCTTCTGATGGTCACCGACTATATCAGCGGCATGACAGATTCCTATGCCCGCACGCTGTACCGCGAGCTTAGCGGTATTGAATAACGCTGCCCTGTTCAAATCCCACGTGCCCGGTTCGTCTGCCGCTTATGGGCTACGGCATGATCGTTCAAAAACTGCTGATACATCACTCTGGAAGCCTCGCACAACTTCAAATCAGGTGCCAGCTTTTTTACGAAGATACTGCTTGCGAATGCGAACGCTTTTCGAATTGCAAAATGATTTCTCGGTTGCTATACTGGGCTTATCGAAAATTTTCGGGAGGATGCTGCAATGACCGCACATACAATGCAACTCAGGAACAGACCTTGCCGCATTTACGGCGAAGCCCATACAGAATACCTGCTGCTCCAAATGACAGGCGAACATGAGCTGGAAAGCATGGAAAGCGAGGTTGCCGCTATTGCACAGAGTGCGCACCACTTTTTGTTTGCAGCCATTCCAGTGAAAAGCTGGAACAATGAACTGTCCCCGTGGGAAGCTCCTGCGGTGTGGGGCAAAGAAAGTTTCGGCGGCAATGCAGCGGATACCCTGCGCTTTCTGACGGAGCAGGTGATCCCCACTCTGAAAAAGCAGTTTGCACTGCCGGGAAACGTCCGGATCATTCTGGGCGGCTACTCGCTGGCCGGATTGTTCGCGCTGTGGGCATCCACACAGACAGCGTTGTTTTCCGGTGTTGCGGCTGCTTCGCCTTCCGTATGGTTTCCGGGATGGATGGAGTTTGAACAGCAGCACCCGATGCAGGCACAGCGCGTTTATCTGAGCCTTGGTGACAAGGAAGAGCACACGAAAAACGCTGTCATGGCTGTGGTAGGTGATAACATCCGTGCCCTGCACCGTGAACTTGCCGGATGTGGCAAAGACTGCACCCTTGAATGGAACATCGGTGGGCATTTCAAGGATACCGACCTGCGCACGGCAAAGGCATTTCGGTGGGCGATGGAGGAAAGCCGATGAATATTTTGATTGATGCAGACGGCTGTCCGGTTGTCGATTTGACATTGCAGATTGCAAAACAGTTCGGCGTTTCTGTCATCATCCTGTGCGACACCGCCCACCAAATCGAGCGGGAAGGTGCGCAGACGCTGGTGTTCGATAAAGGGGCTGACAGCGTAGACTTTGCCCTCGTCAACCGAGTAAAGCCGGGAGATATTGTCGTAACACAGGACTATGGACTGGCGAGTATGTGCCTTGCCCGGTGTGCCAGAGTGCTGAATCAGAACGGCTTGGAGTACACTGCTGACAACATGGATGCCCTCATGCTGCGGCGGTACGAAAACAAAAAGCTCCTTCGTGCCGGCAAGCACCCGAAGGGGAGTGCGAAACGGACGAAGGAGCAGGACATGAAGTTTTCAGAAACACTGAAAAAGATTTTGAATTGCAAACATTGATTGATTTTCATACATATCACCGCGGATGGTCTTTTTTAGAAGATTTTCGCTGTATCTCCCTGTATTCAGCACCCGTCCTTGCAACTTTCTACCCAATATGATACTATTCTATAAAATCTCTTATTCTTCTCAGAAGCTTAAACAATAACGGTAAAATGACATGGAAGTTTTGCTTACAGGAAACACGATGTTTCTGACAAAGGAATGGATCGAGGAAGCCTTTCCCGATGATCACGTTCTGGCGACACATCGCAAAGACGATATGCTTTCGGACACTCGCATAAAATCAGTTATTCTGGATAGCAGGCAGCTGTTGGATCGGCTTTACACTACCTACGATTTTGACCGGATCGTCTACTTTTCAGAATATCTGTTGCCTCACAACAACCCGGAAGGCGAGCTGGATCGGCTTCGCCGCGTTTTGCAGGAGTTCCGGGAGAAGGAAGTGGAGCTGATCTACTTTTCCGGCCCGGAGAGCGTCCTGACACCGCCCACAAGTCAATCCATACTGACGCGGACGGCAGAAGAGCTTTGTCTGCACTATGCAAAAACAAGCAAGATCCAGGTCAAGGTTTTCCGGCTTCCCTACATCTACAGCATTTCGGCAGCTGGGCCGAAATGCTTTGAGCGGCTTTTCCAGCAGATCCCCACCGAAAATGTTTCGTTTGACGAGCAAGCCGCGCAGCCTGTTTACGCACTCTGTTTTGACGAACTGGCCAGCCTTGTAAATCGCGTGTTTGATACATGGACGCCTCAGCCGGAGCTTTTCACGCTTCCGGAGGTATTTCACATCGACTACCGGATGCTGGGCACCGCGCTGCAAAAACTACGCCCGACACTGGAAGTGACCTACGGTACCGATACGCTCCAGACGTATCCTGCAGACGACAAGGTGGTACGCAACCGATATGGGTGGTTTCAACGCTATTGTCTGCTGGACGACCTGCCGCAGATCTATCATGCATGGCAGAAAAGCCAAACGCCGAAAAAGCCGCTGCTCCACCGGATAATCGATACTCTGCGCAATCAGATCCGGCTGCTGCGCTTTCTCGAGATCTTGTTGGCATCGGGGGTCACGGAACTTCTGGTACAGCTTACCCACACAGACGCGCAATTCCAGATGGTTGATTTCCGGTTGGCTTTCGTAATGCTTATCGGCACTGTATACGGCCTGAACGCCGGTGTGTTTGCAGCTTTTCTCGCGTCTCTTTCTTTGATTTTTGGATACTTTCGGCAGGGAATGACGCTTGTACTGCTGTTTTACGAGCCGTCCTACTGGCTGCCGTTCCTTGTTTATTTCATAATAGGTGCTTCCTGCGGATATGTGCAGCTGCGCAATACGGAAACCTCGCGCTTTGTACAGAATGAAAACAACCTGCTGCGGCAGCGGCTTCAATTTACGCAGGAGCTCTATGAGGACACCTTGGAGGATAAGCAGCTTTTCCGGCATCAGATCCTTGGCCGCAGAGACAGTTTTGGAAAGATCTATACTGTAACGCAGCAGCTGAACACCCTGCAGCCGCAGGAGATTTACCGCAAGACCATACAGGTCATGGAAGATATTTTGGAAAACCACAGCCTCACGATCTATCACTTGGAAAAGGGGTATGCCTTTGCGCGGCTGACCGCAGCAAGCTCCGGATTGCAGCCTGCTCCTGCCCGTTCACTTGCCGTTGATAAATACATCGATGTGTTTCGTGCCATTGAACAGGATGGTGTGTGGGTCAATCGGACGTTTGCTCCGGATCTTCCCATGTATGCAGCCGGTGTACGCCAGAACGGTTCGATCGTAGTGCTCATCAGCCTGCGGACAGCCGGGGAAAACCAGATGACACTCTATTATCAGAACCTGTTCCGCATCCTGTGTGGTCTGGTAGAAACCGCACTGATCCGCGCTTTTGAATATGAAAGTGCCATTCAGGAAACATGGTATCTTCCGGGCACCTGTCTGATGCGGCCCGTGCCATTCGCGGAGCAGCTCGCAAACGCCTGCACCTTACAGGAGGACAAGATGGCGCAGCATTTGCTGCTGCGCGTCTCCGGTAAGTTTGCAACTTCAGAGGAATTTTATGCGCAGTTGGAGCGCAGCATCCGCAGCAGCGATATTGCCGGACTTGGCACAGACGAGAACGTTTACCTGCTGCTGAATCAGGCCACAGAGGAAAACCTGCCGCTCCTTACCCAGCGCATGGCCGAAAAAGGATTTCAGGTCACATCTGTATCGTTGGATGGACAGCACCGCCTGATCGCTGCTGCAAAAAAGGATCCTGCTAATGAATGCTAGTATTTCAACATTGGTATTGTTACTTCTTCATCTTTTGGTCTGTCTTGTGCTATGGCTGCTTATACGCTGCGGCATTCTGGATATAAAGGGATACTTTTTTCCGGTGATTCTGTTGGTTCCCATCTGGGGGCCTTTGTGCGTTCTGATCCTGCACACCAACCGGGCATTATTTGGCGATGACCTGCTGGAAAAGACGTTGAAAAAAATGCACATCAACGAAGAGATCCACCGAAGCATTCTTGTTCCCGGAAACGCAGACGAGGAGCAGGTCATTCCGCTGGAAGAAGCTCTTCTGGTAAACAACTCCCTTCAAAAGCGGCAGCTGATCCTCTCAGTTCTGACAGAAGCTCCTACCAGTTATTATCACCTTTTGCAGCAGGCCCGGCTGAATAACGACAGTGAGGTTGTGCACTATGCTTCCACTGCTCTGGCGCAAATTTCCAAGGAAGCTGATCTCACACTGCAACAGCATGAACAGCAATATGCTTCTGACCCGGACGACCCTGATATCCTGTGCAGTTACTGCGATTATCTGGAAAGCTACATCGAATCCGGGTATGTGCAGGGCCGTGCGGCCGAGATCCAGCAGCGCCAGTTGGAGCGGCTGCTGAAAAAACGCATCGGCACGCGTCGGGATTTTACCTTGGGGTGCAAGCTGGCTTCTGTCCAGTTAGACTTAGCGGAATATGATACCGCCCGCCAGACCATTGACGCACTTTCCGAACGCTGGCCGCAGAGAGAAGAGCCTTGGCTGCTCCAGCTGCGAATGGCCGCCATACTGCACAATGGCACTGCGATCCAGGACATTCTGCACAAAATCAAGGAGCAGAATGTCTATCTTACCTCCAAAGGACAGGAAATCGTAAATTTCTGGTATGGCAAAGAGGATTCCAAATGAAACTCCGCTTTCTATCAAAACTAAAACAATTTCGCTGGAGCAAACTGCTGCTGATCTGGCTGGTATTTCTGCTGATTGCCGGCGTGCTTTTTGCAGAGCGCTGCGGCATAAAGTATGCATCAACTAATTTCAAGATCGATTACCTGAGCCGGACCTCTGTGCTGCCGGCTCAAAATGCGTTATTTGGCCAGCCGGTCACCAATCTCCTGTTGTATGACAGTACCCAGGACAATGTGTCCGAGGCAAAAAAGCAGTTTGATCAGATCCTTCTGGACATGAAAGTCAGTACACAGGCAGTGGATATTTCCAAATCGTCCACTCTCCTTCCGGACTTTTCCAATTACAAGACGGTTGTGGTGTTAGTGCCTGATCTGGATGTACTGGGACAGGATCTGATTACTTTGATGAACTGGGCACAACAGGGCGGCAGCATCCTGTTTGCTATGACGCCGAGCAAAACCTCCTATTTTGACGTAATTTCTCTGAAACTGGGTGTGCTTTCCTCTTCCTGGAACTGTAAACTTGCAGAGAGCATCGTTCCTGCGGAGGAATTTATGCTTGGCGGTGGACAGCGCTATGAATTCAGCGACCCGTTTGAATCCGCTCTGAGTGTCAGCCTCCGGGAAGAAGCCACAGTGCATGCCCGTACCGGAGACGAGGGCACGCCGCTGGTGTGGAGTGTTTCACTGGGCAGCGGAAGAATCGTGGTAGACAATATCGGCATTTACGACAAAATCATGCGCGGTATCTATGCAGCATCCTTCAGCTTGCTATGCGATGCCACTGCTTACCCTGTCATTAACGGTTCCGTGTTCTATCTGGACGATTTTCCTTCTCCTGTTCCCGGCGGTGATGGTACCTATATCCGCAGAGATTACAGCATGAGCATCAGCGACTTTTACAGCAAAGTCTGGTGGCCGGATCTGGTGCAGCTGGCGCAGAAATACGGAGTTCGTTTTACCGGTGTCATGATTGAAAACTACGAGGATGACACCGTGGATGAACCGACACGTCAAAAAGATACACAGCAGTTTCGTTATTTTGGAAGCCTTCTGCTGCGGCAGGGCGGCGAGATAGGGTTTCACGGTTACAACCACCAGCCTCTGGTGCTTCCAAATACCGATTACAAGGGTCTGTACGCCTATCGGCAGTGGCCCAGCGAAGAAGCCATTACAGCCGCCATGGAAGAGCTGATTGAATTTCAGCAAACCGTTCTCCCTTACACGAATGGCACGGTATATGTTCCGCCCTCCAACATTCTCTCTGCCGAAGGCCGACGGGTGCTTGGCACAAAAGTTCCGCAGATCCGTACCATTGCCAGCACCTATTTTAAAGACGGCACAGATCTGCCCTATGTACAGGAGTTCGGTGTGGCAACGGATGGTATCGTGGAGCAGCCTCGTATCGTGTCCGGTGGTATGGTTGGTGATACTTATATGCGCCTAGCGGCTATGAGTGAGCTGAATATGCACTATGTCAGCACGCATTTTATGCACCCGGATGACTTGTTGGATGAAGACCGCGGTGCAGCGGAAGGCTGGGAAGTGTACAAAGGCGGTCTGGAGGACTATCTGAAATGGCTCAGCACCTCTGCACCGGATCTTCGCCGTCAGACCGGGACCGAGTGTTCCGGTGCCATCCAACGGTACGCACAGCTGACCGTTGCGCTGGACAGCACCGACACCGCGTGGACCCTGCATCTCGGCAATTTTATCGATGAAGCATGGCTTTTCTTCCGTGCCAATGAAGGAACGCCCGGCCGCGTAACAAATGGCGAGCTGACCCATCTGACCGGAGATCTCTACTTGCTGAAGGCCACCGCCGGAACGGTGCACATTGAGCGGAAAGGAGCATGAGCTGAATGCGGATCTGTCTGATTCTGGAAGGCTCCTACCCTTATGTGCATGGCGGTGTTTCCACCTGGATGCACGCCTATATTCAGGCCATGCAGGAGCACGAGTTTGTGCTGTGGGTCATTGGCGCAAAAGCGGAAGGACGCGGCAAATTCGTCTACGACCTTCCATCCAATGTTGTTGAGGTGGAAGAGGTATTTCTGGACGATGCCTTACGCCTGCACGGAGAACATGTGCCTGTTTTGTTTACCGAAGAAGAGCGTACTGCCTTGCGGGAATTACTGCGGCTCGGAACGCCGGACTGGGACGTGCTGTTCCGGCTGTTTCAGCAGAAAAAGGTGCATCCTCTCTCCTTTTTGCAGAGCCGGGAGTTTATGAAACTGTTTACCGATATCTGCTTGGAGGAATATCCCTATGTCCCCTATGCCGACGCTTTTCACACCATGCGCTCCATGCTGTTGCCGGTGTTGTACCTGCTGACCGGACGCGTGCCAAAAGCGCAGATCTATCATGCGATCTCTACCGGATATGGCGGCCTGTTGGCCTGTCTGGGCGGCAGCATGAACCATGCGCCGGTGCTTCTGACAGAGCACGGCATCTATACGCGCGAGCGTGAAGAAGAGATCATCCGTGCCGACTGGGTCGTTCCCTCTTTCAAAAGCCGTTGGATCCGCTTCTTTTATATGTTGTCCGAGGATATCTACCGCAGAGCGTTCCGGGTAAGCAGTCTGTTCTATAACGCCCGCCGTACTCAGATCGAAATGGGCTGTGATGGCAGCAAATGCATCGTTATCCCCAATGGCGTGCAGTATCAGCGCTTTTGCGACATCCCGCTCAAGCCTGAGGACGGTTGGGTCGATATTGGCGCTGTAGTGCGTCTGGCCCCTATCAAGGATATCAAAACCATGATCTACGCCTTCTTTGAGCTTTCCTCCCGGGTTCCGCAGGTTCGCCTGCACATCATGGGCGGCGTGGACGATGAGGACTATGCGCAGGAGTGTTATGCCCTGGTGAAGCAGCTCCGGCTGGACAATCTGATCTTTACCGGCCGTGTGGACGTGGTGCAATACATGCAAAAGCTGGACTTTACTATCCTGACCAGTATCTCGGAAGGTCAGCCACTTTCCGTACTGGAATCCATGGCTGCGCGCCGCCCCTGCGTGACGACTGAAGTGGGCTGCTGTCGGGAACTGCTGGAAGGCGCGCCCGGCGATGATCTGGGTGTAGCGGGGTACTGTGTGCCGCCCATGTACCGGCAGGGTCTGGCAGATGCCATGGAGCGGATGTGTGCCAGCCGTGCCCGTCGGGAAGAAATGGGGCGCATCGGTCAGCAGCGCGTAGACCGATATTTTCATCACGAACAAATGTTAGACAACTATCGGAAGATGTACCAGGCAACTGCAGAGCATTTTCATTTGGAGTAACAAATGGCAGGAATCGGATTTGAATTAAAAAAGTTATTTCGGCGCAAGGGTTTGTTTGCATGGCTGCGCGCCTACGGCTATGCCGGCATCATCTGCACCGGACCGATGCTGCTGGGTATTGCGCTGCAGCTTGGTATTCTGTTGCTGTGCAGCTGGGCCGGGGCCGAGCGTACCCAGCAGGACTTGCTGGTGTGTATGGTCACCTATACGCTGCTGTCCTCGCTGACTGTCACCAGCTTTTTCTCCATGCCTGTGACCCGCTATCTGGCCGATATGCTGTACGAAGAACGCGAGGATGCAATTCTCCCCTCTTTCTGGGGATCCAGCGTCCTGATGCTGCTGATTGGCTGTATCCTGTACGGCATCTTTCTGTTGTTCTCCGGAGCAACGCTCCTGCAGGGGCTGTTATGTTTATGGCTGTTTGCCGAGATGATCCTGAACTGGAACGGCATGAGCTACCTGACCGCTATCAAGGATTACCGGGGTATCCTGTGCTCTTTTCTGGCGGCGATCGCGCTGTCTTTCGGGCTGGGATATCTGCTCGTCTTTATTCTGGGTGCTCCTGTACTGGAAGGCATGCTGTTTTCCATTACCATGGGGTATGGCCTGATGATGGTGTGGGATGTGGTGCTGCTCTACCGTTATTTCCCGCAAAGCGATGACAGCCCATGGACCTTTCTGCGCTGGGTCGATCGGTTTCTGCCTCTGGCGTTTACCGGCCTGTGCACAAACCTCGGCCTGTTCTCCCATCTGGTCCTATATTGGTCCGGGCCGATCGGCGTGCAGGTAAAGGGCCTGTTTTACGGCGCACCTTACTACGACGTTCCGGCTCTGATCGCCTTTTTAAGCATCCTGATCACCAGCATCAACTTTGTGGTGTCTGTAGAGGTAAACTTCTATCCGAAATACCGGGATTATTACAGCCTGTTCAACGATGGCGGTGTTGTGGGCGATATCGTTACCGCTGAAGAAGAAATGCTGGCAGTGCTCAACCGGGAGCTTCGCTTCACTGCCCTCAAGCAGCTGTTCTGTACGGCAGGGGTCATTTCACTGGCGGGCACGCTGCTGAATCTTTTACCGCTTGGCTTCAATGATCTGATGCATGGCTATTTCCGGACATTGTGCGTGGGATACGGCTTATACGCCGTTGGCAATACGGTGCTGCTGATCCTGCTTTACTTTACAGATTATCTGGGTGCTGTTCTGGCGGCAGCTGTGTTTGCAGCCAGCACCACTGCCTTTACCCTGCTCTCACTGCTCTTCAACACAGCATTTTATGGTTTCGGATTTCTGGCAGGTGCAGCGCTTTTTTATCTGGTTGCTCTGTTTCGTCTGGATGCCTTTACCGCCAACCTGCCCTATCGGGTATTGGGTCAGCAGCCTATCGTAGCCGAAACCAAAGAACATCTTTTTACACGCCTTGGCATTTTTCTTGAAAAACAGGATGCCAAAAACAGCAAGGCAGACCATCAGGAGGGAAAATCGATCACATGAATGAGGAGTTTCTGATTTCGCGCCGCAGGATGCTGGGGTTGAGCGTTGCGCTGGCTGGTCTGTGCGCAGGCTGCGCAGTTTTACCTGTGGAAAGTGACAGCGCCGGATCCGCTGCCGCCAGTGCAGAAAGCAACCAGTCCATTGAAAAGGCTCCCGCATCTGAAATCAACAGTGTCCACCTGCGCGACAACGCAGAGCTGTACAACGTCTACGATGACAGCGGCATTGTGACGATGTATCTTACCGTGAGCCGCGGCAATGACAGCGAAAATACAAACCACAGCTGGGCAGAGATCAACCATTATTCCGCTTACGACTACACGGCGATGGGCGTAGCACGCTATCAGGTGAATGGTCTTTTGCAGGTGGGCGATGAAAACGGCCCCCTTGCCGGCGAAGTTGGTTACGATACACATGCCCCAAATGCCACGGTACAAATACGCGGTCAGACTTCCAGCCGTTATACTCAGAAAAACTACAAGGTCAAATTAAAGAAAAACAAAGGCAGCTGGCGAGGACAACGCACGATCGCACTGAATAAGCATCAGGGTGAGGGACTGCGCTTCCGTAACAAAATGGCCTATGACCTTATTAAAGGCATCGACCAGATGATGGGCTTGCGCACCCAGTTCGTTCATCTTTATGTGAAGGATCTGACCGATAGCGCCAGCGGTGTTTTTGAGGATTATGGTTTGTACACGCAGGTAGAACAGCTGAATAAAACAGCCCTTAAGGCGCACGGTGTGGATCCAAACGGACAGCTGTATAAAATCAATTCTTTTGAGTTCTACCGATATGAAGATGTCATTCGTCTTACAACAGACCCAGCATATGACCAAACTGCGTTCGAAAAGCACTTGGAGATAAAAGGAAACAGCGACCATTCCAAACTGATCAAAATGCTGGATGTTCTCAATGATGAATCCTCTTCTATGGACGATGAGCTATTTGTAACGTACTTTGATAAAGAAAACATTGCATATTGGATGGCATTTCAGTTGTTAACCGGCAATACGGACACCCAAAATCGCAACGTCTACTTGTACAGCCCTCAAAACTCCAGCAAATGGTACTTGTGGGACTGGGACAATGACGGTATGCTCCGCCGCCGGGAACGTGAGATCATTAACTTCTCCGACTCCGAAAGTTGGGAACGTGGTGTAAGCAATTACTGGGGCAATGTCCTGTTCCGGCGCTGTCTGCAAACGCAAAGTTACCGCGATCTGCTGGATACCGCCATGAAGGAGCTTTATGCTTACATGAATGAGGAACGCATTCAGTCCATGATGGAGCATTACCGAAGCGTAACGGAAAAATATGTCTGGCAGATGCCGGACCGAATGAACGTTCCCATCACACATGACGAATACGAAGAGGTCCTGAAAAGTATCTGGCCGGAAATTGATGAAAATTATAATTACTATTGGGAGAGCTACCGCAAACCCATGCCATTTTATATTGGCGAGCCGCAGGTGGTAAACGGCTCCCTTCTGCTGACCTGGGACCCCTCTTATAACTTCGAGATTGAAAACATTTACTATACTGTTGAGCTTGCAAAGGATTATCTGTTTACGACTACGTTCTTTCGGCAGGAGAATCTGATCCTGCCAGAGCTTACCATGGATACGCTCCCGGCCGGGCAGTATTTTTTGCGCGTAAGAGCGACCAATGCCTCTGGTTATACGCAGGATGCCTTTGACTACTATGTTACCGAAGCAGGCAAGCATTATGGCATGCTCTGCTTTTACGTCCAGCCGGACGGCAGCATTGCGGAGGACACCTATGAAGATGTCTAAGCCTCAGATATCGATGCTGTATCATCAGTTGTTGGCTCCTCCACGATGCACAGGCACAGAGCACTATCGTCATGAACTAAAGTATCTTATCTCGTGGGCTGACAAGGCCGAGCTGACCGCGCGGATGTCCCCTATCCTCAAACTGGACCCCCATGCAACGAACGGCGGCTACTTCATTCGCAGCTTATATTTTGACGATTACTGGAACACCGCTTATGAAGAAAAGGATGCCGGCGTGCTGCTGCGCAAGAAATACCGCATCCGCATTTATAACTGCAGCGACCGCAGCATCAAGCTGGAACGAAAGAAAAAATTTGGCAGTTATATCTATAAAGAAGCCGCGCCTCTGACCCACGCAGAGTTTGATTCCATTCTCGCCGGGGACTATGATTTTCTCCTGCATAGCCGTTACCGCCTGTGTCAGGAGTTCTATACCGAGTGTATCTGTAACATGCTGCGTCCCCGTGTTATTGTAGACTACGACCGCGAGCCATGGATCATGGATGCCGGTACGGTACGCATCACCTTTGATACGGATGTACGCGCCGCCGTTGGCAGCCGGGATATCTTCGACTCCACGCTTCCTGCGCTTCCGGTGCTGGAACCGGGTAAGCTGGTAATGGAAGTAAAATTTACAGAATATCTGCCCCAGATCGTCCGGAATCTTCTGCCGCCCCGTGCGCAGGAGCTTACGGCTGTATCAAAATATGTCCTCTGTTGTGACAAAACCGCCTATATGAACGGATTTGCATACTGGCAGGAGACCTGAGCCCTATAGAAAGGAACCTTTCGCCCATGAGCACAAAAGACTTTATCAAAAAATCCGTCCTGAACACCTTTACCCAATACGATGCTCCCAAACTGGCGCTTGCCCTGCTGACTGCACTGGCATTGGGAATCCTCATCTATCTTGTCTATCGGCAGTTTTATACCGGCGTTGTATATTCCCGCAGCTTTGCTGTCACGTTGGTCGGCATGTGTGTGCTGACCTGCATGGTAACGCTGGCCATCAGTACCAACGTTGTCATCTCCCTTGGTATGGTCGGTGCGTTGTCTATCGTCCGCTTCCGTACTGCCGTCAAAGACCCTCTGGATCTGTTATACCTGTTCTGGTCGATCACTACCGGCATTACAGCCGGTGCCGGTATGTACGCATTGGGCCTTGTAACAGCCGTTGTCATGATCGGGATGATCCTCTTTTTCTACCACTGGCAGGCCAAAGGCAGAGTGTACATTGCTGTCATTCACTATCTTGGTACAGACGCAGAAGACGATATCGTTCGTGCCTTTGGCCGCTGCAAATTTGTGGTAAAGTCCAAGACCATGCGCAAGGATAGCACCGAAATGGCGGTAGAGGTATTCAGCAAAGACCCGAATCTGGAATTTACAGATCGCCTGCGCGCCGTAAATGGCGTACAGGATGTTACACTGATCCAATATAATGGCGAATACCATGGATAAGCTTTCAAAAGGTTTCGTATCTGCGGTTTGTCTGCTTGGGGTGGGGTTTGGTATGGTTCGGAATATGATCTGCACGCGTACCTATCAGGAAGATCCGTCTGCCTTTTCCAACGCACAGATCGGCTACGCTCCAATGGCAGGCAGTACGGACCATCCGAATGCCACATTGCGCTATCTGGAGCTGACATGGCGAGAGGTGGAACCAACGGAAGGCCAGTATGCGTGGGATGCTATCGAACAGCGGTACGGACTTGCCGCCCTGCGCGAGCAGGGCATCCATCTGGTACTGCGGTTCGTTTGTGACGTACCTGGCCAGAAGAAGCACCTTGATATTCCGGAGTGGTTATATGCTCAGACTGCCGATGGCAGCTGGTACAGTACCTCGTATGGCAAAGGTTATTCCCCGGATTATGCAAACGATATCCTTCGTGCCGCACACCATAAAGTTGTTTCAGCCTTGGCCGAGCATTTTGACGCAGATGGCTTTGTGACTTATGTAGAACTGGGCAGTCTCGGCCACTGGGGCGAATGGCATATCAAAAGCAGCGATGGTCTTGTACCTATGCCGGACGAAACCATTCGGGATCAATATGCAACAGACTATCTGAATGCATTTTCCAATGCAAAGCTCCTGATGCGGCGACCGTTCAACATCGCTGTAAGTAACCGGCTGGGTCTTTACAACGATATGACCGGCCACGAAAAGGACACCAATGAGTGGCTGAACTGGATCAAAAACGGCGGCTGGTACGGCAAAGAAGCGAATGGACTTTCTGCTATGCAGAATTTCTGGCAGGATGCGCCCGTAGGCGGCGAGTTTACCAGCAGCCTGCCGATGGAGGAGCTGCTGGACACAGAGCTTTCCCGCACACTGCAGCTATTGGATGCTTCTCACATGAGCTTTCTTGGTCCGAAAGCAGCACAGCCTGCATATTCACAGGGATATCAGGCGGTCTTAAAGCGTTTGGGCTACCGGCTCCGTGTGACAACACTGAAGCTGATGCCGCATGACGGAGAAGCTGTGGTCACCTTGACTGTGGCAAATGAGGGTGCCGCCCCATTTTATTGGGATTGGGCAGCGAATCTTTATCTGGAGAGCGCAGACGGTACCACGCTAAGCACGGTGCAGCTTCCTCTTTCTCTTCCGAAATTGATGCCCGGCGAAACGCAGACCGTAGAGGTTGTTCTGAAGGAAGTTGATCTATGGGCGCTCTTATTGCTTCACAAGGAGCACCTGACGATTGGCATTGTAGATCCCATGACCGACCGTGATGCCGTGCGATTTGCTATGAATGCACCGCAACAAAACGGACGAACCGTTTTGTTTTAATTGTTCCACTGTATCATTACACCGCTTGATCAGGCAAAGGCACAGTTCGATATGAACTTCTTCGGCACAGTCAATGGGAACAAGGCGGTCCTGCCGTACATGCGCGAAGCAGGAAAAGGACACATAGAGAAATATATTTGCCAGACAGGAGATTTAATATGATTTTGAGAGCAAAGAAATATGTGGCAGTGTTACTGGTTTTTGTATGCGTGTGTATGATGTTTTTTCCCCTGACTGCATATGCAGCCGAGGACAGTTCGCAGCATGAAACTGTCAAAGTCGGTTTCTTTGCCATGGATGGTTATCATGTGATGGATGAAGAAGGCAACCGCAGTGGGTATGGCTATGATTTTCTTCGGCTGATGGCCCGTTATTGGGATGTAGATTACGAATATGTCGGATATGATAAGAGCTGGGATGATATGCAGCAGATGCTTGAAGATGGCGAGATTGATATGGTAACATCTCCCCGCAAAACACCGGAAAGAGAAGAAACGTTTGATTTTTCACGTCCGATCGGAACCAATAATGGGATTCTGACCGTCCGCAGTGACAACAGCACGATTGTGGATGGCAATTACAGTACTTACAACGGTATGCGTGTGGCATTTTTGAACGGAAGCTCACGAGATAAAGAGTTTGCGGATTTTGCAGACAATAAAGGATTTACATATGATCCATTTTATTTTGATACGACAGCAGAGATGGAGGAAGCTCTTCAGAGCGGAAATGTTGATGCGATTGCTGCCACTTCTATGAGAAAAACAAACAATGAGCGTATCGTGGATAAATTTGACAGCAGCGATTTCTATGTCATTGTTAAAAAAGGTAATACAGAATTGCTGAATGAGATCAATTATGCAATCGACCAGATGAATGCAGTTGAGGGTGACTGGAAAACGACGCTTCGTAATAAAAATTATGAAAGCATACAAACTAAGAATCTGGAATATACGGAGAAAGAAAAAAGTATAATTTCACAGTATTCCAAGGAAAACCCGCTTCATGTTCTGTGTGATCCGACCCGTTATCCATATTCTTATAATGAAAATGGTGAGATGAAGGGTATTATCCCGGATTACTTCCGGAAAATTGCAGACTATGTCGGGATTTCCTATGAGTTTCTTACACCTGCCACCAGAGATGAGTATATTGCTTATCAGAAAAATAAGGAAACTACAGATATTAGCATCGATGCGCGCCTGGAAACAGATAACTATGCTGAGACGAAAAAATGGGGGATTACTGCACCTTTCATTGCGATGCAGCTGGCAAGGGTGACACGGCGTGACTTTGATGGAAAAATCAATGTTGTTACTACTGTTGACCAGACAGCATCTAATTCAATTGAAGATGCAATGGCACCCGGTGCAGAAAAACTGATGTGCAGTACCCGACAGGAAATGATGGAAGCTGTCCGTAAGGGTAAAGCAGATGCTGCCTTCGTCTACTATTACATGGCACAGGCGTTTGTGAACAGTGACACTACGGGCACAATGACATATACTCTGCTGGAACAGCCTACATTCACCTACCGCATGGTGATTTCATCAACTGAGAACCATGCGCTGGCTGGTATTCTGACGAAAGCAATGTATGCCATGCCCCAAAATCTTGTTGAAGATCTTGCAGCACAGTATACCACATACAAAGCAACAGAGCTGACATTTGTTGACTGGATCCGTCTGTATCCTGTTGTTACTGTTTGGGCTCTACTTATTTTTGGATGGCTGCTGACTGCTATGGCTGTGATAATGGTGCGTCTCAGTGCAAGAAAAAAAGCTCAGAAGGCGGCTCAGGAGAAAGCTGAGGAAATGGCGGAACTGGCAGAGCATGCACAGGCTGCAAACAAGGCAAAAACAGCATTTTTGTCACATATGTCCCATGATATGAGGACACCGATGAATGCAATCATAGGATTTACCGGTATTGCAATGAAAAACAATCCGTCAGACGAAGTGAAAAATTGTCTGGAAAAGATTGACGAAAGCTCAGAGTATTTACTGTCGCTGATCAATGATGTATTAGATCTGACCCATATCGAAAGCGGAAAAGTGAAATACGATCCGGTACCGGCGGATGTGAAAAACATTACAGATTCTGCATTGGATATTATAAAAGGCTTTCTTACGAACAGGGATATCAACTTTAAGATTCAGCGTGAAGACGCAAAGATTCCAAATGTACTTGCGGATCCTGCACGCCTGCGCGATGTGCTGGTCAATATTCTGAGCAATGCCGTAAAATACACTCCGGATGGAGGGACGATTACATTTGAAGCCCGGTGTCAGGAAAAGGGCGGGGATGGATATATAAATATGCGTTACCGCATTTCGGATACTGGTATTGGCATGAGTGAGGAATTTACAAAAGAAGTTTTTGAGGAATTTACACAGGAAGATTCCGATGTGAGAACGCAGTACCACGGAGTTGGACTGGGGATGGCTATCGTAAAGAAGTATGTGGATATGATGGGCGGAACCATTTCTGTGCAGAGTAAAAAGCATGAGGGAACCACATTTACTGTGGATATTCCTTTGGAAATTACAGATAAGGAATGTAATAAGTCAGACACAGGTTTTTCTGAAAAGGTAGATCTTACAGGTGTGAAGGTCCTTCTTGTAGAGGATAATGAACTGAATGCAGAGATTGCTGCCGTGCAGTTGGAAGAGCTCGGGATGAATGTAGAAAGAGCTGTGGATGGAAAGAATGCTGTTGAGATTTTCAGAAATCATCCGAAAGGCACATTTGATGTAATCCTGATGGATGTCATGATGCCTGAAATGAATGGTTATGAAGCGACAAAAGCAATCAGGGCAATGAATGACAGACCGGATGGAAAAAACATTCCTATTATAGCAATGACAGCTAATTCATTTGCAGAAGATGTTCAGGCATCACTGGATGCAGGAATGAACGCACATTTGTCAAAGCCGATTGTGATTGATGAAGTTATAAAAACGATTTTAAGGTATGTACATAATTGACGAGTGGACTTGTTCCGCTGTGGCTTTTCTGGTGGTGGGGCGGTGCAATCTCTACGCTCCTTCTGCCTGAAGACCGGTGGCCCCTTTTGCGTGAAAAAACGCAAAATTCATAGGCCGGGGGCAGCAGATTATCAGAAGATTCTTCAGGCAATCTCTCCGATTCTTGCCTTGCTGAGCGAAAAAAGAGCGTCCGCGATCCGCCAGTATCTGAAATACCGTCTGCACTACCTGAAATCTGCCATGGGGTGATAAAATGGCCTATGGCAATGCGTCAGCATGATGCCATACGCCCACAAGACAGGGTGGACGGGCGATGTTCCGGCAAAAAAGAATGGACAGACGAATAAAATTCATCTGTCCATTCGATTTGGCGGAGCATTGTCCACAGCACTCGAACCCAACACTTCCTCACGGGTGACCGTTTTGGCATCATCCGTGAAGTTGAAATTGAGTACGACCCGGTCATCAAAGACGTAGACCGAGTTGACAAAGGTATCAATGATCTGCCGCTGGTGCTCCGTGCTGCCCACGTCACCCTTGCGGAATTTTTCAAGCCAGAACCGAATCCACTCACGGGTCAGGACGGGCTTTTTCAGCTCTTCTTCCAGAATGCTGGTGTTCAGAGCTTCTTTCCGGG
>ENA-OPVY01000299-OPVY01000299.1-human-gut-metagenome-genome-assembly--contig:-NODE-299-length-44571-cov-135.201276_pt1 | contig 44571 bp, 73 predicted proteins | sample MGYA00241503_ERZ501998 | MGnify/ENA primary metagenome ERZ501998 (study PRJEB25962, sample SAMEA2042107) | human gut metagenome | biome: human gut; feature: human-associated habitat; material: faeces... | reverse complement strand
GACTGGAAAGATTCTGATGTGTGGGAGTACATAAATTCGGAGAATATTCCTACTTTGAGTTTATGGAAGAGTGCTATGACAGAGGAAAAGATGATGCAAGACTGTGTTCACACTTTGGCAGTGATGACCACCACATTTACGATCAGATTCAGAAAGTGCTTGTAAAAGTAATTACGATTGTAATGAATTGCGAGGAAGAATAAATGGGATGTAAATTAAAATGCATTGTAAACCTAAGAATCCATAAATGTTGCCTGGAATGTGAGAAGTACGAAGAATGCACTATTCTGTGTGATGATTTAGACCAATATGAATACATGAAAGAATGCCCGGATTATGTAAAGGAGGACGAAGATGAGTAGAATCGGAATAGGAGCAAATGTCACACAGCCAGATGCAAAATGTATGAGCTGTAAATATTGGAAACAAGCAGAAAAAGAAAGATTTGGTTTTGGACGAGGTGGGTACTGCTCAACCGGATATTGCAAGAAAGATTTTCGAAAGAGAGGTAAGAAAAAATGAGAATAATTAGCCAAGATGAAACGATTGATGTTCCTTATGAACATACAACTTTGATAAGGGTAGGTACTGAGATATATTTAAGCTCAATAAAACTTAGGGATACATTAATTGCAAAATATTCCACCGAAGAGAAAGCTGTTAAGGCTATGGAAATGTGCAGAGAGAAGTATCTTTCAAGAATGGAGCTGGATGGTGGGTATGACATTGTGAACAAATGCTATGTACAACCTAATTACTGGGTATTGCCTAAGGTATTTCAGTTTCCAAAAGAAGAGGAGGTGTAAGCATGAATAATCAACAGGCAATAGATAGATTGGTAAAACATCTCGAATATGGTTGGTCAGAACCGACAGTAGAAGCAATTGATATGGGAATACATGCATTGAAAGAAAGTCGATGGATTCCATGTAGTGAGAAGTTGCCGGAGGACAACACGGATGTAATTGTATGCTTTTACAGCGGAACAGTAACAGAGATGAGATATTGGAGAAATGGAATCTTTCAAGGAATCTATGAACACACGGCAAAAACAATTGTTGCATGGATGCCGTTGCCGGAACCGTATAAGGGGTGAGAAGATGAAAGTTCATTTTGGGAAGAAACCTAAATATATTAGATTCGAAGGAAATGACATATTTGTAAGTTTTGATTCGGCATATTGGATTTATTGCGGAACACTTGACAAGGAAGAAAAAGAAGAGATTAAACGCAAGTTGAAAGAAGGTGGGAGAGATGAAGAATAAAGAAAAGTTTGAAAAAGAGATTATGGAGGTTGCTTGTAGTGGAGATAGTATTGCAGTAACTAAAGGAAGTGAACGTATAGCAAAGTGCGGTAGTATTGCTTGCAGTGAATGCTTATTTGCACCTCCTAATTGCGTAAAGGAAATAAGAGAGTGGGTAGAGCAGGAGTACATTGAAAAGCCAGTGATTAGTAAGAGAGATAGAGCGTTTTTGGAGTATTTCAGAGAAAAGCGTAAATACATTGCAAGAGATAAAAATGGCAAGTTGTTTGTATATGAAACACAGCCAAGAAAAGGGGAAAAGTATTGGAATTGGATTGGTGATTGTTGTTTAAGTTTGAATCGACACTTCAATGTTGATTTTCCAATGATCAAATGGTCAGATGATTCACCGTGGCTTATCGAGAACTTGAAGAAGTTGGAGGTAGTAGACAGTTATGAATAGAGAAAAAGACTTTAGAGGATACACTTAATGATGAATGCGTTGGAAGAAAAAACAAAGGAGAAGACAGTAAAAAGAAAGAAAAACTACTATTTGGTCAAAAGTGATGTATTAGGATATGCGAAAAGGAAGGGATTGATTAATGGCCGGAGTAAGAGATAAATATCTGAGAGGGGCACATAAGGACATCTACTACATAAGCGAAGAAGATGAAAAAAAGATGTTGAATGAGTGCCAGAGGATGCGTGGAAACGATCAGCTTGAATTACTGAAATGGTGTCAAAATGCGAATAATGACTTATCGGGGATATTGTTCTTCTCGCTTATCACGGGAATCGGATACGACTATATAAGTAAGCGTTACTGGATACCGATTGCACGAAAAGACTTCCAGGGGTATCGGAGGAAAGTCTTAGATGAAATGTACAGGTGGATACTTTGGGGAGAACATGACGATGGGAAGATGGCTGAAAGGTTATTCGGAATAAAAAGGCATAAACATGGGAATACTACCGAAAAGGAGTGATGCGGATGGTAAGAATCTATGTGAACGGCAAACAGGTGACAAAAGAAGAACTTTCGAATTATGAAATCCATAACAAGGCGGTAAAAAGGATTCTTTCAGAAAAGTTGACAAAAAATAAGTGATATTTTAGAATTGACCTTGATAGAATCTTGGTCAATTCTTTTTTTAAAATTGAAAGGAGAATTGACATGAAAAAATTAAATGTAGGTTATATGAGAGTGTCTACAGAAGCACAGACCGAAAAGTATGGTCTTGATGTCCAAGAAGACAAGATAAAGGAACTTGCCAAGAAAAGGGGCGTGAAGATAGCCAGATGGTATGTGGATGGGGGATATTCCGGGAGCAATATCCAAAGGCCAAACATACAGAAACTTCTGGAGGATGCAGAATCCGGAGAAATACAGGCAGTATACATCTATAAGCTTGATAGAATGAGCCGTGATGTTGTAGATACTCTTACGCTTGTGAGTAAGCTTTTACCGAAATACAATGTAGAGGTGGTATCAGCTACAGAGGATTTGCGGAATGAGACACCGATGGATCGTGTGATGTTGGGAGTTAATGCTGTCATGGGGCAGTATGAGCGTGAGGTTATCTATATGCGTACAAGAGCCGGAATGTTGGAACGTGTAAAGCGTGGACTGTGGATGGGTGGCGGTACGATACCTTACGGATATAGGTACGACAGGAACGATGGGATATTACATATCATCCCGGAAGAAGCGGAAAAGGTAAAAGCTATCTTTCAGATGTTCCGGGACGGATATTCGTGTGACAGGATTCAAAAAATTCTCGGGATGCATTCGGAGAAGCTTGTATCGAACATTATTAGGAGAATAGCCTATGTAGGTAAGATACAGTATAAAGGAAGAGTATACCAAGGTTTACACGAACCGATCATAGACGAAAAACTATTCTACGAAGTACAGGAAGAGATAAAAAAGAGATCCACAAATGCTTATGTAAGCAACAAGTATATGCTTACCGGTTTGTGCTACTGTGGAAAATGCGGTACTAAAATGCGGATGCAGAAGTGGGGAAAGTACACCAAGATAGTATGCTACTCACAGTACAAGGGGAAAGAGCATATATCTAAGACAGGTAACCCTTGCAAGAATAAAAAAGTGCGGGCAGATGTGGTAGAAAAAGAAGTAGAGGACTGTTTTAAACGATTCATCGTTAATGTCGAAGAAAAAGAGAATGAATCTGAAAGCACTCGGAAGATGATAGAAAAAGAGATATCACTAAGCGAAGCAAAACTGAAACGCTTATACACATTGTATGCAAGCGGTAACTCCGGTACAGATACGCTTTTGGATGTTATCCAGGCAGAAGAAAAAACACTAAAAAACCTACGGGAAGAACTAAATGCAGAAGACATCCGGGAGAAAGCCGGACGGGGAGAAAAGATAGAGAAAATAAAAGAGATGTCCAACGTGTGGGATACACTGACGGATTCCGAGAAAAACAAGGTGCTAAAAGAGTGTGTTGAAAAGGTAGTTATCACAGGTGATGACATAGACATACATTTTAGCATATATTAATAGGTACTTTCTCGTGTTCCAACCATCATCCCAACAGCGGTAGGAAGTGGAGAAAAGGAAGAAAAGACCAAGATTCTATTATATGATTAAGAAAAGCAAAGACTAGAGTTGAAAATATAAATATATAGATTAAGAGAAAAAGATTTTGAAAATAATTGAAATCTTTTATTTTTTTCCTGACTAGTAAATGATATAAAAAACTTATATACAGTCCAATTCTGTAAAAGTTGAAAAATCACATGTTTTATGGTAAAATATAAATATCAAAATAGCAATAAAACCAAATAACGGGGACAATGAAATAGCACTTCTGACGGTAAGATGTAATTATCGTGGGAGGTGCTATTTTTATGTATAAAGAAAATATGAATTATGAGAATCAGCAACGAATGATATTCGACATTGTAAATGAGTTCGGAATACCAGAGATACAACTTACAAAATATGAACCGTGCGAGTTTATCGGATTCAACCAAGCTAAGACATGCAAGAAAAGAGCCGGGAAAGGCGTGCATTTCTTTCTTGACGATTACCAATTTCAAAGATTATGGAACAGCCCAGACACTTACATAAACATGCTTTCACAGTTCTGATTTATCATGTCACCAGATTTTAGCACTTATACTGATTTTCCAAAAGCATTACAGATTTACAACCACTTCCGTAAACACTGGATAGGTGCATATATGCAGATGTACGGTATTGACGTGATACCTACAATTAGTTGGAGTGACAGAGAATCGTTTGAGTGGTGCTTTGATGGGGAGCCAGTAGGCGGTGCTGTAGCAGTATCCAGTGTTGGAATTATGAACAGCAAGGAGCGGAAAGCACTGTTCGTGGACGGATATAATGAGATGTTGAAAAGATTGGAACCCGAGACGGTACTATTTTACGGACAGGTGCCGGAAGAATGTACAGGAAACATTGTAAAGATTAAGTCGTTCGGAGAAGAACTAACAGAAAGGAAAAGAGGTAAATAAAATGGGAGGGCGTGGAAGTGCGTGGAAGTGCCAGTAATATATCACGTTATACACCAAAACAAAAAGTCTTGGTCGATAGATTAAAGAGAATGGCAAAAGAATACAGGTATGAAGATGTAAAAATCACGATGGGTAAAGACGGTGCTGTGAATTATGAATTCTCAACAAGAAAAAGAGTATACGGAATACACGGTGGAAAGATGCAAAGTCCTGATAAAAACGATATTTACGAAAGAACAGAAAAGCAATCCGGGAAAATAATGCCGGATGGACTAAGGAAAAAGAACAAAACAGAAGTGACAGATAAATTAATTAAAAAAGGAAAGCGGTGATTAAATGGGTGGTAGAGGTAGCACAAGCGCAATAAGCGGAACCCCTGTGACCAAGGGGGGGGGCAAGGTTATTCTACAATGCATCCAAGAAAAGTGATGCATTGCGTGGAAGTGGAACAGTTAAGAAAGATGTTAAGTTAGAAAGATCGGCTCAGAGCGGAAAAATAGATTTTATTGATTCTGTCAAGGACAAAAAAGAAGCAAAAAGAATAAGCGAATATTATAGAGACAGATTAAATGAAACGAAAAGAAAGATAGCAAAGCTTGGAAGTGCGGATGCACTGTACAAGAACCAGAGACTTGCAAAAGAGTATAGAAATCTTTTGACAGCAAGTAATAAGGCACAGGATAAGATGCATGAGTTTAACCGAAAGATAGAGAAAGGGGATACAAGTGCTATGCATGATGCAAGCCGGACAACAACCACTTATGACCGGGCAAGGAAAAGAAGAATGAAGAATTTTGATGCATGGTTTAATGCCGGGAGGTAGATAAGCATGGCAAATCTAAATAGCATTGCTAAAAAGTTACAGAAAGCAATACTGCAAAAAGGATTAGTTATAAAGATGGGGACAAGCCAGTTTTATTCCGTGGAGCAAAATAGACTTATCACCATGTACATCCTATCTACCAGAGTATTAGAGCGAAAGAAAAACGGGGAATGGAAATATTATGATTATGAAATTATCCGAACAGCATCACAGATAGAGATTGTAAATTGTTTAAACGATATATGGAGGGCGGTGAAAGAATGATGGAAAACTATACAGAGATACCAGTAGAATTAAACAAACCAGACTCACGTGATATGGAAGAAATGCAGAAGCAACTCATTGACATGATTACAAAGAATGAAAAGCTGAAAGAAAAGAATGAGTATCTGCAAAAAGAGGTAGAAGACGCAAAGGCTGTCGGAGAACGGGCACTGTGCGAAGTACAGGAACTTACTGAAAAAAATAAGAGACTGGTAGAAGAACACAACAGACAGAACGGAACGATACAGGCACTCAATATTGTACTGGATGTTATTACAGACAGGTACAGCAACCTCAGAAAGAAATTGTATAGAACAGGTAAGGGCGGTGAGTAGCATGGATGGATATATGAAAGAGGGTGGGTAGATGCCGAAAGGAAAAGAACTCACTCCGAAACAGAAAGCGTTTTGCGATGAATATCTGACAGATCTGAACGGAACAAGAGCGTACAAAGAAATATACAAAAGTGCAAAAAAAGATATAACGGCTAGAACGAATGCGAGTAAATTACTAACAAATACCAACGTGAAAGCCTATATTGCTGAACGAATGAAAGAGATCCAGACCGAGAAGACAGCCGACCTCGAAGAAGTAATCCGGTTCTTTTCTTCCGTCATGCGTGGAGAAGTAAAAGACCAGTTCGACCTAGACGCTACTATATCCGACCGCCTGTCTGCCGGACGTGAACTCATGCGTTGGTATGAGAAAGCCGATGGAGAAGAAAAAGATACTGGTGGAATCACAATCATAAATAACATTCCGAAACCGGAGGGCGCAGATGGGGGAGATTAAGCTTACGGATGTGATAGCTCCGGCTTTTTACGGTGTACATTGGGATATCATAGATGGAAAGCACACGTATTATGATTTGTTTGGTGGTCGAGGTTCGACTAAATCATCTTTTATCGGGACAGAGATACCACTTGGAATGATGCAAGACGCAGTAAATGGCATACATTCAAATGCGGTAGTATTCAGAAAAGTCGGGAATACATTAAGAGAATCGGTATTCGAACAGATCGCATGGGGAATAGATGCACTTGGAGCATCGGACGAATGGACATCAAGCTTAAGTCCTATGCAATATGTGTATAAGCCGACAGGACAGAAGATAATCTTCCGTGGATTGGATAAGGCGAAAAAGACGAAATCCATAAAGATAAGCAAAGGATATTTTAAATATCTGTGGTTTGAGGAATTGGACGAATTTGCCGGAATGGAAGAGGTGCGAATGACACAACAGTCTGTTCTCCGTGGTGGCGAAAAATTCGTAGTTTTTAAATCGTTCAATCCACCGATCAGCAACAGCAATTGGGCGAATAAGTACGTAGCAGAGCCGAGAGCGGACAGCTTAAGGCACAAAAGCGATTATAGATCTGTTCCGGTAGAATGGCTAGGGCAACAATTCATCGATGATGCTGAGTATCTAAAAGCAACAAATCCGAGAGCTTATGAGCATGAATATCTTGGAATCCCTGTAGGACTTGGCACAAATATCTTTGAGCTGTTGGAGATTAGAGAGATTACAGATGAAGAGATAAGTAGGATGCAATCTATCTACCAGGGCGAGGACTGGGGATGGTTCCCGGATCCGAAAGCGTTTTTGCGTGTTGCTTATGTTCCAAATCAACAGAAAGTATACGCACTGGATGAATTGGGCGGTTGCAAAATAAGGAACAGCGAGATGGCACGACAGATAAAAGAAAAGGGATATGATGATTTCGCTATTTACTGTGGAGTGGATGAAGAAGAGAGCATTGTTGACTTCCGTGATGCCGGACTTCCGGCACGTAAAGCAATCGTGACACCGGGTAGCCGGAAGTATACGTTTGAATGGTTGCAATGCCGTACATTGGTGATTGACCCAAGACGGACACCAAGACTGTACAAAGAGGTTATAGAGTATGAGCATGAGCGAGACGGCAACGGTGAAGTGATAGCAGATTATCCGGACGGTAACGACCACTGGATTGATGCATTGAGATATGCTACTAGTCCGATATCTATGAGACGTGGACAGAGTGCGTAGAAAAAGGTGAGCAGATGGGAATTATAGACAAGATAAAGGCGGTGTGGGATAAGGTGTTTAAGGTAAACGATGCAAAAGAAATATTCGGAATAGAAACGAGGCGGTCATCTGATATGGATACTGCCTTAGAAAAGTACAAAAGTATGAGATCTGGAATTCCGTATTGGTGTACCGGTAGGATAAAGCCGACAAGGTTTTCAAACGTGATTTGCCGTGAGTTAGCGAACCTCACACTGTTCAATGCAGATATACAGATTACAGGGAATGATGAACTGCAAAAGAGATTTGACAGAGTGATGAACACATTACAGGAGAAACAAGAGGAAAGCTGTGCAACCTGTGGGATGATGATCAAGAGCGATGGTGACGATGTAGAATTTTTGGATCCGGATTACTTTCTGATTACAGACACAAACACAGACGGGGATGCGTTAGCAGCTATCTTTTTCTCATTCCTTAAGAAAAACGACAAATACTACACAAAATCTGAGTTCCATAGATTTGAATATGTTGGACTGGAACGTGTATACCATATAACCAGTAAGGCTTTCAAGTCTGATAACAAGGATATGATCGGTACAGAGATCACGCTTGACAGGGTAGATGAGTGGAAAGACATTGAGCCGGAAGTATACGTACATGGGTTAGAATATCCGCTGTTCGTCTACTGGAGAAATCCTTACGCAAATGCGATTGACAAGGAATCTCCACTGACCGTTCCGGCGTTTTCGGAATGTATCGAGGAATTGAGATGGCTTGACATTGCATTAAACATGATGGGAGATGAAACGGAAGACAGTAGACATATTACTTATGTACCACAGACAGCTATCGAATATGCAAGCAATCACTCTATTGAATTGCCGAGATTTATTCAAGGGATCGAAATGGGAACGAACGAAGATAGCATCAAAGAGCACTCCCCAACATTATTAGTAACTGAGCGTGTAGCCGGTATTAACTTCTTGTTGTCCATCATCGGATATAAATGTGGATTCTCAAACGGATATTTCTCTTTTGACCAAAATCGGGGCATACAGACAGCAAGACAGGTAGAATCTGACGATAGACGTACACTGCATACCATCCAGGCATTCCGAAACATTTTGGACGGAAAGAACCATGATGGAGTACTACACAGAATCATCTATATCCTGTATGCAGTCGGCACAGCAAACGGAACTATCCCGGCAACGAACTACCAAACAGCATGTGATTTTGAAGACCTCGTATACAACTTAGAGGATGATCGTGCACGGTGGTGGAACTATGTTTTACAGGGCAAGGTTCCAGCATGGATGTATTTTGTGAAATTTGAAAACATGACCGAAAGCGAAGCGAAAGCAATGATAAAAGAAGCACAGGAACAGAACAAGCCGGACAGCGGGTTGTTTGGAGATGAATAGGGTACAACACATACTCTATTCTTACGTAAACTAAAGAAAAGGAGTGATATTATGTTTAGAAATTGTGTATTGAAACCAAACGTAAACACTGTTAAATGGCTGAAAGCAACAGGCGTAAGATGCGTTAAGACGATGGCACAGACAGCACTTGGATTTGTGATCGTTGGAAAAGGAATCTATGAAATTGACTGGAAATATGCAATCGGAGTAACGGCCGTAGCCGGAGTGGCAAGCTTGCTTACATCTGTAGCAGGAATTCCGGAAGTAGAGGGGGAATAAAGATGGCAACAAGTACTATTAATATCATTGTTATCTGTGCTTTTTTGCTTTTGGTAGCAATAATTCCCGGCGGAAAGGATAAGTAATGCTTACACCGGAATATCTCTTCCATGTGACCGATGGTGCGGAAAAGATAACGTCAGACATGCATAAAAACATCATGGACATGATCGTTAAGCGCATAATGGTGCGTATAGGTCGTGGGGAAGATTATATCCTTACGGCTACGGACAGGTGGCAGATACAGGTGTTACAAGAATCCGGGTACTTACTGGAAGACATACAAAAAGAGATTGCTGATAAAACGAAAAAGCAAGAGAGAGAGCTTAAAAGCGCATTTGAAGAAGCTGGTATAAAAGCTATCGAGAGAGACGATGCGATATATAGGGCGGTAGGACTATCACCTACGCCCTTATTGCAATCTCCGGCATTGCTAAGAATACTGGAAAGAGATTATAACGCTACGTGTGGAGAATGGAGAAACCTTACACGAACAACGGCGGATGAAGCGCAGAAACTGTTTTTGAAAGAAGTTGACACAGCTTACCGCATGGCATCAAGCGGTGCCATATCATATACACAAGCCGTCAGGAATGCTGTTGACAGGATGATAAAGCAAGGTGTTAAAGTATCGTATCCGTCCGGTAGAGAAATGAGTATTGAATCAGCCACAATGATGACTGTCCGCACAGGGATAAGCCAGTGCGCCGGAGCAATCGCACTAAAACGAATGGAAGAATTGGAATGGGACACCATCCTAGTATCGGCACATGTTGGCGCACGAATTGGTGATGGTGGCAACAACCCAACGAATCACTTTTGGTGGCAAGGAAAATTCTATTCCCGGACAGGCAAAGACAAGAGATTCCAGGACTTCCGAACAACAACAGGCTACGGAACGGTGACAGGGTTGTGTGGCGTGAACTGCCGACACTCTTTCGGATCCGGTGACGGCGAAAACAATCCGTATGCAGATATCAACCTGTCGAGTGAAGACAATATCAAAGCGGAAGAGCGTGCGAAAAAGCAACGTCTTATGGAAAGACGCATTCGCAACAGCAAGAGAGAGATTCAGAATTTGCAGACTGCTATAGATGCAAGCGGAGATGATAAACTTAAGCTTGAGCTCCAACAAATGTACGACCGCAAGTCAGCGGTGTTGAGACGGCAGAATAAGCAGTATCGTGATTACTGCAAAGACAATGGCCTTAAAGAATATTCGGAACGCCTACGGGTAGCACAGTGGGATAGGTCACAGGCTGTGAAATCAGCAAAAGCAGCACAGAGATATATAAAATCAAAGGAAAAGTGAATATGGAACTAATAACACAGATACTTGCTATATGCGGTGCTATATCTGTTATCGGCGGTGCTGTTGCGGTGCTTTCCGGGTGGTACAAATCATGGAAAGCACCAAAAGAAAAACAGGACAACCGTATAGAGCAGATTGAAAAGCGAATAACGAATATTGAAACATCTATCACAGGGATTAATCAGAAACTTGATAACGATTATAAGAACATAAGGAATACGAGGGATGATATGAATCTATTAATGAGAAGTATGTTTAATTTAATCGAAAACAAAATCACAGGGAATAACATTGAGGGTTTAAAAAAAACTCGGGAAGAGCTTGTAAATGCTATGACGGACAAGAAACCAAAGGAATTATGAAAATATACTCTTTTACACGACCAGAACTTGACTATTTTGAGTTAGAATGCAACTTTACATCGGATGAATTAAAACTGTTCCGGCTCCGTGCTAAAGCTATGCCTTTAGAGGACTGTGCGGAAGAAATGAATGTGAGTGTGTCTACGGTCAAGAGATTGAGTAGAAGAGTAAATGATAAGATTGAAAGGGTTGTATAGGTATGTGGATTGAAGATATAAAACCTTGTAAAGCGTACATCGAAGCAACTAGTCAAGAAGTATCGGGCGTACTTGGGTTCGGTGAAATAAATTTTAACGCTGGTTGGATTATTGACGAAAAAGGAAGAAACAAATATAAGCATGGACATACAGCGCATATTCCTGTTTTTAAAACTGCTGAATTTGTAAAACCTTTTGAGTATTTTTCGAATGTCCATACAGAAAAAATAGATTTCCAAGCATATTACGGATCAAGTGCTGAAACTAATACATTTTGCTTAGTTGGAGCAAAACCAATATCTGAAGAAGAGCACAACAAAATAACAGGTGCAAAGAGGTGATTATATGATACCTAAGATTTTTAAAATAAGTGGATATCTCATAGAACCGACAGGAAGACTTGAACCACACCACATTAAGGCGAAAATGCTTTACGGCTGTGGATTCCCGCTTGTAGGACAGCACATTCATGTACAGAAAGCAGAGATTAAGAAACTGGATGAAAAGCATCCACTCATGCAAGAGAACTGTGATTTGGCAGAATGCGATAAGTATTTCAATGGCGAACCGCCGACAGTGAGCAATAGAAAAGTTGAACTCGGACAGGTGTACAGGCACTTCAAGGGCGAGACAGTGAAAGTCCTGTATATTGCACAGGATAGCGAAATGCCGGGCCAGTTCAAGGTAGTTTACGAATGTTCTAATGGCGTGTGGTGCAGACCTTACGGAATGTTTGTGAGTGAGGTAGACAGGAAGAAATACCCGGATGTGAAGCAGAAGTATAGATTTGAGTTAGTGGAGAAGTAAATGCAAAAAGTAAATATTCTTGGAACGGAATACGAAATAATTAGAGAAGCGTTTGAAGACGAAACGATTGACGGCTTTTGCGACTATACAGCGCACATAATAAAAGTCAGAAATAATAATGTAAGCGAAGTTGGCGATTTTGAAAAACTTATGAAAAAACAGTTAAGACATGAAATCATACATGCTTTTCTTGCTGAAAGTGGATTACAGGCAAACTTTGAACATTATAAACAGTTCGGACATGAAGAAACAATCGTTGACTGGTTTGCTATTCAGTTTCCTAAAATTATGAAAGTATTTAAAGAATTAGAAATTCTGTGAAATGAGGGGGTAAAAACGTGAAAGTCTATGTGATTACAAGCGGTGAATATTCAGATTATGGAATAGATGCAGTGTGCCTAGATAAAGATAAAGCTGAACAGATTTGTGCAACGATAAATGATGGTTTGATTAGAGCAAAACTATATGGAGATACGGCTTCTGTAGAAGAATATGACACTGATGAATATGAGATAGACAGTGATTGGGCTATTGGTAATCTATATGTATTGCATGCAAAATATAACAAGATATCCAAGCAATATATGTATGAACCAATTCTTACATTTATGAGAAAAGATATTAATTTTGAGAAAATAGGAGATGAAGTACATGTTGAAGCAACGTTTCCGATTGAAATGAATAGAGAAAAAGCGGAGAAAATTATGCGTGATGAATTGGCAAAGTGGAAAGCCGGACAGGAGGATTTATTATGATTTTTAAAGAAGCGTTTGAATTAATGAAACAGGGTGCGAAAGTAAAATTGCCGGGATGAAACGGATACTGGTGTTGGGATAATGATAAGCAGACGATTATGATTCATTGCAGACCAAAGGATTCCGACAAAGGACAGGGAGATGTTCTTGATATCCGTGAAACGCAGAGAGTGGAATATACTTTTATGCACACGCAGAGAGACGATTGGATGATTGCTGATGAAGAGAATTGCGGTGCTCTTGGCGGTCGGTCAACATTTGGATTTGGTGATGCTATCCGTTATCTAAAAAGAGGACTTAAGGTAGCTCGTAAAGGTTGGAATGGTAAAGGAATCTATCTGGAAATGTATTCGCCAGAAGTCAATCTTGAAACTATTGCAGAAGCAGTGCATAACGCATGGTGGGAAGAAAAGAAAAAACAGGGAGTTACAGATCACCCGGATATGATTCCGTATTCTGAACTAAGTGAAGAAGTGAAAGAATACGACAGAGTTACAGCAAGAACAACTATTGAAGCATTCAATTATATGACGCATTCGTTCATATATATCAACACTACTGGATTACAGACAGAAAATCCTTATGCGCCTAAAAATAAAGTGCCTTGGACACCGCCTCAGACAGATATGCTTGCGGAAGATTGGGTATTTGCAGAATGATACCGAAAGCACAAAATAATAAGTGATACTTTTTAGAGACTTTAACGAACTGTTAAGGTCTCTTTTTTATGCGTAAAATGAAAGCATAGAGAACAACAAATACTAATTTACAGGAGGTATGAGTATGAATCCATATATGTCATATACACCGTATATGCCACAGGATGCTTATATGCAAGACCAGATGGCATTACGACAACGGATAGACAACTTATCACAGGCTCAACAGCAATACAAGGCACAGCCACAGCCGAACGTGAACTGGATACAGGTAGCCGGAATTGACGGGGCAAGAAATCAGATCGTACAACCGGGAACTACGGCTTGGATGATGGATAACAATGCACCATACTTTTATGTTAAATCCGTTGACGGTGTGGGAAGTGTTACGTTTAAGGCTTTTGAATTCCATGAGGTACAGGCGAACAACCCACAACCTGTAGCGGAAAACATGGACGCTAAGTACGTGACAAGAGAAGAATTCAACAAATTACTGGATACATTGAAACCACAGCCGGAAGAGCAGAAAGGGGAGCTGACGCATGAGTAATCCGTTAATGGGAATGATGGGCGGTATGCCGGGTGGTAACAGTCCATTCGGAATGATTCAAAGAATGATGGGGATGATGCAAAATGCACAGAATCCCGGAGCAATGTTGCAGAATATGGCGCAGAGCAACCCGAACATCAAAAAGGCTATGGATATGTGCCAAGGAAGAAACCCGAAAGATGTATTTATGGAGATGTGCCAGCAAAATGGCATGAATCCAAACGACATTATCAATAAAATAAAGTGATATCCGGACGGAGTGCACACGTCTTGATAAATAAAAGAAAAGGAGAACCAACATGAACGAGGGATTAAACACACTTAGTGCTGCCGATGTAGCAGCAGTCACAAGAAACAACGATGGAAATATGTGGGGTGACGGTGGATGGTTCTGGATCATCATTCTTGCTTTCCTGTTTTGCGGTAACGGATGGGGAAACAACAACGGAGCACAGGACGCTTTTATCTCTGACGAATTTGTGAAAAGAGATATCTTTAACACAAATCAGAATGTGTCCAACACAGCTTGCGAGACACAGAGAGACGTATTAGAGAACCGCTATAACACACAGCTCGGCTTGCAGAACTTACAGGCTCAGCAGTCTCAGTGTTGCTGCAACACACAGAAAGAGATCTTACAGAGTAGATATGATGCAGCATTACAGGCACAGAACATGCAGGCACAGATGGCACAGTGCTTAAAGAGATTCTTTAAAGCCATAAGGAATCTGTTTACCAAAAAAGTAAACACAGTAGGCACTTACGCATAGTAATATGCGTTGGCAACCGGGAGAATTGCTGGAAAATCTAAGTTTACTTTTATTTTCGCATTAAAATAATGTATAATTAAAATATCAATAATACTTATGCGGAGGTAAGAATATGTTTTATGTATATGAATGGTTTATAGTTTCAACTGGAGAAATAATATATGTTGGAAAAGGTCATAAGAAAAGATATAAGGTTAGAAAGCACAATCGTCTTTTTAATGAAATGATAAAAAGATTTGAATGTGATAGCCGTATTATCAAAGAATTTGAAGACGAAAGGGAAGCTTTTCTTTACGAGGACATCAGAATTGCCGAACTGAAAAAGAAAGGTCAATGTGTATGTAATATCAACCGAGGTGGAACCGGCGGTGATACAGAGTGGTGGAACGAAAAAAGAAGAAAAGAATATTCTGAACATAATGTTATGAAATCTAAAAGCCAGAGACAAAGAATGTCTGAAAAAAATCCGATGAAAGACAAAAAAACAGCCATGAAAGTTGGGAAAACAAAGTGGAGAGGTGTAATGGTCGGAGATGAAGAATATGAAAGTCTGGCACAAGCTGCAAAACATTATGGAGTAACTGTTCAAGCCATATCGTATTGGTTAAAAAGAAAGCAGACACCAGATTTAAGACCTTGCTATTATGTCGGAGAAGAAAAACCTATTCCACACAAAATAAAGTATTCATTTTGTAAGCCAGTATATATTGATGGGAAACATTTTGAAAGCGTAAAGAGCGCAGCTGAATACATTAACGTAACGCAAAACTCTTTGATAGCAGCACTAAAAAATAATAGACCATGTAAAGGACATATTTGTAAATATGACAATCAGCAGCCTAGTCAGACGAATACCGATAAGAGTAGTTTGAAAGGTTCAGAGACTAACGAGTGAGGACGGAAACCAATAATCTCGACACGAGTACCCGGCTCCTACCCGAATGGTAGGATGAAGATATAGTCCGAACTATCGAGGAAACCGATAGAAATGTAGAATAAAGAGTCTACATGTTAACAAAATGGCTGTGACATTAAAGAAAGCATCTTAGCAGATGGACAGGCTACACGCCAGTTAATCCAGGATAACACGATTCAGAACTTGAGAGACAAGCTTGCTGATCGTGACAGAGATTTGCAGACAGCATATTGGCAGATTTCACAGGTATCACAGACCAATAACATTATTGATGCAGTGAGACCGACACCAAAACCGGCTTATATGTCTTGCAGTCCATACTTTGCGTATAACGCATTTGGTAATGGTTGCTGTGCAAGTGGGAATGTGATGTAAGTGAACGATATATCACTACTTGACTTCCTTACAGTGTACGGAGTTGCTTTGCAGATAGCGAATTTTAACAGTGATCTATCACAAGCAAGTAATTCTGACATCGAAAAACACTTGCATGAGCAAGACAGTAAGTATTTTTTAAAAATAATTGAAAACCAAAACAAAATCATAAGCATGTTGGAAGAATCCATATCTACGAAAAAGTAGTCTTGCGAACATCAAAGAGAGTAGGCATGCGCTTGCTCTCTTTTTTAAGAAAGGAGAAAAAATATGTTAAATTCTATTGCTAAAAACGCTCAGACAGTAGCAACAAATCAGAATGTATTATTTACAGAAACAAGAGTGAAAAGCCGTAGATGTGCTTGTAACACAGGGTGGCTTGCACATGACAACGGCAGTGGACTTTTTGAAATCACAAACCGTGGAAATCTGCCAATGGCGGTCGAAGTTGAGTTTAACGGAAACGTTACGGCATCTGCAATAGGAGCGGTAGCGTTATCTATCAAACAGAACGGAGAACCGATTTCCGGTACTGAAATGGACTATACAGTAGCAACGGCAAATGTGTATCAGAATGTCGGGGCAACTACATTGATTGCAGTTCCGGCCGGAAGTAGCGTCACTATATCGGTTGGCAACGTTGGCACAGTTGACACATTGGTTAAGGATGCGAATATCATCATTAAAAAGCTCTCATAGAAAAGGGGTGAGTTTCTATGATTGATTTTAAAAGCAACCTAGATGTTAAAACTCCGAAAGAAATCTTTGCCGAAATCAACGAACGGTTTATCGGAGCTGTTATGATGCACGGACAGTTTGCGGACTACTTTGATTTCCTTGGCTTAAAAGGCTTTAAGCGGATGCATGAGTACCAGCACATTGCGGAAAATTTGGAACATAGGAAAGTGTGCCGATATTTTATAAACCATCACAATCAGCTTATTGATGATGCGTTTGAGGGGAAAGTGAATGTTATCCCGGATGCGTGGCGAACGGCCAAACGGTTAAGCGTTGGGAAAAGCACAAAGCAGAAAGCCGTAGAAGATGGATTTGTTGAGTACCACAATTGGGAATCCGAAACAAAGGAAGTGTACGAACAGTACGCACACACGCTAAGAGAAAACGGTCATGTGGCTGATGCTATGTTTGTGGAATGTTTGGTAGAGGATGTAAGCGAAGAATTAAAAACTGTAGAATGTATGATTAACGACCTCATATCTACCGGATACGACATGGTATACATCACAGAAATTCAATCGGAGATTCACGACAAATACAAAAAGAAAACGAAAGGAATCGAGGTGTGATAAATGAGCGAGATTAAAAAGATTTTGGAAGAACAGCTTGAACGTGAGAAAGCATCTGCAAGAAAAGACTTAAATATGTCTAACTTACAGGCAATGTACATGATTACATCTACATTGTGCAATATGAAATCTTTGGAATGTGAAAGCGTACCGGGGATGATTGCGGATGCATCGGAAAACCTTATCAAGAAGTACAGTAACGGAAAGTACGACAAAAACATTGATGCACTATATGACCAGTACATCATGGCGAAAGAGATGTATCAGCAGAACGGAGATCAAGCACACAGAGACAAACTGATGGAAAGTGTCGGGAAACTTATGGTAGAAGTGTACGACATGCTTTCATCTATGGTGATGGATTCAGATTTTGCGGAAGAACGGAAAGAGATTCAAAGGCAAATCAAGAAGCTTGCAGAGATGTAAAAGGTTTTAAATAACACATAATGGCTCTTGATAAACTCTATCACGGGGGACAAGTTTATTACCTCTACATTATACAATAAACATGGTGAATCACATAGGACATTTTCTTTTCTTGATACACCTCCTTTCAATTAAACCTAATAGCGGAATGCTGATTAAAGGGCGGTCAAACGCCCGTTAGGTTTTCCCTTAAGCTTGCGGACTTAGGGAACCGTCATCTTATGTTACCTCCTAAAGATATAATATGATAAATTCTTATCCGCAAAGGATAGTGCACAGTATGGTGCATGGATTCATTTCCGGCTATCCTTTTTCTGCATAGAGTTAGTTACGGAACAATATGCAGATTGACCGTCAAATAGCCGTAACAGTGGTTGGAACTGTATAGAGGGAACACTTACACCAACCACTAACGGGATATAGTTCAATGGTAGAACAAAAGTCACAATCCATCATCTCTTTGAAAAAAGACTTATGTCCACGGTTCGATTCCGTGTATCCCGATTACCCCGACAGAGGTTCATCTGTCTGAATCCCTACCGCAGACGAGGCGGTTAATAAGAGACGTTGAGGAGGATATGCAACATGAAAAATATTATTCAGATTATCAAAGATGCTGGTCTTGAAATTACAGATGAGCAGAAAAAGACAATCGAAGATGCAGTGAAAGAGAATTACAAGAGCGTATCTGACTATGATAAGCAGACACGAAAAGTAGAAACTCTGACACAGGAACGTGACAACTTTAAAACACAGTATGAAACAGCGAAAGAGACTTTGGACGGGTTCGAGGGAAAAGACTTCGATGCGATCACAAGAGAACGTGATGAGTGGAAGACGAAAGCTGAGAATGCAGAAAAAGAATGGAAAGACAAGCTTGAAGCCAGTGAAAAAGAGTACAACCAGAAGATTGAAGAAAGAGACTTCAATGACGTTCTGACAAAGGCTCTTGCGGGCGAGAAATTCAGTTCTGATTTTGCCAAAACAGGAATCATCAACATGATTAAAGACAAGGGTCTGAAACGTGAGGGCGAAAAGATTCTTGGTCTTGATGATTACATGAAAGAGCTGAAAGAATCTCAGAAAGATGCTTTCGTGACGGATGGCAAGACGCCTCCGGTATTCACAACACCTACAGGAAAAGGTGGAAGTGAACAGAAAGCAGAGCCATTTGTTCCTGGAACTGTTTGGTAAAACCATACTGTTATCCGGCTATTTATAGAGGATAGTCGTTGACCTTAAAGAATTAAAGGAGAACAAAAATGGCAGAAACAACAAGAATTACATCATTAAACATGTTACTTGACCCAACTGGAAAAATGCTTCTTGCAGAAGAGTACGGAAAGGTCATTGAAAACGTCCAGAAGAACACTATTTCTGGAAAAATGAAGAATACCGAACTTTCCGGTGATCCGTCAGCCGGAACCGTAGAAGCAAAAAGATTCGCAAATGCGACATCTAAGAATTACGGAACAGCCAGAGGTGCATCTAAAGGTGATGGAGTAAAAGGAAAGCCGGTTACGATTCCGATTAATGTAGATAAGGAAATTGTAGAAGAGGTTGAACAGAAAGACGTATCTCTTCTCGGAGTAGAGGGACTTATTGCAAAAAGAACAGCAAACCATGCGCTCAGAATGATCGCAGAACTCGACACTGAGTTCTTCAAAGTTGCCGGAACAGATGCGACAGAAGTTGATCTGACAGGTATTACAGCTATTGAGGAACAGGCTGAAACCATGATTCAGCAGTGCGAAACTACCAAGAATGAATATGTGGACGGAGTACCTCGTTCTATGATGAACATGATCTGTACACCGAAATTCTACGGAAAAATCCGCACATATCTGGACAAAGTTACAGTGCCGGGTGTTGGCGTGGCTGACGAAGAGTTCTATGCTTATCATGGCGTAAAAACATTCTCATGCGTGCACATGCCGACAGACGTTGACGTGATCGTGATGGTGGATGGAGCTATCGCACAGCCTGTTAAATCCACACCATACAGTGCTGAGAAGATTCCTCTTTCAGAAGCATATGGCATCGAACTCTTTTACCACTACGGAACAAAATCTGTAATGCCTGACCTTATCTTCAAAAACAAGAAAGGTGAGTAAACATGAGACGGTTTGAAGACTTGGAAACAGGCAGAACCTTATCAACTGAGCATGAAATGAGTGCTCAGTTGATGGAGAAGAACCCAAAAAAATACAAAGAGATCAAAGGCGGAAACAAAGGCAGAAAATCTACTGCAAAAGAAGAACCGAAGTAGCAGGAGGAACATCATGGCGTACACAAATTATGAATTTTACAAAAGCAAATTCTATGGTGATACTGTGCCGGAAAGTGACTTCCTTAAGTATGCAGAGCGTGCCAGTGACCGCATAGACCAATATACTTTCGACCGCCTTGTTGACGGACTTCCAGAAAATGAGCGAGTTAAAACGAAAGTACAAAAGGCTGTCTGTGCGGTTGCTGATACCATGTATCAAATTGATCAGATTAAAAAAGCTTCTATGGATACCGTAGGAACTATACAGAAAGAAGATGGGACGGTCGTTAATAAGGCCGTCTCTTCTGTTTCTTCGGGGAACGAAAGCATCTCCTACGCTACCGGAAGTAATATAAGTGGAAATGTGTATGCTCAGGCATCTATGGATAAAAAAGTGGAAAATGCCTTGTTACTAAACGTTGCTACAGAGTATCTTGCCGGAGCAACTAACGACAAGGGCATTTGCCTTTTGTATGCCGGATTGTGAGGAAAGCGTGTTAAGAATCATCAATAAATTATTTTGCAAACACAAAAAGAAAATCCATGCCGGAACGTATCTGGAAGATATCGGAAACGGGATAAAAGAAACAAGGCACATATGGAAGTGCGAAAAATGCGGTAAGAAGTTTTATTAACGAGAGGTGATACCGATGTATGACAAAACCATAACTGTATTCAACAAATATGTGAATCAAAAGGATGAAATATTTTGGTATCCGACCGTAATCAAAGGTGTTCAACTCATTGTTGATAAATCCGCAAACATTGAAAAGACAGGACTTGATACGGCTGACACGGCAACACTCCATGTTCTGTATCACATGGCGTCCGATGAAAAAGTAGTAGCTGGCAAAAAGTATCTTGAGCCTAAAAAATGGGTGAAACAAATTAACGATACACTTGGACATACCGTCACATTTGCAAGCGGTGACTTTTTTATTGAGGGCGAACATGATGAAAAGATGATAGCAGACGAAGACTATCAGAGCCGGAGAGATGGTGGCTTTTATGATTATATGAACAAAAATCACGACAATGTATTCTTAATCACCAATGTCGGAACATACACACTTATCCCACATTTTGAGATAGGGGGAAAGTAAATGGCACGTAGCAGAATGTTCCATTTTCCGAACATCTCGATAGTTGAAGCTGACATCAAAGTGAATGTGAATCTTAACCGATTTGAAAAGCAATTCCAAGATGCTCAACTTTGGTTAGATGAACAGGTGTGGACAGGCACAAAAAAGTATATTCCACAAAGAGACGGGATGCTGATTGATACAACCAATACGCAGAACGAAGCCTTGAAAGGTAGTGGAAAGGTTTACGCCGGATATGGTCCTTACGCAAGATACCTGTACATGGGGAAAGTTATGGTAGACCCGGAAACAGGATCACCGTGGGCGAGACCGGGGGCGAAAAAGGTGGTAACAGACCGTGATATTCAGTTCTCGAAAGAGCCGAACCCTTTTGCAACAGATCATTGGTTTGATTCTGCTAAAGATGAATTCTGCGATACATGGGTAAAAGGAGTGAAGAAACGTGCAGGCGGTGGATAGTAAAAAAACAGTGAAATACGATGTTGACGGATACGACATTGTAACAAATGCACTTAAAGATTTGCTGAATCAGTATCCAGGATTGGAAACCGGAGAAGTGTTTAAATTCTCCACTCTGAAAGAAGATGATGGAATAGCATTCTATCCGGTATCCGGTGCGGTGATTGCACAGGAGAAAAAATCGATAACAGGTAAGGTGAATCAGCTTTGCAACTACCCATTTTATATCGTGTACAGGACATCCCGTGATTCCCCGAATATGAAAGCGGATATCAAGGAATTTCTTGATAGTGTAGGTAAATGGCTGGAACGACAAACAATTGTGGTTGATGGCGAAAAGCATAGGCTTACATCTTACCCAACACTTACAGAGGAACGAAAAATAGAAGAGATTACAAGAATCACACCATCATACCTTGACAAAACTTACGAAAACAATGTGCAAGACTGGGTGATTAGTATGTCTCTCAAATACAGGAATATATTCAGAAGAACTAATTAACCGGACATCAATTGAAGATGCTCGCTGACCGTAAAAAATTAACGGTAGAAAGGAAAGATAATATGGGACAGTTAAATCGTGAAGCATTAGCACACTATTTAGACACCACATTCAAAAAAGTCTTATCATCCGCAGAGTTTGAAGTTGTCGGAGAAGACATTGAAGAAATGTCTGTCGAACTCAACCCGGATACATCGACCAAGAAAACGATTCTTGGCAAGACAAAAACAACAGACAACGGGTATGAGCCGTCCATTAGTGCAGACCCGTTCTATGCGGACCCGGATTCAAAATTATATCCACACATTAGAGACATTGCGCTTGACCAGTTAAAAGGTGATGCTTGCAAAACACTGATGCTTGAAGTGATCGTGGAAGACACAAGCGCAGAGAATCATCTTGCCTATGTACAGGAAGTGCTCGTAAAACCTCAGAGCTACGGCGGTGACACAGCCGGAGTGAATATCCCATTCAACATTTCGTTCGATGGTGATAGAACAAAAGGCTATGTAACGGCTGAATCACTTAAAACAGGAAACCCGAAGTTTACAGCCGGTGCGTTACCGGCAAGCGTAAATTCACTGGCTGATTAATTCTGAAAGAGGTGCATCTTATGAGCAATAAATTGATTAAGCCGTCCAATGAAAACAAGATCATCATTGATGATGGTTCAAAGTCCTATACTATTGAGAACAAAAAAGGGAAAAAACTTGGTGTGTTTGAATTCCGCCCATCAGATACAAATATCGTAAACCGACTGGATGAAGTGATCGAATTTTTCAACACTTACAAAATGCCGGATGGCGAAGACGGAGTATCAAAAGCAGAGAAAGAGATTGTGGAAAAAATATCCTACCTAATCAATGCAGATGCGGGAGAATCCTTTTTCAAGATTCTTGGGGCGTTTTCAGCACTGGAAAACGGTGAACTGTATGTAGAAAATGTTCTCAATGCAGTTGCGAAAGTAATTGAAAGAGAATTTCACCACAGATCAAAAAAGGTACAACGTCGCATGAACAAATATGTGGCAAAGTACCATAACTAATGTATGCGTGGAAGCTTCCCACTTCCTTAGAGATTAATGGCAAAGAATATCGGATACGCACAGACTTTCGTGTGATATTGGATATTCTTTCTGCTATGAACGACCCGGAGATATTTGAACCTGATATGACGGAAGAAGAAAAGAATCAAGAGCGTGCGCTTACGTTGTTGCAAATTCTGTATATTGATTTCGACAGCATGAACCCTAGAGACTATGAAGAAGCCATGAAAAAAGGTGGGGAATTCATAGATTGCGGATTCAAAGAAGACAGCAAAAAGCCAAGACCGCAGTTGATGGATTGGGAAAAAGATGCTCCTGTTGTCATCCCGGCCATTAACAAGACCATAGGAAAGGATGTGCGTTCGGAAGAATATATGCATTGGTGGACATTCCTTGGTGCATATATGGAAGTAGGAGAAAGCACATTTTCCACTATTGTCAGTATAAGGGACAAAAAAAGAAGAGGAAAAAAACTGGAAAAGTGGGAAGAGGATTATTATAAAGAACACAAAAACATGGTTGATCTAAAAATCAAAACACAGGAACGTAGCGAAGCCGAAAAGGAAGAATTAAGAGAACTTTTCGGGTTCAAGAAGAAATAACCGGACATCAATTGTGGATGTTCGCTGACCGTAAAAAATTAACGGTAGAAAGGAATTGCTATGGCACAGGCAGACGGTAGCATTATTATTGATACCGAAATCAACTCGGATGGTATGAGTGCCGGTGGCAGAGAGATAGAATCATCACTGAGAAAAATGGCAAATGAACTGAATGGAGTTAGTGCCAAAACCAAAGCATCAATAGAGAAACAGATTGATTCGTTCTCAAAACTTAGCCGGGAATATGCTAGGCAATCCGAAAAAGTAGAAGAATTAAAAAGAAAAGTAGCCGAATATGGCAACCAGAAGATTCCGACAGAGGAATACAGGGAAATACAGGCACAGATAGATCAAGCAACAGCAAAGATGAATCGGCTCACAGAAGCACAGGAACGTTTTCTTGCAAATGGTGGAAAGAAGAACTCTAATACTTACAAGAGACAGCAATATGACATTGATGAGCTTGCAAATACTATCAAATATGCTGAGGGAGAATTAAAGGACTTAGAAGCAAGTGGCACTGCATTCCGAACAGGAACAGGAACCAAAGAAGCAAAATCCGATATGGAAAAGCTTGCGGTAGCAGAAGACAAACTCGCAAATATCAATGATCGGTTAAATACGTCTTACAAATCCATAAAAGGAACTGTAGACGAATATAAGTCCAAAACGCTTAAAGCTTCAGATGCGAACGATAAAATGAGTTCATCCGGCAAGCGGGCATCAAAATCCATAAAAGGTGTTTCGAAATCTGCCGGTGGCGCAAGAATGAGCCTTGGCCGTATGCTTGGTATGTCCTTGCTTATGAGTGTTGCTTTCCGTGCGTTTTCGGCTGTGATGAGCGGAATCAAAGTGGGATTCGACAACCTGTCTCAGTATTCCAGTGATACAAATAACAGCTTGTCGATGTTGTGGGGCAGTTTGGTACGCTTGCAAAACTCACTCGCAACAGCATTTGCCCCGATACTTTCCGTAGTAGCACCGATACTGTCTAAGTTTATCGACATGATTTCGACAGCTGCAAGCTATGTAAGTATGTTCTTCGCTTTCCTAAGCGGTAAGAAAACATATACGAAAGCTATAGCAGTGCAAAAAGACTATGCGAAGAGTTTAGATAAGACGGCATCCAGCGCAAAGAAAGATGCAGACAGTACAAAAGATGTTGCAGACGCTACAGAAGACGCAACTGACGCTACAGAGGATTATCTTTCGCCATTGGATGATTTGAACCGATACACGGAACAACAGGATAAAAACAATTCCGGTTCTAAAAATCCATCAAGTAGTACACCGAATACTGGCGGTGGCAGTGGAACGTCACCGATGTTTGAAGAGGTGGCAATTTCAGATATTCCAATCTTGGAAAAGTTAAAGGATATTCTCTCGCAAATATTCAAACCGTTCAAAGAAGCGTGGGACAAAGAGGGACAAAATACTATTGATTCTGCTAAATACGCTTTTACCGAATTAAAAAATCTGGTGACAGATGTCGGAAAGAGCATGCTTGAAGTTTGGACAAATGGTACAGGCACAAAGATTTTGGAAACAATTTTGCAAATAACGCAAGGAATTTTTACGACTATCGGGAATGTTGCAAGACAATTAGATGTGGCATGGAACAAAAACAAAGTCGGTACGGCAATTGTACAGGCAATTGCTGATATTTTCCAAACAATCCTAGATATTATTAATAAGATTGTATGGGCAACGGCTGATTGGGGTGGAAAACTTGATTTTTATCCATTACTCGATTCGATTAGAAATGTTTTGGAAAAATTACAACCATTAATTAAAGTCATTGGTGATTATGTGTACGAATTATACACAACTATTGTATTGCCATTTTTGAAGTGGCTAATAGAAAAAGGATTACCGACATTGATTAATGGAATAGCAGGATTCTTTGACTTTTTAAGCAAGCACTCTTGGATAATTGAATTGATCGGCTCGCTTTTGATGGGTGCGTTTGCTGCCGGAAAAATCACACCATTAATCGCAATGATCGTCAACGGAATATCTGGATTGATTTCAATACTTGGATCTGAAGGTCTTATCGGTGCAATTAGTGCGATTATATCCTCAGTTGGAATAATCCCGATTGTAATAACGGCTGTGATTGCAATCCTTGTACTTTTAGTAACTCATTGGGATCAAGTAAAACAGACAATGTTAAATTTTGCAGATTGGCTCAGTAATGCGTTTGTAACCGATTGGACAAAACAATTCGGAATTATTGGCGATTACATGAATCTTTTCTTTTCCACTATCAGCAATATCATTGATGGTATAAAACAGATATTTAACGGTATCGTTGAATTTTTTACAGGAGTATTTACCGGCAATTGGAAACAAGCCTGGGAGGGAATAAAAGATATTTTTATTGGCGTATGGAATTTAATGGCAACAATAGTCACCACGCCACTTAACTTAATAAAGACCCTTGTGAACCAAGTTTTTGAATTCATTAAGAATTTCGTTTTAACACCGTTTTCAAAATTTGTGAATGGTATTTTTAAAACAGACTGGACAAAGGCATTTGGAATCATTGGCGATTATATGAACGGATGGGCGCAGAATATTAAAAATCTTTTCGATTCGGTAAAACAGATATTTAACGGTATTGTAAATTTTGTAAATGGTGTTTTGTCTGGGAATTGGCGAAGAGCGTGGAATGGTATTAAGAATATATTCGCCGGAATTTGGAACGCAATGGCATCGGTTGTAAAAAGTCCGGTAAATCTAATCATCAGCTTTATGAACGCTATGTTACGTGGATTCCAGAGGATGCAGAACGGATTTGCAAGTGCTATGAACCACATGAATATTCGGTTGCCAAAATGGTTGCAGAAGTTTACAGGTTGGAGTTCTGTTGGATTTAATATTGGTTATTGGAGTCCGAACTATATCCCGTATCTTGCAAAAGGTGCGGTAATTCCACCAAACAAAGAGTTCATGGCGGTACTCGGCGACCAGAAGAACGGAAACAACATCGAAGCACCGGAAAGCTTAATCCGGCAGATCGTAAGAGAAGAATCCGGCGGTGGACAGAAACAGCGCATTGAAATCCCAGTATATCTGAAAGGTAAGCAGATATATAAAGCAGTGGTAGAAGAGGGAAAAGTAGTAATGTCACAGACGGGTATGAATCCGTTTGAGATGGCGTAGGGGGTGATGATATGGCACAGGAGCATTTGATGTTCGGAACATACACCGCCCCGGACGTTGACGAAGACGGATATACAGTACAACTTGCGACAACCTCTACTGCAAAGTCTGCACGTACGCAAAAAGGGAATATGAAAAACACGGTAATGTTTACCGTAGAAGCATATAACTTAAAATGGACAGATATCAGTGCAAAAGAAGCGTCAAATATACTCCGACAGGTTATGAATAAAAATGAATTTGATTTCTACCATTTTAACGCATATAAAGCGCAGTGGGAAACTGGAAAATTCTATGCTTCTAATTATAATCTTCCGGTTGTACGTCTTAATAACGGAGAAGAAAGGTATAGTGAATTAAGCTTTCAAGTAACTTGTATCAATCCGTTGTCATTATAAATAACTCCGGCTGTCGATTGAGACAGTCGCTGACCTTAAATAGTTAGGGGTAGAAGATGAAAAATGTAAGTAACAATTTTAAAAAAGTTATAAAGAATGGCGGGCCATTTTACTCTTACGCAAAAGTTTTATTTTCAGATGGTTCTGAAATAACACTAAACTCAGAGGATGATTTTGCCATTTCTGACAACGGATATTCGGAATCCGGCGGTGATGATTTACCGCTGGGTTCCGCTCTGTCCAAAACTATCACATTGTCCTTGTTCAATGAGGATGGAAGATTTTCGGATTATGATTTCTTTTATTCACAGATCACATTATACACAGAAGCAGACTTGGAAGATGGTACACAGGAAAGAATAAATGAGGGCATATTTTATGTCACTTCTCCGGTAGCAACGGGAGAAGTTATAGAAATCACAGCTTATGATGCTATGTATAAAACCAATAAAGAATTTACTTCTCAGCTTTCCTATCCGGCAACTGCAAGAAACCTGTTATTAGAAGTCTGTGCGTTCGTTGGAATTACAGCTGCAGATGCTCATTTCAAGAACGAAAATTTTCAAATTCAGAGCATGCCGGAAAAGACAACGGCTCGTAAAATCATTGGCTATATTGCTCAAATAGCGGTCGGAAATGCAATTATTAAGAATGGTTCACTTAGCATTAAAAGTTACGATTTTGAGCCACTCAAAGACGTTACAGACGGTACTCTGTACACTGAATTGTCAACGCAAAACGCAAAGTACCATGTTTTATCAGAATATTCGGATTATCCAACAGTAGGGATGAACCCGGTAACGATTACTGGAATCCGAACTACAAAGCGTGTAAACAACAAGGACGTAGAATATCTGAACGGAACGGACGACTATGCATTGACTATAACCAATCCATTAATCACTGGAGCAGAAGAAAAAGCACTGGAATTAATCGGAGATGTGTTGAACGGTGTGACACTGACATCGTTCTCTGGAACGTTTTTTCCTTACCCGACCGCAGAAATCATGGATTGTGCCGTTATCGTAGACCAAAACGACAAAGCGTACAAAACAGTGATAACCACACATGATTTTTCTTATCCGGGAGAATCAGAACTGTCTTGTGGCATCAAAGACCCGGAAACAAATAGCAGTACATACTACAGCGAATCCGCTGAGATGTACCACAAAGCACAGGCAGAAGCTGACAAAAACCGTAAAGAAATGGAATCTGCTATTGAGAATTTGCAGACCACTCTCGCAAATGCAAAAGGAATGTACACCAGTAAGGTGAGACAAACTGACGGCTCTTATATAACATATCTGCATGACAAGCCGACAATGAGTGAATCCGAAAACGTCATCAAGATTACATCCGATGCTGTAGGTGTATCAACAGACGGTGGGCAGACCTATCCTTACGGCTTCTTTCTTACTGGTGATTTAGTGGCAAAAGTATTGTATGCTATCGGAATAAATGCGGATTATATTAACACAGGGGCATTAACTATCAGGGACAAAGACGGCAACATTACGTTTTATGCAGATACCGAAACAGGACGTGTGGATATCCGTGCGGAATCAGTTTCCATCGGTGGACAGACACTTGAAGCTATCGCAAACATAGCTGTCAAAAATTTTGTTGACAATGTATACACAAAAGACATCAATAATCTGAAAGACCAAGTTGCAAACAAGATTGAAACATGGTATCAGCCTACCGACCCGGCGGTTAACTGGGGTGGAATTGCAGAAATACCTTGGTGTGATGTGGATGGAAATGCAATTCTCGACACAGACGGGAATGAAATGTATCTCTACTTTGAGGAAAGCAAAGCATCTCATATCGGTGATCTGTGGAAGAACACAACCACGAACGAAGAGTACCGGTATTCAGAATCCGGTGAATGGGTAAAAATGCCTGTCCCGGATGCGGTATTTGACGAAATTGACGGAAAAGCACAGATATTCATTAACACACCATCTACACCATATAGTTCCGGTGATTTGTGGTTTGACAGTTCCACATCTGATATTATGACGTGCGTAAAAAGCCGTGAGACAGGAGATTTTACATCTTCCGACTGGGAGAAACGCAACAAATACACAGATGATACAGCCGTTGAGAATTTCATCAAAAACACTTATGCAGAAGATGTTGAAAAAATCAAAGAACAGCTCGACCAAAAGATTGAAACCTGGTATCAAGATGAAGACCCGGCTCTTTCGTGGACAACAGTAGAAACAACTGCATGGTGTGACGTGAACGGAAACAAGATTCTTGATGTAAACGAAAACGAAATTTTGCTTGTCATAGAATCAGAAAAAGCCATGCATGAGGGTGATTTGTGGCACACCAAGACAGGAAATAAAGAATACATTTATCAGAGCGGACACTGGGTTGAATCCTCTATTCCGGATGAAGTATTTGACAAGATTGACGGAAAAGCATCTATATATGTCACACAGCCAAAGCCACCTTACGATGTCGGCGACACCTGGTTCACAGGTACGGATATAAAGGTGTGCACGACTGCAAGAGAAAGCGGAAACTTTGATGCTTCGGACTGGGGAAAGAAAGATAACTATACGGATGATTCCACGGTAAATGATTTCATTCAGAATACCTACGACCCGAAGATAGAAGATATCCAGACACAGATTGACGGAAAGATTGACACCTATTTCTACGATTACGAGCCGACACTTAGCAACGTTCCGGCATCCGCATGGACAACCGATGAATTAAAAACCGTACACAACGGTGACCTGTTCTTTTGGAAAACAAAAGGTTATACATACCGATTCCTTAAGATTGACAGTGTATGGCAGTGGTTCCGAATAAAGGACAGTCAAATAGACAAGGCAATGAATGATGCGTCCAATGCACAGGACACGGCAGACAGCAAGCGTAGAGTATTCGTCACCACACCGGCACCGCCTTATGATGTCGGCGACCTTTGGACACAGGGGAAAAGCGGAGATTTAATGCGGTGCAAAGTTGCTAAAGCATCCGGTGCATTTATAACTACGGATTGGGAGAAAGCTGTTAAATATACGGATGATTCCGCAGTAGATGACTTGGACGCAGCACTGACACAGGAAGATATCTTTAATCGGCTGACAAATAACGGGAAAGCACAAGGAATATATATAGAAAACGGAGACTTGTATGTTAATGCTACATATATCAAAAGTGGTAAATTAACTCTCGGTGGGGAAAATAACGAACATGGAACTCTTGAAATTATAGATAATTCTGGAAAAGTGATAGGAGCATGGGACAACGATGGAATCGATGTCAAAAACGGAACCATAACATCAAAAAGCGGTTCAGATGTTGCTTCTTTAAGGAATGGGAAACTTTGGGTATATAATTCAGGTACATCGATTGGTTCCGTTGGCAAAAATGAAATGTCAGGATATCCAAACAGTACCGGACTTGTATTCGACTTAGACAATGATGCGTCTTATATGGCGTGGGCAGCAGCAGATAGTGCTCAATCTCTCTATTCAGTAAAATTGTTATATGCGCACAAATCATTTTCACATTACACTGCCGGAAGATTATACCTTGGTTGCGATTTGGATTGTGATGGCTCAAACATTCGAAATGCAAGGCTTTTGGATAGTATCTACATTCCGAACGGAACAGACGTTGATTGCTATAGTGATGTTGATATGCACAACTGGTCGTTGAAGAATGTTGATTTAGACGGCGAAGTTTCAGCCGGTGGATACTCCACGTTTTCTGGAACAAGACGTTGTGTATATAAAATGGTTAACGGCACGTATTATTGGACTGTAGTAACTGTTAAAAATGGACTTATAGTGGCATGGGGAGAAGAGAAATAATGAAAAGATTGTTAAAAGAAAAAGAACGTGAAACAGAAAAAAAGCAGATTGAGCCAACGCACAAAACCTTGACGGGTGAAAGCGGAAGTTCAACAATCAGAAAGGAGAGCAAAGAAGATGAAGAATAAAATGCCAATATATCAGCTCATGGACATTGCAAAACAGGAGGTCGGCTCATTGGTGTCCGACATTATGGAAAAGAACAATATGCCTGCCGGATTGATGCAGTATGTTCTTTGTGCTGTTGTGTCCGAAGTAAAAGAAAAAAGGGAAATACAAGATTCCTATGATCACAATTTGGTGGTCGAACAGTTAAATGCATTAACAGACGAAAGAGAAAAAGAAGCAAAATAGTTGTAAATCCACAACAAAACAAATGAAATAATATTTATTAAAAAAGGAGAAATAATTATGGCAAAATGGACAGATTACACTACAGATACAAACCCGACTGATACTGATGAGGTTATGACACTGGATACAGATAAAACTCCAAAAGCAAACAAGCGTGTCACATTGTCGACTTTAGCTGACTACTTTTTAGACAAGCTCGCAAGCAAGGTGTTTGCAAAATTAGAGACGCAAAATAAGACGGTTATAGGGGCAATTAATGAATTAAATAATCCGACATTCTCTGAAGCTGAGACAAGGAATAATATCAACAGTGGCGAATCAATACCTACATTATTCGGGAAGGTGAAAAAATGGTTCACAGACCTCAACACACTGATCAAATTAGTAGGAAGTGCGGATATATCCGGCATCGGAAATGGCACAGTTACGGGTGCTCTTCTTACATTAAATAGCAAGGCTCAGATTGATACTTCAGTAATATATTATCAAGACTCGGAATATCATGCTCTTGGTGGAATTGATGAATGTGTAAAGGATGCAGTGACTAAGAACAGATTTCCGAAAGAAGGAACGTTCTTTAAAAGTTTTATAGCCGGTTCGAGATATCTTGCCGTTGGATATAGATATGATAATGGTACATACGGACTGATAGTATTATATAGATATGGTCTGAAACTTGATAGTCGATATTCAATCGAAAGTGGAATTTTTTCAAAAATTTCTTAAACAAAATAGCAAGCAGATAAGAGCCAAAAACATAACCGAAATATTCTACTTTGACATTACTGTTACAACTGGATCTCCGTATGGGGATTTTGCATTCTACTTTGACGGATTTGAATATAATAATGATCCGGCAATTAGTATTAATCCGATAGATGAAGTTTCATTTGTGATCAACTCATTTCTAATAAATAATACAACCGGAAAAATCAACGGTGTACGATTACAAGCAAAGAAAAATGGTACATGGCTTGTCAGCACAGAGTTAAGTGTAACAGGTACTATTTTGGGACAATAATTTGGTCTTCCCATTTAATTTACTAAATGAATTTTGTGGATTAATCAAAATTTGCATTCAAAACGCAATTTTTCAGACAAGAATAAACAAATAAAATATACAGGAAACACCTCTTTTGAGAGTAATATAACTCTTGAAAGGGGTGTTTTTATGAACAATATTGAAAACATAATAAGAAATGTAACAAGTGCTATGCAAGAAGTTTTACATCTGACTATTTAGAATCGGTTAAAAATCCCTTGCTATTTAAAGAAAGTACGGGCACAGCAAAAAAAGTAGAAAATGCCATGATTATTGTATCACTAAGAAAAGGAGAATAAATATGGCAACAATGAGCGAAGAAACCATTTGCGAAGTAGTCAAAAGCTGTGCCTACGGTTATACCGCAGACGAATTGTTAGAACACTACGGCATGGAAAAAGCGGATGCAGAAAAGTTTGTAAAAGAGCATGCAGCTGAGATTGCAGAAGCAAAAGAACATTTAAAACAGGAGGGATATATTGAGTAGGGTAGTCGATGTTTCTGAACATAACGGAAACATCGACTGGGCGAAAGTAAAAGCATCTGGCATTGTAGGTGCTATCCTTAGATGCGGATATGGACAAGATCAGACCGGACAGGATGATAAAAAATGGTTGAGAAATGTATCTGAATGTGAGCGTCTTGGCATCCCTTACGGTGTATATCTGTATTCTTACGCAAAGTCTACAGGTGCAGTACAGGGAGAAATTAACCACGCATTAAGACTTCTAAAAGGACATTCTCCGGCATGGCCTGTATATTTTGACAGCGAACAGCCGGGAACACAGGGCGTTGCAAAAGCCAATGCAAAAGCATTTTGTGACGCAATGGTGGCACATGGCTATAAAGCCGGAATCTATGCATCTACATCTTGGTACAAGAACTATATCGGTCAGACATGGGGATATTCTCTGTGGATTGCATCTTACGGCTCTAAATCTGCCGGAGTAGACGGAATTGATATGTGGCAGTACACATCGAAAGGGTCTATTCCTGGAATCCCTGGAAATGTAGATGTAAACTATCTCTATAAGGATTTGGGCGGTACGGTAACTCCGGTACAGAAGCCGACTGTAGCACCGGCACCTAAACCGGTAGATGAATCCTGGAAAGGTGACAAGCGGTATTACTTGAACAATTCCCGTGTAGGGGAATGGCAGAAAGCCATGAATAAAGGGTTTGATACCAACGCACTGTCTGTTGATGACAAATTCGGTGTCGGCTCACAGAATTTTGCTAAAACGCATATCTTATGGTCCGGCCAGACACACAACTGTATCACGGCTATCAGATGGCTTAGACGAACCCTCAGAGACGTATACGGCTTTACAAAGCTGTCTTACAATGAGGGATGGACAGACTACCTCGGGAAGTGTGTAGAAGTATTCCAGAGGAACAGAGGACTTACACCGGATAGAAAAGTAGGACTTGACACGACCTACTGGCTCTTATCCGGCATCGTAAAATAATACAAGAGCATTACACTTTACATACAATACCAAAAAAATCCCACTACTGTTTTCTTGCCAGTAGTGGGATTTTTGAATTACTTATTAATTACATACTTTATATCTTTTGTTGACCAGAAATCCGGTGCAACATTAATTTCGAAGCTCTTATAGCCTGTAAGTACTTGATATACGATAATTCCACTCATTTTCTTTCCGGAAGCAACTGATCCGTCTAATTGCGTCTTTCCCTCTGCTTCTGGTGCTTGCTGTCCGAGAATGTCTTGATTCAACGAATAATCATCGCAATAAGCTTCAAAGTTCGCTACAGAACTGATATTGATATCTTTTGAAGAATTGTTCTCAATGTTAAATTCAAGTATCAAAAACTCTTTTCCATCATCCGGTTTCACATATTCACTTCCGGCTGATTCTGTGTAGCTTACCAATGTTACATTAACGTCTTTGAGCGAAACTGTTTCTCCAACTTGGAATTCTGTCTTTTCTTCTTTTTCTTCTTTTTCGCTTGATTTTGTGTTTGTAGTGCTTTGGTCAGAAGAAGAATTTACTTTCTTGGGTTCGTTTTTATCACTTCCGGCCATTGAACCTATCACACCGAGCACTATAAATATAGCAATTACTATAAGTATAGGCTTAAGACAACCACTTTTTTTCTTTCCCATTTAACTTTTCCTTACACATAATATGGATTTGGCTTTCCAAGGATAGCAATCAAATCTATAATCACACCGATGAAGAGAAGTCCAAACGTACATATATACAGGATTCCCATGCCTATTTTTCCCTCGTAAAATTTATGTGCGCCAACAAATCCCAAACATAAGCATAAGAAAAATGCTATCCATTTATTTTTGGGGCATCCATAATATCTTGCAGAGGAAGAAGCAGAAGCACTTGCACTGGAACTTGCGGAAGAAGAAGCGGACGGAGCGTTGTTTATGATTATGCTCTGATCTTTGCTTTTTAATTCTTCCACCTGTTTACCACATTTCGGGCATACTACGCAATCAGAATCTATCCGTTCTCCACAATGCTTACAGTATTTTTTGCCGTCATCCATTTTTATGTTTCCTTTCAATTTTTTATATAGTATGCTATGATTATATTTTATTAAGTATTTTTCTTTTCTTTTCTTCAAATTCTTGCTTATTGATTGCTCCACAGTCAAGAAGTTCTTTTAATGCTTTTAGCTGATTTAGATCATTTGCAACTTCTGCGGTAGATTCTGGTTTGTCGCTTATCTTTTTGTTTAGAAAATCCATAAATTCTTTATATCTTTTTTTGTAATCTTTTCCTATAACCGAAAGAAGTAAAGAATTTGGATCATTTTTAACAGTATTCTTCCAGCCTTTGCCCATCCATTTTATTTGCTTGGCCTGTTCTCCCGGAATTATAAATTGTATATATCCAGGCCCCCACCAAACACTTGGTTCTTTGCATGTTATACCGCTAATGTTTTGATAATAGAATTTTCTCCCTTGTTTTCGAGAATCTGTTACATACATAGGAATAATCTCTACATATTCATCACAAGCAACAAGTTTCCCGAAAAAGCTATCTAATTCCAAGACCTTTTTATTCTGCATATAAATACCTCCGCATACATAGTATGCTATCTTCTTAATACCGCAATCACAACTCCAAACATCACCCATTGTTCCAATTCTTCAAAACTATTCGGATCAATTTCTATAGTATCACCAAATCCATTAATCGGGACTAACTTTGTTTTGCTCCCATGTACATACCGTCTTATATACGCACGTCCTGTTTCTTTGTGTATAGCAATCACGGTATCACCGTTTCTTGGTGTTCTTTTGGATATGCAGATGATATCATCCTTAACATACACAGGGTGCAAGTGGTTGCTCGTTATCTTTATGCCACAATGTAACGTCTCACCGTACTTTTGTATGTATTCCGGGCAGTATATCCGTTCTTCGTGTGAGGAATCCAATATCATACCGTCGGCCATCTCGCCAGTGAGACATAGAACATCCAACATGTTTTCGGGATCCGTTTCCAACACTTTCATAGAGAGTTCATAGTCCATCTTACCAAGAATATACGCACGTTGTCTGTCAGTCAATTGCCTGTATTTTCCCAATACCTCGTATTCCTTAGAAGAACACCCTAAGAGATCAGGGATAGGTTTATTAGTTAGTTGCGACAACCTTAGTGCTAAGAAAACGTCAAGATTATTAGTCTTCCGTGAAACGATGTTTTTGTATGTGGACACAGATACACCCAGCATCTTAGAAAAGAGAACTTGCGTAAAATCAAGTCTTTTCCGCTCTTCTTCGATGTTATGTGCAAAGTTATCCAACATTTCATTTTTCGTTAGCATTACGTCACATCCTGTCGAAAAGGCTAATATCTTGGCTATTTTTCATTCTTTTTGTAAGAAAAATACGATATTTTGGCCAACATCTTGACTATAGTTTCGAGTTATAATCTATGTAGGTATTACAATGTATTATTATAAGACAAAAATGGCACTTGTCAAGCCATTGATAGGAGGTAATCTAATGGGAAAGGACGAAATGAACAGCAAGAGCAACAAAACATGGACGGATACTTATGAAAACGAAATCAAACGGATGATAAAAGGCATCCGTGACCCCCGCCTAATGAGGTACATCTATCTTATAGTAAAAGATGCTATCAGCGAAAACATTGACAGATAACAAACATATGTTCTATAATATAGGTAATCGCTACTGGAATGACGTGTCGGGATATTGGAGGGATTTATGTGGACGAAAAGAAACAGCAAGAATATTACAAAACTCGGATTCTTGAAGCAGTAACCGCAATGACAAGCGAAAAATATTTAAAACTGGTATTTTATTTTGTCAAAGCGTGCTATAGAGAAGAAAAGGAAAAGGAGACTTAATGTCCCCTTTTCCTTTTTAGTTGCCAGAAACGAAAGTGTTGAAAAACTCGCAAAAAACTTTTTTTCTGTCTGTGCTCATGTGATAATAATCAATTATAATTTTCTGAAACTGTTCATCGTCTGCGCCTAATTTTGCTACAATCTCAAGAAATTCTTCTGATGGTTCCTTGAATGATTTATCGTCAATCAAGTCGGATTTTAAAATCTTAAAGTAATCAGCTATTGCCTGTACCTTTCCCATCTTCGGCATTATCTTGCCAGTGCACCAAGTATTAAAAGTTGTTTGGGGGAATCCTAACGCTTCAGCAACTTCCTTTTGTTGCTTTCCACTATTGGAAATGTAGTAGTTTAGGTTCTTTGCGAAGATTTTTCTCTGTTCCTCCTCGGTCATGTTAACACCTCCTCTCTACGTTTATTATAGTATCACAGAATCCTAAAAAATTCAACAAGAATCCTAAAAAATTAAATTATTATATTGACAATACGAAAAAATAGGATTATAATACAGGCATAAGATAAAGAAAGGAGGAACCTAAATGGTAGAGACTTACAAAGTTCCGAGGATTTCCATAGCAGCATGTAGAGTTAATGCTAAGCTGAAACAAAGAGAATTTGCTGAGAAAGTGGGCGTTTCTCCGGCGACTGTAACTAACTGGGAGTTGGGTAAAACGGAGCCGGATTTAAGTCAGTTAAGGACCATCAGTGAACTTTCTGGTATTCCTATGGACTTTATTTTTGTGGACAGAGAATCCTAAAATATAGGATTTTGCAATTAAATACAGGGAGGTGATAGCGTGGAATACAGTCCATTAGGCAATGGAAAGCCAATATCCCAGAAAGTGAGCGGTAATTGTGTAGAAACTATTTTCGAAAGAACAAACGGATTGAAGTCGGAATATGATGTTTACGTAAACTGGATGATGACGGATCAGATAGCGAAAGTTTCATTTCGGTTACCTTTCCGCGATTGGCAGACGCTTGAAAAGTCTGAGGTTTGGAAAAATCTGGATGAATTTCTGGCGGAAGTTCAAACCGAATATATTCCGAAGTGCCACCACGACCCACCAGTTGTAGAGGAAAAGGTTGTGTATAAAAGTCTTTCAGACAAGGTACGTGCATACGTTCGTGATAAATTGACTCGGCAATAGCACGTTCTTTTGAACACGAATAATGTTCGCCATCGTAAATATAAGAGATGTTCACGATGGAAATAGCAGTGGTGGAATGATTGATAATTTCAAAATGGACAATCAAATCATGGTCTTCGTTTAGCGTATATCCCAACGGAATAAATTCTACTTTCTTTCGGGATTGGAATATGCTCCTGGCAGTACCGACAGCACCGAAAACTGCGATAGCAAAAGTTACATTTTCTCTTGTGAATAATTCTTGCATGAAATTAAAAATTGCGTGCATTATACAACCTCTTTTCTTTAGCATTTGAAAAATTATAACACAAAAAGGGGTGATAACAAAGATGATAACTGCATCGGTTATTTGCACGGTATACGGGATAACTGCATTGATTGTGGCGTTTATCGTAACAGAAATTGAAAAACCGTTCTGGTTGTTTTTGAGAGTGCCGTATTTGACTTGCAGTTCACAGGTTTCAATAAATTTTGCGGTAGCATTACTACTGTTTTATTACATCGGACAAGTCAATGCATAACATAAATTGAATATAGGGAGGTGACAACATGGAACAGGACAAACTTTTAAAAGTAGATAAAACCATTGAAAAACTGTGTGACTTTTTGCAGAAAGAAACAGCACGTGTTGCATCTATTTACGAAAGCCAGGAATTAACCGAAATGACAAAAGCTCTGGCTGAGCTGATGTCTGCCAGAGCAAAGTTTGATTAGTTTTCCTTTTCACTTTTCCGAATTACTCGGCATGGCAGTGCCTGTATGAATAGTATAGGAGAATCCAGAAGAAAAGACAACATGCAATGGAAGAGCAAAGAGTTGAAAGGCTATGGAGCTGAAATGTTAAGCACTGAATGTAACTGAGACGGAAATGAACAGCGCGGAAATAAAATGGCTTTGTGTCGCTTAGCACGGATAAGAAAAGTAGCAGATCAGCACGAACAGACACGAAAAGATAAGGAATTGAAGAGAGAAGCTCTGAAACGGAATAGCATGGAATAGCCTTGAAAAGGAAAGGCGATGCTTCGAGACGGAAACGAAGTGAAAAGCTTTGAAACGGAAAAGCTGAGCACAGTTTCGACAAGAAAAGGAAGAGCGCAGAATGGTAAAGCAACCAAAACAAATTGAAAAGGAGAAAACAGTATCATGAAAGAACTGAAAGTAAGAATTACGTTCACTGAGGAAGTATTAGGTTCTCAGTGTGCGGATAAGGAGATTCACCGGACTTATATTGCATCCAAAGCGCCGGACGCACCGTCCCGTGAGGACGAAGTAGCAACACTGGGTGTAGATGCAGTGGAAGAGAAATCAATGACGATTTTCCACAAATACGAAGACGGAAAGCCGTTCGTATATGACTACCAGTTAAAAGGCATGTTCAAAGATTCTTGCGGAATGCTTCGTAAAGTAAAGGGCAGTGAATCATCAAAAATTAAAGCGTACAAAAAGGAGATTGACGGTCTTATTTTTGTGAAAGAGCGCAAAATTCCACTGATTTTTGACGGGGATATGGGGACGTGTCAGAGACCGCTCCGGGCAAATACACCACAGGGAGAAAGAATATCCCTTGCATGTTCAGAGACCGTTCCGGTTGGCACAACAATGGAATTTACCGTTCAGTGTATGCTAGATAGCCATGTAAAACTCATAAAAGAATGGCTTGACTACGGAGAATTGAGAGGTTTTTCACAGTGGCGAAACTCCGGCAAAGGACGCTATGTTTGGGACGAACTTGACAAAAATGGGAACATCATTGGCGGTAATAACGCATATAAAAAGGTGAAAAAAACAGGTACGAAAGGCAGTAAAAAAGCCTAAAAATATTTATTTTTCAATGTATTCAAATTATTGAAAAGGTAAATGTGAAAATGGTAGTTGATTTTTGGTCAAATCGCAAGCCACTTAGCAAGCCACAACCCTTGAAAAATAAGGGGAAAACGGCAACTGGTCGCAAGCCAAACGTCACTCAGATAACAATCAATTGACAAGCCAAAATTAAAGAAATTTTCAAAAAATCGAAAATTTTGACAAGCCAGTTGACAAGCAAATGACAAGCTAAAACCCTTGAAAAATAAGGCAAAACTGCTTGTCAAGTGAAAACGGTTAGCAAGCCACATAACAATCAATTAACAATCAATTCGCAAGCCAGTTAACAACAATAGAAGAATATAAAGAAGAATAAGAATAAAAAGAATATAGATATATGTCAGACACAATCGGTCTGACGATAAAAGGGACATAAAAAGTGCCCCGCTGGTACTGGCATACCAGACAGGGCGGTGTACCGCTAAAGAACACTTAGCGAATACAGGTTGATTATAACACATTCTCCTGTAATTCGCAAATCTGAAGAACAGGAGGAAGCACACATGACAATGGCAACAGAGATCATCCGCAAGTTGAAAAGAAAATTAATCTTTTGGCGTTGCTTATGGTTTGTCACATTCATCGCAATGCTGACACTTATGATCTGGTAGGAGGTAGCACATGGAAGACAAGCTTAACTACTACAGGATAGCACTTGTGATAACGCTATACGCATTGGCGGTTATGATAGCCGGATGCGTATAGAAAAAGAGTGCCGATGGATAAAATCCAGTCAAGCACTCAGAAAAACATTCAAGGAAATTATAACACATGAAAGGGGATTTGAACATGGGAGAAGAGAAAAAAGATAGCTTACAAAGCGTGATAGATGCGGTAGCAGACGTTGTTGAAGATTACGGAGAAGTTGTTGAGGAATATGCATACCAGAAAGCACAACTGGATACACTGAAAAGATTTGTCCGCAAAAGCAGCTATGTTGAGCGAGACATGATTTTAAAGTTAATGGGGTGGGATGAAGATGGAAAGCATTAAAGGCTATGACCATTGGAAGACCATACCGCCGGAGCCGGAACCAGTAACTTACTGTAGCTCATGCGGTGTGCCGATGTATGAGGGTGAATATCTATACACGGTAGACGATGAGAAGCTATGCGAAGATTGCTTGAATGACATGTATAGGAGGATGTTATAAATGGCACTTAAAAGCTACGAGGAATTAGTGAAAGTCGATGTAAGCCAGTATTGCGAAAAACGAGATGGATTCACGTATTTGAACTGGGCGAAATGTATTGAACTGCTGAGACAGAATGGTGCTACCGAGGTGTATTGGGAGCCAATTCCTGATCCGCAAACCGGAAGTAGCCTTAGAAAAACAGACATCGAGTTTAAGGACAAAAACAATAATACAAATCGTTGTTATGAAACACGAATAAAAGTTGTGATTGACGATAAAGAGTATGAGATGCAGACACCAGTAATGAACGGCGCAAATCCAGTAAAGGACAACTCCATGAGCCAACAGAGAGTATGGAACAGCATGTGCAGAGCGTTTGTGAAGTGTGTGGCTATTCATACTGGACTTGGATTTAACTTATGGCTGAAAGAAGAATACAACAAACTGGAAGCACAGATTCCTGGAACTGGAGAGAATCTTGCATCAGAAGCAAAAAAGAAAACGCTTAAAACGCAGTGTACGGCACACGGCATTGATTTAGAAGCTTGGGTATGCGGAAATGGAAAGACGGTGGACACACTTACAGAAACAGAATGTGCAATGATGCTGAATGCGATTAAGAAAAAGTATGGTGATGATTAATGAACTATACAGGGACTTTTGATGGCTTAGCGGTGGATTTTGCCACCAATAAGCAGAAAGCCAGTCTGACGCTAAATGAAGACGCAAGACAGGCATTTGAGAACTTTAGAGGTAAGCAGATTGCAATAACGATTAAGGAATACAAGAAAAAAAGAAGTCTCGATGCAAACTCTTACTTTCATGTACTGGTTGGAAAGATTGCAGATGCGACCGGGAACAGCAAGGTGTACATAAAGAATAAGCTAATAGCGGAATACGGACAGTACGAAACCATTAACGGTGCATTAGTCCCACTACCGTTGGACGATGATATAGACGCATACAATGTGGAATTTGTTCATCTGCAACCTACATCTAAGACAACCACCAATCACAAAGGAAAAGTATTCCGGGTAAATCTGGTAATGCGAGGTTCACATACTTACGATACCGATGAAATGGCAAAACTGATTGACGGGACTGTGTATGAAGCAAGAGAACTTGGCATAGAGACTATGACACCGAACCAAATCAGCGAAATGAAAGAAAGATGGGGTGTGAAGATTGGCGAAAAGACTTAAAAGTGTATTCACTGACGATATGGAGCACTGCTACTTTACAGGAAGTCCAAACTGCCACAGACACCACATTTTCTATGGTCCGTACAGAAAAAAATCGGAAGAATACGGATTTGTGATACCGTTAGCACCACATTTACACGAATTTACGCCCGAGAGCGTACACGGGAACCCAAACAGTGGGTTGGACTTAGAACTTAAGCAGATGGCACAGAGATATTTTGAAGAACACTATGGGACAAGAGAAGAGTTCATACAGGTGTTCGGAAAGAACAGGTTGTAACCAAATAAATATAGATTCATGTGGCAAAAAAGGAACTATTAACAGGTTCTAACGCATATCATCTCACCCATTCGATATGCACAGCACAAGATATTGTATCACGGCCGGAGAAGCCACACTCCGGCAGAAAGGAGAAAAGCGTTGGGAAAGAATAGCAGAGAGATAGCAGAAAGCTATTTTATCAGGATATCAGATGGACACAAAAACGCAATGCAACGTCCGGCAGACCCAAACGTAGATAGAGCCTTGAGAAGAATGATAGAGAAAGCAAACTGTGATGGTGATTGCATCGTAAACACAGGGAAAGGGATATTCAGACCGATACCAAGTGATCCAATAGACACCAAGATGTATCACGAATATGTCAACAAAGATTTATCAAGGGCGAGGTCGACGCTTAAAAAAAGAAAATGTATGTCACAGACATTCAAAAGTTGGAAAGATGCGGGGGAATACAATGCATTACATACTAATCATAAAAGGGAAACTGAACAACATGAATGATTATATCCGGGCACTGAATACTAACAGGTATAAAGGTGCGGATATGAAGAAAGATAATGAATCCCGTGTGATGCAAGCTATATATGAGCAATTCGGAAGATTGCGAATAACAAGAAAGGTACGGATGCACTACCGATGGTATGAACCGGACAAGAGACGGGATTTGGATAATGTGAGCGCATTTGGACGAAAGTGTATACAAGATGCATTAGTAGATACCAAAGTCTTACAGGACGATGGGTGGAAAAACATAGTGGGATTCACGGATGAATTCTATGTTGATAAGAAAAATCCGAGAATTGAGGTGGATATTGAAGAGGTGTGAGCGAGAATTACATAAAACTTAGCAGAAAAATACTGGAATGGGACTGGTATACAGACGTAAATACATGCCATCTGTTCTTGCACATGCTATTAAAAGCGAATTGGAAAGACGCAAGCTATCGTGGCGAAGAGATAAAAAAAGGATCATTTGTTGCATCGATAGACAAATTGGCAAAAGGAACAGGAATGAGCGAAAGCAAGGTAAAGACAGCATTAAAGCACCTGGAAAAGACGGGAGAAATCACATGCAAAAGTACCAACCGATATACCGTATATACGGTGAATAACTACGCAAGATACCAGACCGAACAGAAGAATGAAAAAAAAGATAAGCCGATAAGACAGGAAGAAAAGCCGGAGAAAGACAATGGATCCGTTGAAGCTGTCATAAAAGCTTGGAACGATTTGGAAAGCTACGGGATAAAACCTGTAAAGAAGATAGAAAAGACTTCCAAGAGATATCAGAATTTACAAGCGAGATTAGAAAGCAACGGATTGGATGATGTCTTGAAAGCAGTGGACAATGTGAAGAAAAGCAAGTACTTACAAGGGAAAGTGAAAAACTGGAAGATAACATTCGACTGGTTTGTGTTGCCGAACAATTTCACAAAAGTGTCTGAGGGACAGTACGAGGATAGCGGACAAGAGAAAAAAGGATTCAATAATTTCGATGGGCGGAACTATGACATGAATGATTTAGAGAGAAAGCTTATCACATAGGAGGAAGAATATGGCAAAACCGGATGGATGCACTTATCCAAACTGTTTTATCTGTCCTTTGGCAGACTGTAGTTGGGCGAGTGCTAAAGCTGAATTACCTGGAGAAACAAAGAAAAAGCGGAGAATAGTAAGACGTAACAAAAAGAACGATGTTCGGAGGTGACTTTGTGACAAGACAGGAACAGGCTATTGAGGATTTTAAACGGAAGCCACATTATGCGGATCCGTATGAATATTGGAGAAAGAAACAGGAGGAAAAGAATA
>ENA-OPVY01000293-OPVY01000293.1-human-gut-metagenome-genome-assembly--contig:-NODE-293-length-45096-cov-8.865389_pt1 | contig 45096 bp, 41 predicted proteins | sample MGYA00241503_ERZ501998 | MGnify/ENA primary metagenome ERZ501998 (study PRJEB25962, sample SAMEA2042107) | human gut metagenome | biome: human gut; feature: human-associated habitat; material: faeces... | reverse complement strand
AATCGCAACCTCAAACTTTATGGGAGCTAACTGCCAAGTTCTACTTTTGGATCAATATGTTTTGCTCATCTCTATAATATTCTAGTCTAATATCTTATAAAACTCAATATCCACTTATATGATTTTATAATTTATCTTTAACTGTTAATGACCTCCTTGTTGAATAAGGGTTCACGTTTTTTGGTGCCGGATATGTCTAGTCAAAAAATATTTGTTAAATTTGCAACTTCAAATTTTTAGAGTTATAATTCTAGCCTAATTTTGTTCCTGTTTCTATGTGGTATCCGCGTAGGAAGGCATCGGCTTCCATGCGTTTTTTGCCTGGGATCTGGAGGGACTTGATGGCTAGTCTGCCTTCACCGGTCTGAACTTTGAAGCCGTGTTTTGTGACTTCTGTGATCGTTCCGGGCTCATGAGTATCTATGGTTTCTACAACATCCTCTACTTCTGCTTCCCAAATTTTCATCGTTTTGCCTTCCCACTGGGTGTAGGCGCTTGGCCATGGATTTAAGCCGCGGATCAGGCGTTCGATTTCTACTGCTGTTTTCGTCCAGTCGATCTCACCGGATTTTTTGTTGAGCATTTTTGCGTATTCGGTGGTGCTTTCGCCCTGTTTTTGTGGAGTAATGGTTCCTTTTTCCAGTTCTGCAAGGGTATGGACGCAGAGTGCGGCTCCTTTTGCGGAAAGTTTATCGAAAAGGCTTCCTCCTGTTTCTTTTTTATCTAATGTGATTTCTACTTTTTCCAGCATATCACCCGTGTCAAGTCCTTCATCCATCTGCATCGTTGTGACACCGGATACTTTTTCTCCATTGATGACCGCCCATTGGATTGGTGCAGCACCGCGGTATTTCGGCAGAAGGGATGCATGGACATTGATACATCCGTACGGTGTCATTTCCAGAATCTCTTTTGGAAGGATCTGTCCAAATGCCACGACTACGCAGACATCTGCCTGATATTTTTTCAGTTCTTCGATACATTCAGGTTCCCGGATCTTCTTTGGCTGATAGACCGGGATATTATGTGCAAGTGCACATTCTTTTACCGGAGTGAACTGCATTTCTTTGCCTCTGCCCTTTGGCTTGTCCGGCTGTGTGACAGCGAGCACTACTTCATGTCCTGCTTCTACCAGTGCTTCCAGTGTTCCGACTGAGAAATCAGGAGTTCCCATAAATATTATCTTCATCTTATCTTCCTCCCGCTTCCAGCCTAGGCTTCTTCGTATTCTGTGCTGTGAAGTTCGCCTTCTACTTTTTCTACATAAAGATGACCGTCCAGATGCTCCAGTTCGTGACAGATTGCTCTTGCCATCAGTCCTTCGCCTTCGATCTCGTATTCTTTCATATCTTCATCAAGTGCTACTGCTTTTACATAATTCGGACGGGTAACAATACCGGATTTACCTGGTACACTAAGACATCCTTCTTCCCCGGTCTGTTCTCCGCTGCTCTCTACGATGCGTGGGTTGATCATGACAACCGGACCTTCTCCGATATCGATGACAACGATTCTTTTGAGAATTCCAACCTGTGGTGCAGCAAGACCTACCCCCATTGCCTCGTACATGGTCTCTAACATATCATCGATCAGTTCTGTTGTTCTTGGTGTCATCTTTGTTACTTCCTTACACACCTTTGTCAGTACTTCATCGCCTATTTCTCTGATTTTTCTAATTGCCATTTGTTCTTCCTCCTGCCTTTTCTTTTAAAATCCACTCATCGGATCAAAATCAAACTGAATCCGCATCTTTGCAAATCCCCGGTTCAATTCAATATATTGTTCCATTTTATCTTTCATTTCAATCAGGATCTCATAGGATTCCTGCTTCAGATACAACACTTTCCGGTACACATCCTTGACCTTTCCGACTGCCGGAGCTGCCGGACCGATCACCTGCACCTTGCGGTTCTTCGTGATCCGCATTGCATATAATTTGAGATAGTGCATTCCTTTTTCCAGAAGTGCTTCATCCTCACAGGCTACCAGTACCGCCATCAGATGCTCTGCCGGCGGATACCCCATCAGTTCCCTGTAATTCATCTCTTCTGTATAAAATGCCTGATAATCCTGACGTGCTGCCGTCTGGATACTATAATGCTCCGGGCTGTAGGTCTGAATCACGACCTCTCCTTTTTTTGCCCCTCTTCCGGCCCTTCCCGCTGCCTGCGTCAGAAGCTCGAATGTCCTCTCTGCTGACCGGAAATCATCCGAGTATAAGGACATATCCGCAGCAAGCACGCCAACCAGGGTCACATTTGGAAAATCATGTCCTTTTACGATCATCTGCGTTCCGACAAGAATATCTGCCTCTTCATTTGCAAATGCAGATAGAATCTTTTCATGTCCTTCTTTGGATCTTGTAGTATCCAGATCCATCCGAAGTACCCTTGCCTGCGGAAATTCCTTTTTTACCAGTTCTTCAATCTGCTGTGTTCCTGCGCGGAAACCTCCGATATGAGGGGAGCCGCAGGACGGGCATTTTTTTGCAACCGTTTCTTCGTATCCACAGTAGTGGCACACCATTTTCCCATTATTGTGCGCTGCCAGTGAAACATCACAATGAGGACATTTTACTACATATCCGCAGGACCTGCAAGAAAGGAATCCGGCATACCCTCTTCGATTCAGAAACAAAATGATCTGTTCTTTCTTTTTCAGACGGTCTTCCATCAGCTCATGGAGCCTGTCACTTAAAATAGAACGGTTCCCTTTTTGCAGTTCTTCACGCATATCCACCGTGTAGACCTCCGGGAGCTCTGCTTTTGCAGTCCGCCTCTTTAATTCCAGCAACGTATACTCTCCCAGCTCGCACCGGTAAAATGCTTCCATGGAAGGGGTTGCCGATCCCAGTACCACACTTGCCCCTTCCAGGCTTGCGCGTTCGATTGCCGTCTCCCGCGCATGATACCGGGGAACCTGTTCACTTTTATAAGCTGCCTCATGTTCCTCATCGATCACGATCAGCCCAAGACTCGGAAACGGGGTAAAAAGCGCAGATCTTGGACCGATCATCACATCAATCTCTCCTTTTTTCGCCCGCATCATCTGGTCATACCGCTCTCCCGCTGAAAGTCTGGAATTCATGATGGAAACGCGTTCCCCAAATGTCCTGTAAAAGCGCATCACCGTCTGGTAAGTCAATGCGATCTCCGGAATCAGTACGATTGCCTGCCGCTTTTCCTTTACCACCTGCCGGATCATTTCCATATAGACCTCTGTCTTGCCGCTTCCGGTCACACCGTATAAAAGATAGGTCTTTCGGATCCCTTTTTTATAATCGTTTTCAAACGTCCGGATTGCACTTTCCTGCTCCTCCGTGTAGGTAATAAAATGCTGCTGCTGCTCTTTTTCTTTCACAGGATTACGGTAAATCTTATGATTTTTGATTTCCAGAACCCCCTGCTCTTCAAGCGCTCTCACCACCGTCAGCGTGATATTCAACTTCTGGCTGATCAGAGAATATTCTACCTCTTCATCATCCAAAAGTGCTGCCATCAATCTTGCCCGCGCTTTCTGGTTCTTGTGAAGATATTCTTCCAGCTTCTTTTCGCCTGCTTCTCTGGAAATACATCTTTTTAAAATCCGCTGTTCCTTCTGCTGCTCGGTACGCTTGATTGGAAGCACCGTTTTCAATGCCTGGATCATCGTACCTCCATAATATTCTTTCATCCACGCTGCAAGTGCAACCAGCCTTGCCTCAATCGCTACACTTGATGTATCTGTGCGCAGAATATCCTTTATTTTTTCCGCATCATAATCACATGTTTCCGAAAAACCGACAATATACCCCTTCGTTTCCCGGTTACCCCGTCCAAACGGCACAATGACGCCTGCACCGGTTCGTAAATCTCCTTCCAGTTCTTCCGGTACACGGTACTGAAATACTTTATCCAGTTTTTCATGTGTAATATCTATAATAATGTCTGCGTACATTCTGTCTGTTCCTTTTTCTGTCTCTTTTGTGCAGCAAGCCTGACGGCTTTTCGCACCAGTTCCCGGTCATCCATCGGATACCTGACTCCCTGGATCTCCTGGTAATTTTCATGTCCCTTTCCCGCAATCAGAAGGATATCCCCTTGTCTTGCCATTTCCACCGCAAAGAGTACTGCCTCTTCCCGATCCTGGATCATCCGATAGGCTCCGGAAGTTTCTTTGATGCCTTCTTCAACGTCTGCCATAATCTTCGCCGGCTCTTCCCATCTCGGATTATCTGAAGTGATGATCGTCAGATTCGCAAGCTCTCCTGCCACTCTTCCCATCCCGCCTCTTCTGCGTCCGGCACGGTTGCCTCCACATCCAAACACCAGTAAAATACGTTCTGGTTCGTAAATTCTCAGCATTTTAAGCACTTTTGCAAGACTCATGGCATTATGCGCGTAATCAATGTAACACAGGATATGTTCTCCTGCATCTACCCGTTCCATCCTGCCTCTTACCACCAGATGCTTTAACACGTCTCCTGCTTCTTCTCTTTCAAATCCAAGACAGCTCACCGTCTGTAAAGCAGCCAGTGCATTGTACACATTAAATTTTCCAGGAAGGGCAAGCTCATATTTTCTATCATCTGCATAAAATACCGTTTTAAGTTCTCCACCTTCCATCAGAAAACTGATTTTTTCTGCCGTCAGTACATGACTGTTTCTAAATCCTCTTTCCTGCCCTTCTTCCCGACAGGTAAATCCGTATTTCGTGCAACATTTTCTCTGGAACATATAGCTGCACTGTGCATCATCCAGATTCCCTATTCCAATCCTGCACTGTTCAAAAAGACATGATTTGTAATATCGGTATTCCCCAAGACTTGCATGCTCGCCTGGTCCAATGTGATCCTCCCCGAAATTAGTGAATACCGCAATTTCAAACCAGATTCCATCGATCCGATGCTGCTTTATTCCCTGTGAAGATACCTCCATCACCGCATAGCGGCAACCTGCTTCTACCATTTTAGCAAAATACGACTGAATGGTAAAGGCATCCGGAGTCGTATTTTGCGAAGTTACCACTTCATTTCCAAGATGGTGGCCGATCGTACCGATCAGTCCGCATTTTTGGCCAATACTTTCCAGCATCTCCCAGATCATCACTGCCACCGTACTTTTCCCCTTTGTGCCGGTCACGCCAATCACTTTCAACTTATCAGCAGGACTTCCAAACCAGATCCTGCTGATCCCGGCAAGAGCTTCCCGTGTATCTTTTACCAGAACGACGGCAACATTTTCCGGAAACTTCAGCATCCTTCCCCCAGATACCAGTTTTTCTATCAGAATGCAGGATGCCCCAAGGTTGCAGGCTTCTTCTATATAATCATGTCCATCTGCCCGGCTTCCCTGAATGCAGACAAACAGACTGTCTTCTTCTGCCTTTTGGGAATTACAGGTAATCCCCCGGATTTCCATCTCTTCTTCTAATTCCGGCATTTGGATCACCGCATGCTGAATCCTTTTAAACAGAACCGAAAGCTTCATAAGGCTCCTCTTTTTGGACTCTTTGTTTTCAGAATATGCTGTTTCCCCTCAAACGTCACACCGGATATGAAAATATATAAAATGGGTGGATTTCCTGCTTTCGTTTTCACGCATCCTGTGCGTTTGCAGGAACACCCACCCATCTCTCAGTCTCTATTGATGCTTTTTATCATACTCGGCAAGATATTCTTTAACATACTGTGTATCTGATTTGCAGTCCAGATACTCACAGCCATATTTCTGTCTTGTCTCATTTCCTTTTCCGGTAATCAGGAAAATAGTCTTTCCCTCTGCTTCATCCATCGCTGCTTTGATTGCCTCTCCCCGATCCTCGATCATGGCATACGGACAGTTTTGTGCTTCCACATACTGTGCGATTTCTTTGGAAATCTGCTCTACCGGCTCATATCCCGGATCTTCCGCTGTCAGATAAACCTTTTTCGCATACTGACCAGCTACCGTTCCAAGGTCTCTTCTCCGGATAAATGCTTTCTTTCCTGGGCATCCGAAGATCGATACGATATTATAATCCGGATATTCATCTTTAATTGAAGAGAACAGCTTTTCAAAACTAAGCTTGTTGTGTGCATAATCCACAACAGCGATCAGATTCTTATCTGCACTTCCATAAAGCTCCATACGTCCGCTGGATCTTGCCCTCAAAAGACCGCTGTGCATATACTCCTTCGGGATTTCAAGAAGAATGGATGCCGCAATGACAGCCAGTGCATTTTCCACATTGAAAAGTCCCGGCATCGTCAGACGGAATTCTTCATCAAACAGCTCTGTCTTTACCATAAATACCGTTTCATGTCCGTCTTTCTGGATCTCATAACCATAAACATCCGCTTCCGGATTCTTTGTACTGAACGTCAGCACCTTCTCACAGACCTTTGACTCTTTCAGAATACGGTCTGCAAAATCTGCATCCATGTTCACAACTCCGTAACGTGATTTTCCGAAAATTTTCAGTTTAGACGAAAAATAGTCTTCAAAATCCGGATGCTCGATCGGACTGATATGGTCCTCTGAAATATTCAGAAAAATTCCCACATCAAACTGCATGTTATCGACACGATTGTATTTTAACGCCTGTGAAGATACTTCCATCTCGGCAAATGTAATACCACTTTCTACGGCATGGCGCAGATGCTCCTGCAATTCTACCGACTCCGGTGTAGTAATATGGGATTCTTTCTTGATCACTCCGTCATAAATATCGATTGAAGAAAGGACTGCACTTTCCTTTCCGCCGGTTGCTTCCATATAATCATCCACGATTGCTTTCATATAGTAAGCGGAAGTGGATTTTCCTTTTGTTCCGCCGATTCCGGTGATCGTCAGTTTCTTCCACGGTGCATTATTAAACTTCTCTGCAAGTGGAGGCATCGCCTTACGGATATCGTCTACCAGAAAATATGGAACATCTTCTTTCGTTTCATATTTTACTTCGCTGACATAAGCAATCGCACCTTTTTCGATCGCTGCATCCAGATACTCAGCCTTAAATGCCGCACCTTTGCAAATAAACAATGTCCCTTCCGTCACCTCTCTGGAATCATAGGTCAGATATCCTACGTTTTTTTCTTCTTCCCCATTTGAATAAAATTCTTTCATCATACGCAGGTTCTGTAACAGATTTGCGTACTCCTGTAATGTGTATTTTTCCATCTGGTATTTATCTCCCTTATATTCTTTCCGGTATTATTCCCGGTACTCTGCGCCGGATCTGATGATGGATTCTCTTACCAGAACATCCATTGCATCCATGCAGTCTGCCGGTACCTGATAATATTCTTTGAATACCGAAATCTCTGTGCATGCAAGAATGACTGCATCACAACCTTTTGCCTTCAGATCATTATAAGCACGGTCAAATTTGTTCTTGTCTCCCGGCTTTCCTTTTTTGATATCATCATAGATCAGCGACATCACATCTTTCTGGCAGGCTTCTCCCGGAACTACCGGTGTGATTCCAAATTTTTCGCAGGCTCGGTGGTAAGTCTTTGCCTGCATCGTTCCATCGGTTCCCATGATCCCGATCTTCTTCACTTTTGGATGAGCCTCTACTACATATCTGACACTCTCCTCTACCATATTGATGATCGGAACACTTGTAGATTTCTGGATATCTTCCAGGAAATAGTGCGAGGTATTGCACGGAATCGCAATATTTTCCACTCCCAGCATCTCCAGATCTCTTGCGTCCTGTGTGATCGCTTTCAGAAACGGAAGCTTATTTCCTGTAAGGATTGCCTGTGTCCTGTCCGGCATTGTCGCATGACTTAAAATGATCATGTTGATATGCTCCTGATCACTCTCCGCCTTTGTCCTCGCGATCACTCTTGCATAATAAAAACTTGTCGCCTCCGGTCCCATTCCGCCGATAACACCTAATTTTTTCAGCATATCATTCTCCCTGTTTCAGCTTCTCTTAGCTGTAATATTTCTTAAAGTTACCAAACTGTCTGAGATGATTCTTCACCATAGCAAGATAACGTCTTGGTTTAAAATCACCTCTCTTAAATACCGGATTGACCATCTTCTTTTCCTTAAGAAGGCGTCTCATCTTCTCACGGTTTGCTTCTTCTTTGATATATTTGAAAGCAACTGCCTTCGGTACTGTCATCCAGAGATGTTCTTCTTTTGCAAATTCAAGCGGCAGATCTTTTCCGTAAACATATTCTTCTACTACATATTTTGCAACATTGAATCCAGATCCTGTCACATAATAATTACTTCGTCCCTGGCGGGTGTTGATCTCGAAGAAACGGTATTTGCCATCACGCCTGTCATACTTGATATCAAAGTTGGAGAATCCTACATAGTGCAAATCTTCCAGCAGATTCTTCACCTTCATCATCAGCTCTTCGTTTGGCTCTGTGATGATAACTGCATGATTTCCAAGTCCGTGTGGTGTGTGTTCTTCCAGGAGTACATGTCCCAGACACATCATTTTAACTTTTCCATTCCGGTCAGAATAAGAAGTCAGAACACGCATATATTCATCATTTCCCGGAATCATATCCTGAATGATCAGTTTATCTGTATAACCTGCCCCATAGATATCCCGAATTACTTTTTCCAGTTCTTTTCTGTCCTTGATCGTGTAGATCTTATTCTGGGTTGCAAACGGATGCTCCCAGTAAGAAATACTGTCAGACGGCTTTAAAATTACCGGGTACGGGAAATTCATCTCAAAATCCAGTCCCATGGACTGATCGTAAATAATCGTTCCCGGATAATCTACCCCATGCTTTTCGCACAACTTGTAGAAAGTCTCTTTCTGCTGCAGACTGTTCATCAGATCAAAATCGATATATGGTGCGATAATATTTTTCTCAAGCTCTGCCTTATGCTTACTGATCAGCGCCACATAACTGTCACCACATCCGATGAGCATAATCTTTTTGTCTTTATGCTTTTTTGCAAATCCATTGACTGTCTGAAGAAAATAATCGTCCGTATCAATCTTCGGATTCGGATGATATTCGATGATCTTACTTCCGTAACTCGGTCCTGTTGCAAACTTTCCAAATATATATGTCTTCACCTGATACTGCTCATAAAATGCGCGGGCAACACTGTAAGTATTGATATCTCCACCAAGCAGTACCGGAATAAATTCTCTGTCTTTAAATTCCATTGTTTAAAGAAGCTCCTTTCTATCCCCTTATATTTCTACATATCATCTCATTATACTCCAGGGATTCTTTAGGTGTCAAGGCATGGAAACAGCTCTGAAAGTTTCCCGGGAAATTTTCAGAACTGTTTCTTTTCATATTTCTTCTCTTTTTCTCTCTGCTCCAGAACACTGCCCCGTATCACCGCATCCGCCCCATACTTTCCGCGGATCTCTCCCATTGCCGCACTGAGCTTTTTCAGCTTTTCCATGCTCTTCTTCGGCTTCTCAGATTTCACCTCGAATTGCAGGTCAAACAGGCTTAACTGCTCCGGTTCATCTTCATCCACAAGCTTCGCTGTGCGAACACCAAGCAATCTGATCGGCTCACCGTTCCACAGCTCATCGAACAGACTGCAGGCCGCCTCGTAGATCACCTGATCTGCACCGGATGCTCTGCCAAGCTGCTTCTGGTGAGATACATTCTGAAAATCACTGTAGCGGATTTCCACACTAACCATATTGGCTTTCTGCCCTGCTTTCCTTAGTCTCTTTCCCACACTTTCTGCCAGAGAAAATAGAACCTTTTTTGCATCCTCTGCCTTTTCCACATCTTTTGGAAGTGTGGTGGAATTACCGACACCCTTTGCAGCGGTCTCCTCGGATTGCACCTTTGCATCACCGATTCCATTCGCAAATTCCCACAGCGTTCTCCCATGACTTTTCAAATGGAATTCCAGAAGCTTCGGATCTGTCTGCGCAAGCTCACCAATTGTCCGGATTTCCAGCTTTTCCAGAATCGCCACACTGGACTTCCCTGCCATAAAAAGCTCACTCACCGGGAGCGGCCACATTTTTTCCTTGACCTCTTCCGGGAAAAGAGTGTGGACACGGTTTGGCTTTTCAAAGTCTGATGCCATTTTTGCCAGAAGCTTGTTTGTCGAAATTCCCACATTCACGGTAAACCCAAACTTTTCATAAACCCGGGCTTTGATTTCATACGCAGCCTCCACCGGCGAAGAAAAACGCTGTGCGATTCCGGTAAAATCCATATAGCACTCGTCCACACTGACCTGCTCGATTTCCGGTGTATAGGTTTTCAGGAAATCCATCAGTCTCCGGCTATACTCCCTGTACATCCTGTGATTTGGCGGATCCATGTGAAGATTCGGACACTTGCGGAACGCATTTACCACCGGCTCTCCCGTCCGGATGCCGAATTTCTTTGCCGACGGGGATTTCGCCAATACGATCCCATGGCGTGATTCTCTGTCACCGCCGATGATCGCGGGGATCGTGCGGATGTCCACATCGGCACCATTTTTCAGTTGTTCTACTGCCGTCCAACTAAGGTAGGCTGAATTGACATCTATATGGAAAATGATGTGTGACATTCCTGCTGTCTCCTCTCTGTAAATAATCGAGCAGGCTGACTCCTGCTCGATTTGTATACTTTGTACACCATCTCGCTTAACAGCCAGGTGATGTACATTCGACAAATGCAGATCCTTGTGCAAGCACAAATCTGCACTTGGCTCATCGTATACACAAAAAATACGGAATATGATATTCATTTTATCATATCCCGCATCCATTTTCATTATTTTATCTTTTATTTATCAAGCTTACCGCCAATTTCACTCCATCCACAGTTAAATACATATTGTGCAAATTCTTCCAGCTGCTTCTCATCATATAAACTTAAATCCATCGTTTTCAGCTTGGATTCTACTATTTTTTTGTTGTATCTCAGATCGGATACATATGAACATTCCACTCTCTTTATCATATCATCAAATATATCTCTTTCCATATGTTCCCTCTTTTCTACATAATGTTAATTATGTTGTAATATAAATCGTCCAAACTCAGTCCAACTATATTCTAGTCTGTATTACAAAGACTGTCAACATTAAAAATCGTTACAAAAATACAAAACAGTCCTTTCACTTTAATTATGTAAAACATTTATTTTTTCCTTTTTATTTTCATATTTTCGAGTCATAATACCTATATCGAAAACTACAACATAATTAACATTATGTCGTCATTCTACAAGCATCTCTAACATTTCCATGCTCTTTTTCCATTCCATAATTCCATCCGAAGCATAAATCCTTGTCACCTCGATACTGCTGTGTCCCAGAATATCCGCAAGCTGCAACAGATTTCCAGTAACCCTGTAAAAAATTCTTGCAAACATATGTCTGAAATTATGCGGAAATACTTTTTCGGTTTCCACCCCCGCACTTACTGCAAGCTGTTTTAATTCTCTCCATATATTCGACCGGTCTTTTTCATGACCCGATCTCGTTATAAACACATTTCCCTTTTGAATTTTGTTTTTTCTTATATAATACAACAGTCTTTTTCTCAACTGATCCGTTATAATAACCGGTCTGTATTTTCCTTTATTCCACACCTTCACGATCCCTCTTTGAACACTATCAACTGAAAAATATCTTAGCTCACTAATCCGGATTCCTGTCCCCGCAAGCGTCTCCATAATCATTACAAGCTGTTCCTTTCCCTGCTCTTTTGCTTTCCGCACCAGTTTGATATAATCGGATTTCTGCAGTTCTCTTTCCATCATCTTTGAATTACAGCCCTGTACACGGACTCTGCGGAGCTTCCATTTTCCAAGCCCAACGGCAAGTAAATACTGATTCAGTGCCACAAGCATCGAATTTACACTGCTTACTGCATAATGCTGCATCAGCCACTCCCGGTAAGCAAGCAGAAGTTCCTTATCTATTTCTTCCGCTTCTGCTGCATAGGAATAAAAAGTCGTTACATCTGTCATATATTTCTTCTTTGTTGCCTCCGATGCTTCCCGCTCGATCAAATACTTCATAAAGATTTCTTTTTCAAATTTCATTCCGCTCATAATGTGTCCTCCTAGTTTTTTTTACTCACATTATTTCACAGATCTGAAATTTTATTAACCAAAAAAGCAGTAGGACAAAAACTTTTTTCATTGTCCTGCTGCTCATATCCGCCTATTTTTCTTAATTGATTTTAATTTGCATGAATCCTATCATAGTAGTACTGGAAATCTGGAAGTGGAATATCCTTCTTTTTAATATTTTTCTGAGGATAAAAAAGTAATTCCACCTCTTTTGGTGGCATCATCTGGAGTTCTTCAATCGGAATTTCTCCCGCGTGATAACGTTCCATAATCAAAGATAATGTTCCGGATCCAATCTTATACCGATCCATGCTGGAGCTTCTTAATTTTTATATTATATTGGCTTGAATCCTTTTCCACGCACTTCATTCGATTCCATTGTAACAAGAAACGCTGATGAATCTACTTTCTTTACAGCTTCTTGAATCGTATACATTTCTTTATTGTTACATGCACACATTAATACTTCTTTTTCACGTCCTGTATAACTTCCTTCTGCCTTAATCAAAGTTGCCCCTCGTTGTGATAGCTCATCAATTTTTGCCGCAATTTGTGGCCCCTTTTCTGTTACAATCAAAGCAAGTTTTCCAGCATCAACGCCATACATTAGCTTATCTACGACAAATGATAGAATATACGTTCCAATTAATCCATAAATAATCTTATCAATGTTTCCATGCATCAGAATTCCACCAATAATTACAATAATAAAATCCATAACAATGATAATTTTTCCTACAGAAATATGTGGCTTTGCCTTGTGTATTGCCATCAAAACAAAATCTGCTCCACCTGTAGAGGTATCTCTCATGTAAATTAATGCATATCCGATTCCTGAGAATACACTCATACAAATACAAGATAACATCATATCACCTTGGTAAATTGGAAACAATGGAACAACCCAGTCCATCAGTATATTAGAAATTAACATTGTCTTTATTGATCTTAAAAAAAATTGTTTTCCCAACAACTTGTAACAAATTAAAATAATTGGAATATTCAAAATTGTCGTCATTGTACCAATTGGAATTTTCCAAAAATAATAAAACACGATTGCAATACCTGATATACCTGCTACCGGAAATCCAGATGCCACTGCAAAATTATAGACTCCAATCGCAATGAAACAACCACCTACAATATCAAGTAAAATATCAATTAAAAATGTCTTTGCCTTTGATTTCAATGTGAATTCCTCCCTATTACGGAATCTTATTTCTTTTGCATCACAATACATTGATATGTTTGCAGTTTTATTGAACCTGTAAGGATTTCATCAGTAATCAAATTTGTATAACATTCATTCAAAACCATCTTCACAGGATGTCTGTTAAAATTCTGAAGAAAATATACATCATCTTTCTGTTCTTTTCCACTTCTTTTTGAAACAGTAACTCCATAAGGTAATGTTTCCGTCAAATTTGCTTCCACATTTGCTTCCTCAATTACATCGCCCAAAAATTCTTTCAAAAATTCCAGATCTGGTTGAACAGCAACATAGTAAGCTTTTCCTTTGCCATACGCATTTTCTGTAATTGCTGGAGTATTTACATTGTAATCTTGCAAGTATGTTCCCAACGGCTTTGCAGTTTGAAGTGTCACAACTTCTCTTAACACACCGGCTTTATATACACCGTCTTTATAGGAGAAAGTATTTGGAAAATATTCATTCCCCACATCAATCTCATCAACTGATAATCCTAGCAATCTCTCATGTGGTCTCTCTCCAATAAAACATAAATCTGTTTCATTTACTACCCCACTCCAATAAGTTGTTACATATATTCCACCTGCTTCCACGTATGCTTCTACTTTATGAATATACTCTTTTTTATGCAAGTACAAGGTCGGAGCAACCACAAGCTGATAATCTAACAACTCTCGATCCATGGAAATTATATCAACTTCAATTCCTTTTTCCCAAAAAACCCGATAATATTTTAAAAGTTCTTCCGTATAATCAAATTTTCTCGATATTGCTTGTGCGTCAGAAAGAGCCCACCAATTTTCCCAATCCATAATAATAGCTACCTTCGCCCTATTACATGTACTTAGTATTTGACTGCTTAGCTTTTCTAGATCTTTGCCAATCCAAGCAACTTCTTGAAAAACTCTATTCTTTTCTGACGCATCATGATCAACAACCGCTCCATGAAACTTTTCACTCGATCCTCTGCTTTTTCTCCATTGAAAATAAAGAACACTATTCGAACCTAACGCAATTGCCTGCATTGAAGATAAGTAATTCATCCCCGGTCTTTTTACATTATTTTCCTCATCCCAATTCACAAGTGATGGTGTTGATTCCATCATCAAAAATGGCTTCTTCTGAAATCCTCTCATCTGGTTATGCATAAAGGCTGCCCACACAGCAATCGGTACTTCATCTTCTTTTGTATGCCAACTCGGATAAGAGTCCCAAGAAATCACATCCAACTCCTTTGCCCATTTATCATAATCCAATGGTGAAAAATACATCATCATGTTTGTTGTAACTGGAAGATCCGAATATGTTTTAACAGCTCGAATCTCTTCTCTACAAAAGTCCTGTAACTGTTCGCTCACAAATCTTTTCCAGTCCAATTTCAAACCGTGTAATTCATCCTCTCCCCTCGGAGAAGGTGAATGAATCTGTTCCCAATCGGTATAAGTATGACTCCAAAACGCACTCCACCATGCATGATTCAATGCATCCAATGTTTTGTATTTTTTTTTCAACCATTTCCGAAATGCTTTTTGACATTCTTCGCAATGACAAGAAGCATCCCTAAAATTTCCTCCGTATTCGTTTGATATATGCCAAAGAATTACTCCTGGATGTTTTCCAAAGCGTTCTGATAATTTCAAATCCAACTTTCTAGTTTTTTCTCTCATAACAGCAGACGTGTAACAAAAATTATGCCTTTTTCCTGGTAAATTCTGTATCCCGTTTTCATCTGTCTGCATTACTTCAGGATATTTTTGAGTCATCCAATTTGGCATTGCACCTGTTGGTGTAGCTAGATTTGTATAGATGCCATTGTCATATAAACGGTTAATAATTTCTTCTAAATAGTCAAACTGATATTTTCCTTCTTCTGGCTCTAAAAATGCCCACGAAAATATTCCTAGTGAAACATTATTTACATGCGCTAATTTCATTAACCGGATATCCTCTTCAAGAATATCCGGTCTATCTAACCATTGTTCAGGATTATAATCTCCACCATGCAGAAGACCTGGCATATTTATTTTTTTATATTCCATTTCTAATCCCTTTCTTTATAGATATCATTTATTATTTTACAGCTCCAGTAATACCTTCTGCAAAACTCTTCTGTAAAATAAAGAATACTAAGGCGGTAGGCAATGTACATATTAAGACTGCCAACATAAGCATTCCATAGTCTGTTACATATCCCTCTGTCAGATTTGCTACAACCATTGGCATTGTCATGCTCTCGGATTGTGTCATGATTACTTTCGGCCACATATAACTATTCCAAGCATTCATAAATGTAATAGTCATAGCCGCTGCATATGTTGATTTCATTGTAGGAATAAACATCTGAAAGAAGATTCTAATTTCCGAAAGTCCATCTAATCTGGCAGCTTCAATAATATCACGAGGAAATGATCTTGCACTCTGCCGAAACATCATGATTAAAAATGGGGTTGATATCGTTGGTAAAATGAATCCCAACGTACTATTTAACATTTTCATTTTTGCAACCATCTGAAACAATGGGACCAATATCGTAATAAATGGAACCATCATCGCAAGAAGAATCACACCCATCACGGCATCTTTTGCTTTATCATGATAAATTTCAAATCCATATCCTGCCAAGGAACATATCACCATCGAAACTATTGTAAGTAATATTGCATATTTAAATGAATTGACCAATGCAGCCCATACATCTTGATTTGCCAGCAGATTTTTCAAGTTTTCTCCCAAATGAGAGCCAAACGATAATACACCTTTTGCTACATCCACACTTTTGTTTGTGGATGCACTTACCATCCAGTACAAAGGAAATACTGAAATAAAAGTAACCAAAATCAAGAATGCATACATTCCTATATTTTTCATTTTTTTAATCACGTTTATCACCCACCCTCATTTGTATAAATGCTAATACTGCAACCAACAGTAATATAAAGAAGGACATCGCTGCTGCATATCCAAAATTCGGCACATACTTAAAACATAAATTATATATGTAATGTGACATAGAGATCGAAGCATTCGCAGGACCTCCATCGGTCAAGTTAATTGATTCATCAAATAACTGTAATGTTCCATTTGTTGACATTATTGCTGTCAACAAGATAGTTGGTTTTAATAATGGAACAGTAATCTTAAAAAATGTCTGTATTGCTGATGCTCCATCAATTTTTGCAGCTTCGTATACTGAATATTCAATGTTTTGCAATCCAGAAAGGAAAAATACCATATTATATCCTGTCCATCTCCACAAAAGACCCAATAAGATAACCATTTTTGCCGCAAATGGTTGTGTCAAAAAATTATATGGTTTATCCAAAATTCCCAAATTCACTAGAACATAATTTACTAATCCATCATTTGCAAACAAAGACCGAAAAATAATTGAATACGCAACCAATGAAGTTGTACACGGCACAAAAATCATTGTTCGGAAAAATCCTTTAAACCGTAAGTCTTTTTTATTTAGAATACAAGCTAACACCAACGCTACTACAAGCATAATGGGCACTTGAAGAATGAAATAAAAAAATGTGTTTTTTATTGACTGAATAAATACATCATCTTGAAACATTCTGATGTAATTTGTAAATCCAGCCATCTGCATATTTCTACCTTTCCCCGTCTGAAAAGATAAAACTAACGCTTTGATCATTGGCCAAAAACTAAACACCGCAATCAAAAATGTTGCTGGTGCCAAAAAAGCCCATCCTGTTAAATTATGCTTTTTTTCCAACGTCATTTTTCTTGGTTTGTTAGACACAAAAACTCCTCCTCTCTATCCATAAGGGAGATGGTTCTACATTCCATCCCCTTGTATGATAGGAACCTTTCTTACTGTCCCATATTAAAATTAACAGTATCTTCCGCTTTTTTAAGTTCTTTCTTTAAATCTGCACCATTTGTAATATTTGTTGTCGCAACAGAGATTGCGTCTCTTGCTTCATGGAAATATGGTCCCGTAATAATAGAAGGAACTTTTGTTGAATAGTCAACTATTTTTTCAAACACTGCATCACCAGAGAAAAATTCATTCGGTACTGCATATGCATCAGAATCTCCTGCTGGTGTCCATGTAGCAATTGCTCCACAAGAGAGAATATTATTATATAACTCTGTACTTCCAGCAAATGTAGACGCAAGAAAATCTTCTGCTAACTCTACGTTTCCACAATTCCCTGAGATTGCCCAGGAAGAACCTCCAATATTTGAATAGTTTGTGGCACCCTTTACATTTGTAAGTTTTGGAATATTTGTAATAGCCCATTTTCCTGACTGATCCTCAGCTGTCTGAATTGTTCCCATAATCCAACACCCATTAATCACACCTGCAACTTCACTGTTCAACATTGAGCCAGTGTATTCATCCCAGTTATTTACTTCCTGTAACACACCTGAATCTTTCATTTTACAATATGTATCAATTACCTTCTTCAAAGTGTCATTTTTTGCAATATTCGTTGTTCCATCTTCATTAAACAAAGATGCTCCTGCAGACTGTAACATCATCGTAAGCAAATCACATTCGCCTGCTGTCGTTGTCAATAATGGTTTTCCTGTTTTTTCCAGTACTACTTTGCCTTTTTCAACCCACTCATCCCAGGTAATATCTGTAAAATCTTCTAAAGTCATTCCAGCTTCTTGCAAAATATCTGTACGATAACAAGCAATTGCTGCTCCGTTGTCAAAAGGCACTCCATAGTGTTTTCCATCTACAACAGAAAAATCTGTTTTACCAGGAGCAAATTCTGAAAAATCAATTTTCTTTTCAGAAATTTCTTTAAATACATCTGGATAAGATAATACATTTTTTTGGAATGCCTGGTCTTGCAGCAAAAAAATATCTGGCAATGTGCTTAGATCTCCTGATGTACCAGCCGTAGTAAGTCTAGACTGTACATCTACATCTCCAACTTCGACAATATCAATTTTCACATCTTGATGATCTTCTTGATAAATTTTTGCAGCTTCTTCCATTGCAAAAATATTAAATGTTTTGTCCCAACACCATACTGTAATTGTATTATCGTCTTTTTTGTCCCCTGAACCTCCGCATGCTGCAATACCCATTGCCATCGTAGCTATCAATAAAATTGCCACTATTTTTTTTCTCATTTGTTATATTCTCCTTCTACCATGCCCCTTTATACCCTATTGTTACCGCACTATTCTGAGCTCCTGCTTCCATCGAATCTTGAACATTCAATCCATTCAAAATCCCATATAAAAATCCGGCAATAAAACTGTCGCCTGCACCCATTGTATCAACAACTTTACACTCTATGATTCCAAATCGATACCAAGAATTTCCATCATACCCAATGCTTCCATTTTTCCCCAATGTTGCAATAATGACTTTAGGTCCTTTTTGTTGCATTGCTTTCATGAATTCCTTTAATTGTTCCGTACAATTTTCTTTTTCTTTTAAGCCCATGCTATGATATTTCTGTCTAAACTCATTGCGTGATTCCTCGTCAAAAGAGAAGAATGCATATGTCACATATGGAATCGCTTTCTCAACAATTGGATTTGCAAATTTATTGGCAAAATCAAATGCAACTGGAATTTCTTTCGAAATAAGTGGAAGCTCATCTTCAATCATTCCCCAAATTCCTGTAACCGCTAAATCATGTTTCTTTATAAAGGAAATGTCTTGTTCTCTTAGCTTAAAGTCTGCCAAAACACCTTCTTCATATTTTCCAAACACTCTATCTCCATCTACAATGTCAACATGTGTAACTGCGGTTTTTCCATCCAGCACTTGAATATGAGAAGTATCGACTCCTTTATTTTGAATTGCACTTATCATGATTTTTCCGAATGAATCAGTTCCAACAGCACCTGTATAAGAACTTTCTCCACCTAATCGTTTTATGTATACAGCAACATTCACTGGGTTTCCCCCTGGATAAGATTCATTCAATGAATCATAATAATCAATACAATTATCTCCTATTGCTGCTACTCTTATCTTTCTGTCCATTTTGCCACCTTAATAGTCCAGACATCTGTAATATCTTCTGATTTCCATAGGATGACAATTGACTTTTTCCATATGTGCATCAATTCTCTGTGTTACCGCATGCATCACTAAATGTGATATATATCCTCTGTACTCTGGACTAATTCCTTTTAATTCAAATTTCTTGGTATCAATAATATTGTATTTTCCACAAATGCGTGGCAAGAAGTTTGCAACGCGCTCGCTCAATGATCTCTGAGAATCTTCCCCAATAAATACTGTAACTGGTGTATCTTTGTCAATTATTTCTAACATTCCATGGAAAAATTCTGCACTGTGGATAGATTTTGTACGAATCCAATGCTGTTCTTCCCAATAACACATTGCATAAGAATATGTGGCACCATACTGGTTCCCAGCCCCAACAAAATAATGAATTTTGTCGTCCTTATGACGATTTGCAAATTCTTCTCCGAAAGCATCTGCTTCCTTTTCAACTTCCACAAGTGCAGTTGCCAAATACTGATCCAACTCCTTGTATAAATCCTCATATTCTGGAAATTCTCCTGCATTGTACATAAATCTATCTGCTACCATATAAAATTTCAATTGTTCATTGGCAGGATATGTAATCACATAGTCTACAAGTTTTGCAAGTTCTGCAGTAGCAACATCAATAAAACCAATCACCCTTGCTCCACTCTTCTGTGCTTTTTTTACTCCATCTACGATTTCAGAAGTTGTTCCTGTAACAGACGAAATAATTACAATAGTTCCTTCTCCAACTTATTTATTTCCAGTTGTCAAATACTCTGCTGCGTTTTCAACAAAAAATGAAAGTTTTGATTTTTCTTTCATATGAACCTCTGCCTGGAGGCAAGATGCATATGTTCCACCGATACCGAGCCAACAAATATTCTTGTATCCTTCTTTACAAATCCCATCAATCAATTCATTAATTTGATTTCTCAGAGCAAGCGCTCCATTCACACTTTCAATCTGTTTCTGTTCATTAAATTTCAACATAGTGTTTTCCCTTTCCCTTCTTTTATATTGGTGACTATTTTTAAATTTAATATACCACTTTTTTCATTTTTTTCAATATTTCACGCAAAGAATATTGAATATTGTTGTATTTTTATAAATATAAATGCTTTTTTTTATACACAATGCATATATTTCTTTTATTCTGGTATGAAACGCATTTCAAGTTTACTATACCAGTTTTTATATTTATTTTTTATTTATTCATTTCTTTTTTCCTTTCCATTTGCTTTTTAAGAACTGACAACGTATAATTTGATTATAATTTACAAGTAAATTATAATATTAGGAGTTCTTATGAAAAAAAATTTATTAACTTTAGATGTTGCATTATCAAAAGAAATCAAATACATGCTAAAGGAAGAACACTATCTTCCAGGTGACAAACTGCCTTCGGAACGAAAGCTGGCAGAGCTGTTTCATGTACAACGCTTAACTGTTCGTGGAGCCTTGGATCTGTTACTTCAAGATAAAACAATTATCTCAAAACCACGAAGTGGTTATTACGTAGCGCCTAAACGCATTTTACAATCCATTCGTAATTTTTCCTTACATTCAGAGGAAGATAGCGGACAATTAACTTACGAATTATATGATTTCAAAAAAATAGAAGCAGATAACTATCTTGCAAGCGAAATGTTACTTCCTGAAAAATCGAAAATATACAAAATTGTTTGGCTTTATTCAGACGATACTCAACTAATTTGTATCAATACAACTTATATTCCTGAATATATCTATCCAGATCTCACCCAACAAATTGCTGCTTCTGCTCCTGCAATTGATTTGATTACAAACAATTGTCAAATAACCTTGGCAAAATCGAATCAAAAAGTCACCTTACTTTACGCAGACACAAAGACTGCTCAAATTTTAAATATTCCTGTTGATAGCCCTTTAATGAAATACAAAGGGCTCATGTATGATAAACAAGGACATCTTGCAGTCTTTTTTGAAAATAATATGCTAATTGATCGTTTTGGTTTTATCAGGGAGGTAGTTTTATGAGCAATGATGATGTATTAGCCGCACAAATAAAATCTAGTATCATTACAAAAATTAAAACACAGGAATATCTTCCTGGGGAGTTGCTTCCTAGCGAACGGGATTTTGCAACAATGTATAGTGTAAGTCGGTATTTGATTCATGACATCTTTGACGAATTAATTAGCCAACATTACTTAATTCGCGTTCAAGGAAAGGGAACTTTTGTCCGCAAACCCGAACAAAATCGAGTTGCTTTAGGAGTACTAAATGAATCAAAAAATGCCAGCTTTACATCTTTAGTTCGTAACTTTGATATTGAAATTTCCAATAAATGCTTAGGCACAGGTATAATCAAAAACAAAAAATACTTTGCAGATAAACTTGGACTTTCTGAAGAAGATGAAATATATGGTATTCATCGAATTCGTCTTGGAAACAAGGAACCTCTTGCAATTGAGTTTACCTATGTTCCTATTCATTTTTTTTCAGATATCGATAATTACAATTTTGAGCACATATCGCTTTATGATTATATGAAATCCAAAAATCATTTGCCTGTAAAATTTAATGAGACAATGATGATGGTAGAAGCTGGCGAAAAACTTCAAAAGCACCTTCATCTTCCAAGTGCCACCTCTATCGTCAACTATATTGAATTCATAGGATACGATGAAAATGGTAATTTAGTTGAATATACAGAAAGTTATTCACGCCCTGATAAACTTGAAGTGCGCTTTGTCACAAATGATATCTAAATTAACTTTAATTTTACCATTTAGTATATGTATGCACCATAAACAAAACAAGATAGAATATACACAAAATAATCTTTTGTTAGGGGCGGGGAAAATTGACCACCTAAAGCCGCTTAAAATTAACCATTTTTAGTCAGATAGAAAAGTCATTGTATTTTTCTCTTCGTGTTCTAAAATGATGTATGCCAATGCATCAGTAGAAATCACAATGGAAGAAAAACACAATGACTTAACTGAAATAATAGTCTGATAAATGACATTCACTGGCTCCTGCACGTTCATATCACTGTCGAGACTTTCTCCCTTTGACAGCTTGCATCAAATGTATCTTTAATAACAAGAATCGTTTCCATAAGATTCTGGTTGTGAATAACTATTTTTTAAAATAAAATATTTTTTCTACGAATTGCACAATACTACATGGTTTTAGGTGGATCCTTCAGTTCTTTGATCGGATATTTTGCAACAATGGACAATCCTTGCATTAACATTTGAAACTGCTCTGGTGTAATTTCCATAGCTTCTTCTTTTGTACGCGACCAGCTAAAGCCACCGATGTTCAATCTTTTATAAAGAAGCAAGAATCCATCGCCTTCCCAAACGAGCCCTTTGATTCGATCGGTGCGTTTTCCGCAGAACAAGAATAAGATATGCTTTTGAAAAGGATCCAAGTCAAACTGAAATTTAATAGTAGATGCCAAACCATCAATCCCACGCCGTAAGTCTGTATACCCTGTAGCAATAAAAATTTTTTCAAATCCAACAGCATCATTAAGCATGGAGAAGACCTCCAACCTTGTTTAGAAGTTCTTCCGTAGCTGTATTTGATATTTCAATTGAAACAGCGCCTCTTCGGATAACAACATCCGGTTTAAAAGGACTGGTAGATGAACTTGCTTGATCAGTCATTTTGATTTCAATAAAATCTGTAGTTGTTGGAGTTGGATTCTCTTGACAGCAGGCGTTAAGGTGCTCTCTAATGTAGTAAGGTATGCTTCTTCTCGGAGAATTCGTTGCCAGTAAAAAAAGGATTTGTCCGAAATGCCATGTTCTCGACACCAGGTCGTTTTAGGCATTCCACTAGCAAGACATTCTTTGATGATACTTGTCCATTGTTCACACCGGACTTTATGAGTTATTTTATCCATGAGATTATCCTCCCTCTAAAAAACCTTAGATTTTTTAAAGTAATTATCTCATGAAAACTAGCAAAAATCGTGGTACCTACTATTCACCGTTTACGATCCGGCACAATCGGGTAGGTGGATATACCGAAAATAAAATGCGGTTAGCATCTACAACAATGTGCCGTCGGACATGTCAGTCACCTTTTACTTTTAAATACTCTCTTAAAACAACATCACCACTCTTTGCAGTATGTAACATTTCATAATTGTCTGTTCTAACAAACCTATTCTTTAAGGCAACTTTTTGTGAAGCTATATTATCATCTCGAACCCTTATAGATAGCATCGGAGCATATGTTAAGGCAATCGGTAACGCAAGATTAACTGCTTTTGTAGCAATCCCTAACCCTTGATATTCTTCTTTTACAGTATATCCTATTTCAATTTTATTCACCCTTTTTATTAATTGAACAAAACCGACAATTGTATCCTGATAATTAATAAAATAAATTCTCCTATCCTCTACCTTATCAAATTTCTGTTCGCAAGTTCTATCCAAAAAAATCTTTTTAAACTGCTCTTTGTCTGGCGGTGCACTATAGCCATTCCAATACACATCTCCAGGAGTTGACCTTATCTTATAGTATTCTTCATAATCGCCACTTGTTGTCTCTACTAACTTAACATTCATTATTTATACCTTATTTTTATTTTATTTAACGCCTTGTCACAAATATATTCTGCTTCTTCTCTCGTTTTTCCTCTTGCTACAACATATATGTGTCGAGAAGCATTTTCCGAATTTCCCGATAATTTATCTCCCACTTTTGTTGTGCACAGCACTTTGATTACGCCGTCCATTGAAGCTACCTCGTTAATGCCACTTATTTCAGCAACCTCTCCGACTTCATCCAATATAAATTTTACAACAGATGAATCTCCACTGAAACAGTACTGCGAAATATCATTTTTTTCTCCCAAAGCAATTTTAATTGCAGCTTTGGTCATATCAATCCCCAAAATTGAATTATCTATTAAATAAGAAGAAATACAATCCCCTCCTAATCTTGCTCCCAGTTCAACCATTTTTACTCCCTCAGAAGTAACTTTCACCTCTACATGAGCAACACTGTTTACAAGACCAACTGCAAGTACTGCCTGTTTTGCAATAGCCCTAATTTCTTCTTGTATATTTTTATCTAAAGTAGACGGCTGACAGTGCCCTATTTCTATAAAATGAGGTGCTCCAGTAGTTGTTTTATCAGTTATCTGTAATACATACGGTGTTCCATCTATCACAAGCATTTCCACACTTACCTCAGGTCCTTCCATATACTCTTCAACCAAAACATTTCCAGACTGGCTTGAATCTGCACTGTTTAGCAGTGCTGCTATAACTGTTTTTTCATTTTCAATAAATGAAATTCCCCTACTGCCAGAACTATCAACTGGCTTTGACACAGCAGGAAAGCCAACACTAATTTCAGCTGTGTTAATCTCCTCTCTACTTATCACTTGAAACTTGGGATGATTAACATTATTCTCGGAAAATGCTTGCAACATTTTCAACTTATCCGTCGAATTAATAGCTGCCTCAATAGAATGACCTGGTAATCCAAGCACATTACATAATTGCGCTACTGTAACAACAGAAGTATCACATGCACCACTCATTATTCCATTCGGTCGAAAAATTTCTGCTATTTTAATTACCTCATTATAATTTTTTATACTTGCACAAAAATATTCATCAGCATAATTTATTGCAGGAGCATCTTTATTTAAATCAACAACCCCTACATACAACCCCATTTCATGAGCTTTTTCAATCACAGGAATCTGAAAAACAGGAGCGCCTAGAATCAATAATCTTTTCATTCTATAATTACCTCCCCATCTGGAAAAACAATTTTTGATGCAGGATTATGACTTGTTCGCATTTCTAAAGGAGGAAGTTGCATATAGTCTTTATATGCTAACTTTAGAATTTGATCATAATTTTTCATTCCATTAAATGTATACCCCTCAAATTTCATATCTATAAACTCATCCATACAATCAGAAGGTATACCATTTTTTGTATTCGGCATTGGCATATAAATTATATGTCTTAATTGAGATGTTTTTTTATATCTAATTTTTTCAGCAATTTTAAAAATATTTTCTTTAGAAATTTTATTAATAATCTTATAAGCAACTTTTTTTAATAGATTTTTTTCTGATTCTTTTCCAACTTCAGAATATAATGCCTTTCTGATAGTCCAAAAAGCACCAAAATACATTTTTCTTAACAAATAACTATCAGGGACATTATATAACACAAAAATATCTATACATATTCCATTATGATATTTCATATGTTCCTGCCCTTTTCGAATAAACGCGCTGTTATTTCTTCTTAACTTTGCATATCCCCATCTGTAAAATTCATCTGTCCTATAGTCTTGTAAAAAAAACTTGTCCGAATCTAAATCTTTTTTACAAGCCTCAAAAAAATGTTCATATTCCTCAGGGGTAAATGCAACATCTGCATCATCATCCCAAGGTATAAAACCTTTATGTCTGACAGCACCAAGTTGAGTCCCTGCATATAATGTATATTTAATTTTATTTTTCTTGCATATCCGATCCACCTCACATAGTAATTCCAGTTCAACCATCTGAAGTTTTCTTAATTGGCAAGTTGTTAACTCCATATTACTCATCTTTTTTATCCTAATCTAATATACTCTTTATGTTCAAATTTATCTATTACACTTGCTATACTAATAGAAACCTCATCAGTGATATAACAACTTGGTTTACCACTAGTAACCGCCTTCGCAAATGCAACAATTTCATATCTTATTCCTTCACCATCTAATTGATAAAAATACTTTTTATTTTCATTCTGATTTTCAAACTTAACTTCAAAATATTCTGTTTTCCACCAAGGGGCTGGTACCCAGATGTATCCTTTGGTTCCTGTAATCATTAATTCACCTTCTGCTTTCGCCGCTTTTGCTACTTTTGCAGAAGCTACAGCTTTTTGATATGTAAAATTAATTTTAGAAAAGCCATCAAAATTAAGGTTTTCATCAATAATCTTTGATATAATTTCTGTTTTGCAAGGATTTGTTCCCAATAATTGAAAAATAGGAAGTATTGATGTAGGTCCCCACGCACATATGCTATTCTGTTCCTTAGTTAATACTGACTTTTGATTCAATCTATTACTTGTACACACAGAATCTACTGATAATACATCTCCAATGATTCCACTTTTAGCCAGTACCAGCATTCTTGAATATGCTGTAGAATATGCTGTTTTAATTCCATCAATTAGTATTAGTCCTTTTTCTTTTGCCAAAGATATTAATTCAACACAACTATCTTTAGTAATAGCAATTGGGGATTCACAAATAACATGCTTTCCTAATAGAAGTGCACGCTTTACATCTTCATAGTGATTCTTTGGTAATGTTGCAATATAAACCGCTTCTACGCCTTCATATTCATTACTACATTCTCGATATTCCACTCCATTTACAAAAGATATCTCTTTAATAAATTTCTTACACAACCCTTCATTTCCAATGGCTCCAATGGTAAGCTTTCTTTTCTCTGCCCGTATTTCAGAACTCGAAATTCCTTCCGTCCTCTCAAGATAAATCACCTTGCAATATTCATTAAGATAATCAAACTTTCCTACCCAATCAGAGCCAACTGTGAAAATATCAACATTATATCTCCTAATATCATCTATCTTTTGCCCTTCATATTCTTCGATAATAATTTCATCTGCTATTCCAATTGCTCTTACTGCCTCAACTCGCTCCATCAATGACTGCTGAACATTAATCTTACCTCTAGTTTTATCAAAATCATCAGAAGTAACTCCAACAATCAAATAATCTCCGAGAGCCTTTGCTCTTTCCAACAATCTAATATGACCGTAATGTAACAAATCATATGTACCATATGTAATTACCTTTTTCATATTAAAGCAACTCCTTTCTTTCGATCAAATTAAACCTCTCTTCTGCATATCCTTCAATGCATTAATAAGGGTTGTGTTATCTTCATGCGTAAGAGCACCAATATGACCTACTCTAAGAATTATATCTTTCATATTTCCACCGTTCGGACAAATCCAAATGCCATATTCATCTTTAAGAGTAAGAAAGATATCATACGCATTTGCTGTTGTAGGATGAATTGATGTAACACCATTAGCTGGACTTTCTGAAACAAATACAAACGGTAATTCTAAAATCTTTCTTCTGAAATCTTCTGCCTGAGCAGCAATACGTGCCACTTCAGCATCAGCACCACCATTTCTAGCAATTTCTTTCAATCTCTCATTAATCTGAAGAAGAATTCCAACTGCTGGAGTAAATGGAGTCTGTCCTCTTTCTTGATTTTTTAAAGCATTTTTTAAATCAAAATACATTGTGCGAACTTTTGAATTTGCAACTCTTTCAAGTCCCTTGGGAGCAAGAACGATAATTGAAATGCCAGGAGGGCATGCAAGTACTTTTTGAGATCCAGTAATCATTACATCTGCTCCACACTCTGCCATGTTATACGGATCTGCTAAAAATGAGGATACACAATCGCAAACATAGAAGATGTTATTTTTCTTGCAGAACTCACCGATCATCATTGTATCATATAGAACTGCTGTTGAGGTCTCATCAACATTTACAAGAAGCCCTGTGAATCCTTTGTTATCATATTCATATAGTCTTTCTTTGCTCAGTTTCTTTCCATATTCAAGTTCAAGAGCAACATAAGGAATCTTATGAATTTCACACAATTCAACAAATCTATGTCCAAAGCTACCACCATTTATTACAAGGACTTTATCATCTTTAGAAAAACAGTTCATCACAACTGCTTCCATAGATCCTGTACTTGAACAAGTCATGAACACTGCTCTTGACCCTTCTGGGGCTTTTGTATATTCAATCATATATTTTTCATTTTCGAACATCACAGCAGAAAACTCTGCTGTTCTAAAATATGGTACCTGTTCCGCTCCGATAGCACAAACTTCTTCTGAAGACATAACAGGTCCGACTGTAAAATTAAGCATTTCTTTATCCTCCTATTGAAAACATCACATTTATCGCTAAAAATCCCCTGACTACTATACATTTTTTTTATTAACTCGATAAGCCTTGTAACCATGATAAGGCTTTCTTTGCTCTTTTGGTGGATACTGCATATAATCCCCATACGCTTCTTTTAATATAAGATCATATTCTTTAGGAGCATTTACATATATATCTTCAAACTTTATTATTATAAATTCTTTATAATAATGTTTATATATTCCAGCTCCCCATCTTGGGACTCCAACGATTTCACTTTCATCCCATTCTGCCGGCGTATAACTATCCATTTTTTTTAGGAAAAACATATTTCCTTTAAACTTTGAATATATACATTTGGGTAGATTTGCAATTTTTGTAATAGTGTTTCTTCCATAAAAAATACTTCTAGAACAACTCATATTTATAAACTTTTTTAAATAGGTATTTCTCAAAAACCATTTTTCCCAATTAACCCGTTCATCCTCTTTGCCCAACGCTTCATACGGATATATGTCAATAAAAGCACCTGAGCAATAATTAAACTCAGTGAATACATAATTATACCTAATATCACATACTCGAGAAATATTATAGAAACAATTTTTTACTGTGTTTTTATTGTGGACAACTAACGGATAACACTCATCTGGATTATCATTAATATACTGTACTAAGATCTCATATTCATCCGCCTTCATAGCAATATCCAAATCATCATCCCATGGTATAAATCCACCATGTCTAATTGCGCCTAACAATGTTCCATAAGTAATCCAATAAGTCAAATTTAGCTTTTCACAAACTTCAATCACTTTTTTTAAAACATTTAGTGAAATCTGTTGTGTTTCATGAAGTGTAAGTTCTTCCATATTATTCATCATAAATCCCTCCTTTGCTCAATCTCTTTTCATTTACCCCTATCACTTTTTGCTCCTTATCACAACGATTAAGTACTACTCCATCTACCATATAATATTCAACAAATGCAGAACCTTATATTCTCTTCCTCTTTCTGACATATATCAGTCAATTATTAATACAACTTCAACCATAACTGTAGCTATTGTCCTAGCTCTGCCATAACTTTTGCAGAATTAATGTTAATTTTTTGATATAACATTGTTAATAACTATAAACATGTTCCGAAACTACGGGCTAAACCAATGCCTTTCCTCACTATATAGCATCTTTAACAACACATATTTTTTATCTAAATCGATTAATAATATCTCTTACAATTTCTTTGTGATTAAGTCCAAATATAATAACCACAGTTATTTCTAAAACTAAAATTCCATATCTTACAAACACATTATCTTTAAAAAATAATCCAACACACATAATGCAAGTTACAACTATAATCATGCCTATTTGCTTTTTCATATCATAAATAATCGATCCATGAACCTTCTTTGAGAGCAACACATGGAAGATATAATATATAAAATAACAAAATACTGTGGTATACGCTGCTGCCACATATCCGTACTTTGGAATAAAAAGCCAGTTTAAAATAATATTAACAACTGCAGCAATCATAGTTCCCACAGCAATATAATTTGTCTTTTTATAATAATATTCGACTGAAGCAGGAAAATAATATACATATGAATAATACATAGCTAAAACAACCGGGAATGCAACAGCAATACTATCTACGTATTTTTTACCTCCCATAAGAATAATCAATTCTGGTGAAACCAGCATTAAAGATGCTGCCCCCATTGACACCACCAGCTGATATATAACTGCAATCTTTTTAATCGAAACGTAGTCCTTCTTTGTCATTTGATCAAAAAACCATTGAGTCCAAGCAGTGTCTAATGAATTTGCAACAACTTGAAAAATTGTGCCAATATTATAGGAAAAACTATACAATCCAGCCTTAACACTCCCTGATACACTATTTATCATGAGTCTATCAAATTGTGCTAACACAATCTGTGAAAGTCCATGAGGAATAATAGGTAAACTGATTTTAAGTGCATATTTCCAATATATTATATTTATTTTTGGTGCTGCCGCTTCATAAATACGGGAAAATATAATAACCGTTACTAGAACAGCACTAATCAAAACACCTAATATTCTTCCCATCCATCGTTTTTCATCAGCAACCGTAACAATAAATAACACTGATAATCCTATGCCGAGTACTGAATACAATACTGATATGAATATATAATCTTTGTATCGATAATCAATTGATAATACACAATTATAATATGTTATCATTGTCATTGCGAAGCTTTCAACTACTAGCAAAGGAATCAAAATAACAGGTGCTAAAGATAACATTTCAGATAAAGGTATCGCAAATAAAATAGAAATTACCAAAAATACAGCCAAACTAATCCAAGTAATAATAGTCAGCGATGAAATGTACTCTTTAACATTTTCAGCAAAATCAATCTTTGCATTCTTGATACTGGTATGCATTGCGAATCCAATAATAATAGAAAAAATAGATACATACGCACTAAATGTATTTACAACTCCATAATCTGAGACTGTAAGCAATCGTGCAAATAATGGTATGGAAACAAATGTGATACCTTTTACCAAAATATTACCAAGAGTGTATCCTACCCCTGCTTTTAAAGCTTTCGATTCTTCATTATTACTATTACTTGCCATTAATTATCACCCTTCTAATATCCCATTATTTCATCAAACAATTCCTTTTGTATAGAATTATTTGTTGAAGTAATCTTATGTATCTTTCTAACTAATTTATATGCTTCTTTAATATTCATCCCATTAAGCGAGCGCTTAAGAAATATCAATGCCAAATAAAACTCTCTCCAAAAAATCCATTGTCCCTTTGACATAAACTCTTTATAATCAATAATTCGATTGGAATAGTGAACTGTACATGCATTGAAATATCTATTTATATTTTCCTCTGGTTTTAATGACTTCCCAACCTTATGATATAATCTAACCGAAAGATCAACGCCTGCTTTTAATCCTCTTTTTTTTAGATTCAAGCAAAAATTATAGTCTTCTTCCCCATGAAAAAATTTATCTGTAAACAACCCATATTTTCGTATATACGTAGAATCAACTAACAATGCACAGCCCGTAATAAACTCTGCAAAAATAAAATTTTCCCCAAGCAATTCTTTTTTATCAATTATCTTTTGCGCAAAATACTTTCGATCTCCATACCATGTGAATTTTCCTCCGGCATTCCAGAGAGCATTCTTATCAGCATAATATCGAATATCACAAGTAACTGCTGATAATTCATGTGCTTTTAGTGTGTTTAACATGGATGCTATTGTATCCGCTGGGACCTCTGTATCATTATTAAGCAGCAAAATATATTCATATATATTTTTTATTTGTTCTACTACAAAATTATTTCCTTTGGCAAATCCCTTATTATCATGCGATAAAACAAAATACAGGTTAATATCGTTATCAACTTCTATTGAATTGATAACTTCGCAATATGAATACTTACTTTTTTCCAAATAAATACGGATTGCTTCTATACTTTTATCCCTAGATCCATTATCCAACAAAAAAATATCATAAATACTTTGAGAATCTAAAGACTCGAGACACTCTATTGTATCCTCTTCCCCATTCCAATTAAGTATTATTACTGCTATATCTCGCATTTCCTAAACTTAAACCTCCTAAAACAATCTTGCCGCTAAAAATAGCGGGAATAATAGCACAATCAATCATTATCTCCCACGTATTTGTTAATGCTCCGTAAACTCCAAAAAATGAGAAGAAACAAAAAAACAACAAATAAGCCCATCCTGTAAGAGTAAATCGATTATCTTTTTTTCTAAATCGACAGTATATCAAACGACTTATAAATCCAAATACTAACATGACAAATGCAAATAAAATGATGTCCAATACCCCACCTTTTGATGGGAACAAATAGCCAATAAAGTCAATAACATTACTGTACTCTCCAACGCTACTAACTGCATACATTTGTAAACCTGTTTTGTGACAAATAGGAGTGAATCCCAACGCAGTAATGAACATATTAGGGAATGTAAAGAGTATTCCACCCAACTTATAAAAAATATCCACATCAGTATATAAACCTTGAGAAAAAATCAAATTATCATTAATAACTGAACCACCAATATATTTCCACAAATGATATATATAAAATGAGTTTTGAACTTCGTTACTTTTTTCTCTCAACAAAAATGTAAAGAAATAACTAAATACAAATGTCGAAACACAAGCAATTACAATAAATACCGCACCTTTTTTTAGATATTTTCTATCCTCAGCGGCTGCTAGCAAATACATTAATACAATTAAGCAGATTGCGTGGTATTTAACAAATGTCATAAACATAAGACCAACACCAATCAAGGATATTAACAAATATATATACTCTTTCTTGTTCTTAAGCCAATATATAAAGATAATCGGTAAAGTAGCATAAAATGTTAGCATTAAATGCCCTGCTATTCCTTCCATCAAATAACCTTCATTTGCATCTGCAATAAACCACGCGAGACTGTATAACCTAAGTGCTGTAATAAATTTAATTATAATTATTATTTCTATTACTACAGTAAATTGTCCCATCGCCTTTACATTATAATTCTTCAGTTTACCAACAGCCGAATCATTTTTAATAACAGGTTTAATTTTCAAAAAAGATCCACCAATAAAGAACATAACAAATCCAAATAACAACATGGAACATACTTTATTTGTAATAGGATAAAACCCAAATCGAACTGCATAAAAATTATTGATTGCAACTATAATCATGTATGGAACAATCAGAACAGTTAACGGACTCATTAACTGCTTATTTCTATATTTATCTATCAGTATCAGTCCAAATGATACTACTAAAAATACGAATGTACCCATTCCGTTATTACTTCCTTCCTGTTATCTGATGCAAACTAACGAATTATATACGTTCTTTCATACACCATTAATATAAAATATAACCATCTCTTGTATTAAACTTATTTACTAGTCACACTATTATAATTGCCAAGAAACAACTTATTATTGTTGGTACACTTTCCAATACACATAAGCAAATACAAAAAAACATCAAATTATCAACACTTATTTCTGATTTTTCAGTTCCAACAGCCAAAACAATCACTACATATGCTAATATCAAAAATATATTTATTTTTTGAGCTTCACTTTATTTGTATACAAAAAGCATAATCTATCAGCTATATAACACTACCTATGCTCAATATACAATTTACCTATTATCCATATTATTACCTTCCAAGGATAAGTTTTTCTTCTTTTTCTACGGTATTTTTATAATTATAAGATAATATTTTTTTATTCTCCATAGTTGTCATAGCTTTTTCGTATATTTCTCTTAAATCAACTTTATCAATATCATTACTTATATATGATACATTAATTAAATCTCCAAATATTTCATGACATACTGGTAAATCAGATGTAATCAGTGGAATTCCATATGTAACCAGTTCGCAACTCATAACCCCTTGTGTATCTCTTCTTGTTAACATTAATGCACACTTTGCCGAATCTATACACTTTAACATTTCATCATGTTGAAGAAATTTATTTATCCATGTTACGTTGTTTGGTTTATGTATATGTTCAAATATTTTACCTTTTCCTATAAGCAAAAAATGCATTTCTGGGTTTTCCTCTGCAAGTTTACATACCAAATCAATGCAGTATGTAGAAGAATCCATATTATTTCTAATTGTAATAAAATCAAACTTCTTATTACAAGCAAGACTATACGTATGTTCTTCAAATATTTCTCCAACACTATTATTAATAATATGAACATTTCCATTTAAATCTTTTTTTGTAAGTTTTACGTATTTTTGAAATTCCATATAAAGTGAATTACTTACAAATACAAATTCCGATTTATATGCAATTTTTCTAAAATAATAGTGCCACATCATAAGTTTAAATCTATCGTATATATTTTGTGATATTTTTCTCCCCCAACCATCTTTTTTCATATATTCAAACGGTTGCGGATAGACTTCATTTATTAACAAAATTTCATGTCCATGAAAGAAGAAAATCATTTTTTGAAAAAATTTATCATATTTTTTCAAAAATCGATAATGATTTTTTATGTTCGCGGCATGGGAAACTACTACATCATAATTCCTATTTTCCTTTTTATATGTTTTCTCAGTTATAACTTTAATTCCATCTATAATATAATTTCCCGTTGCCGTAAAATTAAGTACCGTCACATTTATATTATGTTTAGCATAATACTTATTTCTAACATGCACATACATTAATGCTACACTACCACTATTATCGGGATAATCCTGAACAAGTACCAATATATTTTTCATTAAACAATATCCTTTTAATATTTTTTTTCATATTTTCTTTTCTTCTTAACTCCGAAGAACATATTCCAACACGCATACCAAAAAGCTACTAGTGGTATTTTTTCATCACACATATGGAACAAGTCATAATGACTTTTCAATTTTTTTCCCACTTTATCATGTGATATAGATTTTTTTCTTATTCTATATTCAGCCAAGTTTTCCTTTAATAGATAACAATCAGCCTTTTTACACAATTTCAACAAAATCGCATAGTCATTATTCTTTTTAATATCCTTAATCTGAACCAATCCCATTGCTTTTGCACTGTACATAAATGTTAGACATCCTGGATATCCATAGTTATACATTTTTCGCTTCGTTACAATTGAGGGACCAGAAACATATATATTCAATGGTTGTGAGTCCTCATCAATCTTTACATATTCATGATATGAGAAAATCAGATTATGTTTTTTCATAAATTTAAGTTGATGTTCTAGCTTTTTAGGTTTCCATAAATCATCAGAATCTAAAAAAGCAATCCATTCACCTTTTGCTTCTCTTAGTGCTCTATTTCTTGTAAGAGCTGCCCCACTATTTTTTTTATTCTTCAAATATTTAATTCTTTTATCTGCAAATGTTCCTACAACTTCATCCGTATTATCAGTAGAACAATCATCTACTATAATTAATTCCCATTTTTCATATGTCTGATTGATTACTGACTGAATTGATTCAGCTATAAATTTCCCCGTATTCCACGAAGGCATTATTACCGATACTAATCCTTTTTCCATATACGCTCCCTACCTAATCACCGCAAAAACAGTTTTTATCATCGTTCCAATATCTCGCATGAAACTAAACTTCCGAATACTCTCCAAATTATACTTCATCTTCTCCGGAAGCACCTCCTCCACATAAACTCTATCCACGTCATCTGCCGCATCTAAAAGCTCAGCTTCGTCCTTATACTGAATACTAGCTTCACTAGTAATCCCTGCCGGCAACAACAATGTAGCACGCATCTCTTTCGTATACTTCTTCACATATTTCGTTACCTCAGGTCTGGTTCCAACAAAGCTCATATTCCCAGATAACACATCAAAAATCTGCGGTAATTCATCCAATCTATACTTTCTCAGGAATACACCCGTTGGCGTAATGCGATTATCTCCCGAAACAGTAACCGCACTTCCAATCTGATCGGCATTTGCAACCATCGTTCTAAACTTATGAATTCTAAATTTTTTACCATAAGTTGTAACTCGTTCCTGTCTATAAAACACTCCGCCTTTAGATTCCGTAGCAATTTTAACACTTATAACAATCATCGGTATTGCAGTCACAACAAGTACACACGTACCGGCAACTATATCAAATGCACGTTTCATCACTAAACTGAGCTTTTTTTTACTAAGAATATCATAATACTCTTTCACTTCATCACATTTCATATATTCAGGAAGATCTTCCCATTTTCTCATAACAATTCCTCATACTCTCAGCTGGGACCAACTCCCATATTATATATACTGCTTTACAATCGCACAATACTTTTCAATCACATACTCCACTTCTTTATCCGTCAATTTCGTATGAAGCGGCAATGTAATCTCATTCTCAAATCTCTTATAAGCATTCGGATAGTCCTTAATATCAAATCCCATATTCTTATAAGCAGTCATCATCGCTAATGGTTTATAATGCACATTACAAGCAATTCCTTCTTCAGCCATCTTCACAATAATTTCCTGTCTCTGTTCCAATGAAATACCAGGAACTCTTGTAATGTATAAATGTCCTGATGATTGATGATCTTCTGTATAATGATTCAAGACTTCAATTCCAAGTGGTTTGAATGCTTCATCATACTTTCTAATAATTTCTTTTCTTCTTGCAAGTAATCCTTTATATCGTTTCATCTGTGCAAGGCCAATTCCTGCAGTCACATCTGTCATATTACATTTATACCATGGTCCTACAATATCATACTCCCATGCTCCAAGCTGCGTCTTTGCCAGTGCATCTTTTGATTGTCCATGAAGCGACAATAGCTGATACTGATGATATATCTCTTCATTATCAATTCCATCAATATCCTTCCAGGCTACCGCGCCACCTTCTGCAGTTGTAAAATTCTTAACCGCATGAAAACTGAAATTAGAAAAATCAGCAATGCTTCCAACCGGTTTATTCTTCCATGTTGCACCAAATGCATGTGCTGCATCTGCCATCACTACTACTCTCCCGATTGCTTTTTGTAATTCATTAGACGGATGGAATAAATGTTTCTTACTTTCTACAACTGAAAAAATTCGATCGTAATCACACGGAACACCACCCAGATCAACCGGAATAACTACTTTTGTTTTTTCTGTAATTGCATCTGCCAGTTTATCATAATTCATTTCCAGTGAATCATCCTGAACATCTACCATAACCAACTTTGCACCTACATGGCATACTACTGATGCTGTAGCCGTATATGTATAAGCTGGTACGATTACTTCGTCACCCTCCGTTACACCCAGTAGTCTTAAAGTCATCTCTGCACATGCTGTCTGAGAATTCAGGCATACAGCCCTGCTTGTTCCACACAGTCCTGCCACTTGACGCTCTAACTCTTTCGTCTTCGGTCCGGTTGTAATCCACCCTGATCTTAATGCTTCTGCAACCTGTTCGACTTCTTCTTCTGTTATATCTGGTGGTGAAAATGGAATTTTCATAATCTATACTTCCTTTCTACTCTCATTAAAACAATGCAACTTTCATTCCTTTTTTCGAATTTTCTTCAGTTTCCCTATGTTGTTTTTTAAATGCCGTCTTATTTACCTCTTCCGGTTTTTTAAAGGTCGGAACAACCTTTCTCAACACTTCTTTCGCTTTTAAATCGTCATCCGTGGCGCATGCTTCCTTCAACATTGCAAGTTTCTCATCAATTTCGACTGCACTAAGCGCAGAATCTCTTTCGATAAAAATCATACTGTTCTCTGTCTTGTCCAGTTCTTCTGTCTTTACCAATAACTCTTCATAAAGCTTTTCGCCCGGACGAAGTCCAGTCTCAACAATCTCAATTCCCTGTACTCCGGATAATCGGATCATATTCTCGGCAAGATCCATAATCTTAACCGGTTTCCCCATATCCAGTACAAACAGTTCACCATTCTGTGCCATTGCTCCACTTTGAAGTACCAGCTGAGACGCTTCCGGAATCGTCATAAAGTATCGGATGATTCTCTTGTCTGTGATCGTCACGGGACCGCCATTTGCAATCTGTCTTTTGAACAGCGGAATCACCGATCCTGCACTTCCAAGCACATTCCCGAATCTGGTTGCACTATACTTTACATTTCCATGTGTACTTGCACTCTGTACGATCATCTCACACATACGCTTTGTGGCACCCATGACATTCGTCGGATTGACTGCCTTATCCGTGGATACCATCATAAATCGTTCCGCACCATATTCTTCGCATAATTCCACCATGTTTTTCGTTCCAAATATATTGTTTTCAATCGCCTCAATGCAATTATGTTCCATCAATGGTACATGCTTATGCGCAGCGGCGTTAATTACGATCTGTGGATGGTACTGTTCGAATATTCTTGCCATCGCCTTTCGATTTGTAATTGACGCAATCTCAACCTGTAACTTTAATTTTCCTTTATAAGCAATTTTCAGTTCCTGCTGTACATCATAAGCACCATTTTCATAGATGTCCAGAATAACCAGTTGTTTCGGCTGCATCTTAGCCATCTGACGGCAGAGCTCCGATCCGATCGAACCGCCGCCACCGGTGATCAATACTACTTTATCTTTGTAATATGCATTCGTCTGTTCATCCGCAACTACCAGTGGCTTTCTAAAAAGCAATTCCTCAATGTCGAACTCTCTCAGATATCTTTTTCCTCCGGCAGCATACATCGTCGGATAATCATAGATTTTCACTTTATAGCCGGCATTCTTATAATAATCATACAGTTCTTTTCTCTTTTCTGTCTCCATAGACGGAATTGCAAAGATAATCTCCTGCACTTCATAATCATCCAGCTTCGATAATGTTGCATCCGTTTCCGACCATACAGGAATCCCCTGAATCTCACGTCCTACTTTTTCCTTATTAATATCGATAAAGCATCTCGGAACGTAGGATGCCTGCTCGTTATTCAACAGTTCTTCTGCAAGACCGACACCTACGCGGCCTGCACCGATAATCGCAATTTTGATTTTCTGGATTTCTTTTTCACGGCCTGCATCAATTCCCGAGAATATTTTCAGAAGCACCGCCCAGAATCTACCCTGTATATCATTGCTGTTCCCGCATTTATATGCATAGCGGTACAGCATACGCATCGTTAATGCTCCAAGCAGATCTACGCTTACAAGCGAAAGCATTCTCGCAAAAGTAATGCTTTCAACAGGGAGAAGAATTTCTATGATCATATAGAGCACACATGCTATTCCATCTGCAAAGATCAGGCGCATATAGCACTGGATGCCTCCATATCTCCACACTTGTCCATATATATTTCCAAGCAGGCGGATGCCAAATATGCATACCATAGATATACACACTTGTTGAAGTATGCCTGTATATGATAATTTATCATTCCCTCCGTAAAGCCGCAGCAATAATATTGCCGACAATAAATATATCAATATATCATAGCAGACCAACATCCACCGAATATGAACTTTTTTCTTCTCCCCTATTTTCATAACCTGTTTCTCTTTTCCTATACTATTTCTCTGTTAATACTTTTTGCATCTTATCACTTACATTTGCTAGCACTGCTTCATCCGGCCACATCACATACAATAATTGTGATCCAGATGAATAACAAGCCTGTGTATCTCCCTTACCGGACGCTGCCTGCGATTCGATATTCCAGCTTGCCCCGTCATTAAGCTGCATATTAATGAATTTTGCCATCTCATCCGATGTCATATTGGTCTCTACACAATCGCTGACCGTTGCCAGGATCTCGTTAGCACTCTTAATGATTGCCGGAGATGTAGCTTTCTGAATAATCGCAGTCAATACCGCTTCCTGATCCTTACCGCGCTGGTTATCTCCCTCTGCAAAGCTATATCTCTCTCTTGAGAAAGTAAGTGCCTGCGCTCCATTCATATGATTTACGCCTTTATGGAAGCTATATCCATTCTTTTCGAACTCCACTTCCGAATTCACATCCACACCGCCAAGTGCATCCACAATCGTCTCCAGTGATGTAAAGTTCACCCTCGCATAGTAACTGATATCAATTCCATACAGATTCTCCAGTGTTGCCATAGATGCATCCACTCCATAGATACCTGCGTGTGTCAGCTTATCCCTTGCATCACCCGATACCCCCGGAATCGTCACATAGTAATCTCGAGGAGTCGTTGTGAGTAGAATCTGCTTCGTCTGTGGATTCACAGTCATAATAATATTCACATCACTTCGACTGTTCGTTGTAATAGGACCAACCACATCAATACCGCTGATAAACACATTGAACGGTTCCGTCACGTCCGCTTTCTTTTCACTTTTTACCTTCGTCTTAATTCCATACTGATACAGAATCTTGACCTTCTCCGAGAACCCCTCAACCGACTCATCGATCATACTCATATACCCCTCATTGAACACCGCCGCATCCACATTTCCATTCAGAAGTGCATTTGCCTCATCCGTCAATGATTCGTATTCTTCGGTCTTCACGTCTTTGCCGACTTTCTTCTCGATGTCCTTGATCATCTTATCGGTATTCTTCTGATCCACTGCCGTCTGATAGCCGAACCGGTAATCCTCTGCATCCTCGATGCTCTTAGCAGAATCACCTTTCTTCACAACCACGACCATGTTGTCTGTCTTATAGGTAGCTCCGCCGACTTTCTTAAGTACATCATCCGTCTTCATCATTCCCATGCTGATCGTTGCCAGTATGATCGTCATCAGGAGACTGATGATCATACCCGTATAGCGCAGCACCTTATTCTTCGGATACTGCAGGATATGTGTCGCACCGAAGAGTACTGCCAGTGCCCCGATCAGGAAGATCAGGTACTTCTTCGGCAGCATCCCGCTGCCTGCCACAGTCACGATGCAGATCACCGATACCAGAAGCTGGATCAGTGTGATCAGTTTTCCTATCAGGTTTTTTCTTTCCATTTCCAGAAGTCTCTGTCTCATATCATTCATCCTTCGTCTGTTACTGTACAGTCAGTGTAAATGTGATCGGATCTGAGGTATTACCGTCACTGTCCTGTACGTAATACTGTAATGTATAGGTTCCTGCCTGGTTCACATTGTAATTACCGTCGATGTGAAGTCCGCGGAACAAGGTGTCTCTGTCGTCTTTGTCATCCACTGCGTCTGTCACTTCATTCAGTGCATTGAATGATGTTCCTCTGGCTATCGTCTTTGCTTCTTCAGCAAGCTTCATTGCCGGACGTGTGCCATTCGGCTGCAGGGTTCCACTCTGCTGGTCTGCGCTCTGCTGGTCGGCTGCCGCTGCATCCTGTGCGGTCTCTTCTGCCTTCTTTTCTTCAGCGGTCTTCTTTGTCTTTGCTTTTTTTGATTTCTTCTTCGTCTTCTTTTCCGACTTTTCATCCGTCTTCTGCGTTGTATCTTCCGAAGCCGTATCCTGTGCGGTCTCTTCTGCCGCATCACTGTCTTCTGCTGCCTGATAGGTCACTTCCCGGCTTGCTGTTCCTACATTTTTCGCCTTGTCTGTGACACCGTAATAGACAACAGCCTTCTTCTTACTGACCGGCACAACTTTTTCTACGAACACCTCACTGGTCAGGTCTCCGTCTTTATCGTCCTGTGCCGTCACGCCTTCCAGAAGCTTTCCGTAGTCTTCACCTTCTGTATAGGCAATCTTTTTACTCTGGTCTACTTTTATCTCCGGTGCAGTGCGGTCCTGATTCTTATAGGTCATATATCCTGCACCTGCCAGTGCTATACATCCGGCCGTCAACAGGCCGGTAACCACGCGCTGGTTCATACGCTCACCCTCTATTTCTTTCCGTTTTCTCCGTAATTGCCATAGTAATTACCGTAGTATTTACCATAATACTTGTTCTGTTTCATATCTACTTTATTCAATACCACGCCGAGGATCGGGCAGTCTGCCTTCTCCAGCTGTTCTTTTACCACTCTGGCGAACTTGTAGCTGATCGTCTTCGCTGAGATGACCATCACGGATGCATCTGAGAATTTTGCTATAATTGCTGCATCGATGACGCTTCCGAGCGGCGGCGCATCGATGATCACATAATCATATGCCTGTCTTGCACCGTCAAGGAATGCTTCGAACCTTCTGCTGCCGAGCAGTTCTGCCGGGTTCGGCGGAACCGGTCCTGCGAACGTCACGAAGAGATTCGGTTCCTGTGTTCTTAAGATCACTTCTTTTACATCAGCCTGTCCGGAGAGGAAGTGTGTCAGCCCTTTCACTTCTCCTGTGACTCTGTGTCGTCCTACCAGAACGGATTTTCGAAGGTCTGCATCTACGAACAGGACTCTCTTGCCGCCTTCTGCGAGGGACGCTGCAAGTCCCATCGTCACGGTACTCTTTCCTTCGTTCGGTGTACAGCTTGTGAATACGATTACTTTCTTATCTGATCCGGAGAATTCGATATTGGTACGAAGTGTCTTGTATGCTTCGTTGCTCCGGTAATCTTTCGTTAGATTCTTTAATACTATCTCTGCCATGTCCTTCTCCTATCTTCTGCTTTTTACAGCATTTCTTGATTCTCTCTGCTGCTTTGCCCTCTTCGGCGCATTGCTTCCTTCCTGGATCGGGATGGAAGTCAGTACATTCAGTCCGAGGTATTTTTCTACGTCATCCGGAGTCTTGACCGTATCATCTAAGATAGAGATCAGTACAATTAATCCCATAGAGATGACAAGTCCGAGCAGTGCACCGAGCATCATGTTCTTCTTGACATTCGGGGAAGACGGGCTGGTCGGAAGGTTACCTTCTTCTACGGTGTTGACAGAATCCGCACTCATGATCTCTGTGATCTGTACGCTGACTGCTTTTCTGAGTATGTCTGCGATCTGTTTTGCTTCTTTCGGATCATCGTCCGTCACACTGATGCTCATGATACGAGTGTCGGTCGGTGTCTCTGTGGTGATCATCTCTGCCAGTTCTTCCGGCTCTACATCAAGCTTCAGCTTGGAGATGGTCTTCTCCAGTACCGGACGGCTCTTTACCAGTTCCATGTAGTCCTTTGTCAGCATGCTTCCTGTCTGTAAGTCTGCGTAGGTTGCGCTTGCTGAGGTGTCGTCATTCTTCGTCATAACGAAGAGCTTCGTTACTGACGTGTACTTCGGTGTCACGAACATCTTCGTTCCGACGAACGCTACCAGTGCCATGAATACTGCAGACAGAATTATTATCGTCTTCTTTGCCCATAAGGTACTGAATAATTCCATCAGATCAATGGTAACTTCGTCATCCTGAATCTCCTGATTCATCATTCCATAATTTTCTCGGCTCATCTTAATCTCTCTTCTTCAGCATGCTCTTGGCGTTGCTGTAGAATATCCTCCTTGTATAATCTTCTCCGTATCGTTTCTCTACGTGAGCGGCCGCCTTCTTCATCTTCGGCGGTCTGTGCTTTGTATCGTGTGCATCGGTTCCGACGCAGAATACCAGGTCGCGGTTCATCAGCTCTTCGATGAACTTCCGGATCTTACGTCCGGATCCCCCGGTGATGCTGTCTGCATTTACCTGCAGGTTCACACCCATATCGTACAGTTCTTCCGCAAGTTCTACATCTTCGGCGATGCAGTGATAGCGCTCGACGTGCGCCAGTATGACTTCGTATCCCGCAAACTGCAGCTGCTGGATCCCCTGTCTGATGTAGCTGTATGTCTGTGAGGGCGGGAATTCTACCAGTACATACTCTCTGCGGTTCATCGAAAGGATCTTTCCTTCTTTCAATTTGTCTGCAACATCCTGTCCGAAATAGACTTCCGTTCCAAGGTATACCCGGAAGCGTTCGTCGATCTCGTGTGCTGCTTCGCGCACAAGCTTTGCCTTTTCGCGGAGCTTCTCTGCCGGCGCCTTTCCGCGGTGCGGATGGTGGTGAGGGGTTGCTATGATACACCGGATTCCTTCTGCGTATGCGATCTCAAGCATCTTCTTCGTCTCGGCAAGGTCTTTTGCCCCGTCATCGACTCCCGGCAGAATGTGGCAATGCATATCTATGTAACATTCTTTCATCTGGTGGTTACTCCTTTATTCTCTGCTTTTTTATTGGTTTCTTATAAGTTGGAATAAATTCATTATATCCTTTTCTTCTCTGCGCAATTTTTTGCGCACCAAAATACCCCCCCCCCGGTATTCTTATCATTTCATACCAATGGAAGGAAGGGTATCTCTCAAGCTCTTCGTATATTTATACATTTTATAAGTGTTATGTAATATCTCTATATTTGGCTTTCTGTCTTTAAAGCACAAATAACTGGGATTATTATATATCATTTTTTGCCCACATCCCTCATCCATTCATAAACATGTATGATTTTATCATATCTTTAAGCAGGCTTCAACTATGTATCAACAATTTATACAATTTTACCCATTTTTTGTCTTTTTTTCGACATGTTTTATACGTCCATCTCTTCTTCGTAGTACTTGATCAGTGCCTGAGTGCCGAGATCTCCGCAGCCTTCTGCCTGAAGGAGTTCGTAGTTGGCAAGCACCTGGCTTAATACGTCCAGATTGAGATTGCTCATATTTGCTTCGGTAAGGGCAAGCTTCATGTCTTTGACGAAGTGCTTCAGGAAGAATCCCGGTGCGTAGTCTCCTGCCAGGATCTTCGGTCCGAAGGTGTCTAACTGCTTGCTTCCTGCCGCTCCGGTCGATACGGAATCGAGTACCGTCTGAAGATCCAGGCCTTTTGCCTTCGCATAGGTGAGTGCCTCGCAGACTCCGGATAAGGTGCCGGCGATCATGATCTGGTTCGCAAGCTTGGCGTGCTGGCCGCAGCCGGATCCTCCCTGATAGTTGATGTTGGTTCCCATCGCCTCGAATAACGGCATGCAGGCTTCGTAGTCTTCTCTGGAACCGCCGACCAGGATGGAGAGTGTACCGTTCTTTGCTCCGGTGTCACCGCCGGTGACCGGTGCGTCCAGTACGTGGAAGCCTCTTTTGCTTCCTTCTTCTGCGATCTTCTGGTCCAGCATCGGGCTTGTGGTCGTCATGTCGATCAGGTATGCGCCTTCTTTTGCGCTGTCTAAGATGTTGCCTGCATCGAAGTAGACTTCTTCTACGTCAGTCGGGAAGCCTACGATAGTGATGACTGCTTCTGCGTCTTTTACGCAGTCTGCGATGGTGTCGTGGAAGGTGGCTCCTTCGCTGATCACGTCTTCGACTTTGGATCTTGTTCTGGCGTAGATGTGTAATTCGAATCCTGCTTTCATGAGATTGCGGACCATGGATCTGCCCATGATGCCTACGCCGATGAATGCTATTTTGTTCATTGATTTTTCCTCCGCGGTCTAATTACTCTTCTACTTTCTCCACTACTTCGCCCTGTCTCTTGTAGATGCTGTGTGCCGGTACGAATCCTCTGACGCTTGACAGTGGGTAGATGTTGCTGTGGCTTCCGA